>Ga0326726_10000752_pt1 | contig 29699 bp, 26 predicted proteins | sample MHFenrmetagenome_2_FD_207603 | JGI IMG/M metagenome (GOLD analysis project Ga0326726, IMG submission 207603) | Lab enriched peat soil microbial communities from Michigan Hollow, Ithaca, NY, United States - MHF15MN | ecosystem: Environmental > Terrestrial > Soil > Wetlands > Peat | place: USA...
CTGTTCAGCGAGTTCGAACATGCCGATGGCGAAAACCTGACCAGTAATATGACACGCGTCGGCGTGCGCGCCGCGCCGTGGAAGCGTGCAGAGATCGTTTCCAGCATTAACGCGGAGCAGTCCGAATTCGGGCCGCGCACCTTCGCCAACCTCGGTCTCACGCAGGGCGTGCAGCTCGGCGAGCGCTGGGCGCTGGACTTCGGCGTCGACCAGAGCAGCACCCTGGCCGGGCCGGACACGAAGCCGCTGAGCCCGCAGGTGCCGCTCGCTTCGGGCAGTCTCACGGGCGATTTCCTCGCGAGCTATGCCGGGGTGTTGTATCGGGGTGAACTCTGGACCATGACCTCGCGCGTCGAGTATCGCAACGCCGAGCTCGAGAACCGGGTGTCGTTCAGCGGCGGCCTGTACCGCGAGCCGGTCGCGGGGCACGCCTTCTCGCTGTCGCTCCTCGCACTGAGCAGCGATCTGGCCGCAGGTGCCCACGACACGCGTGTCGACCTCGGCTTCGGCTGGGCGTTCCGGCCGACGCAGAGCCGCTGGATCCTGCTCAACCGGCTGGACCTGCTCACCGAGAACAACAACGGGGTGCAGCAGGACCTCGAGTCCTGGCGCGCGGTCGATTCGTTCAATGCCAACTGGAAGCTCGACGAGCAAACCCAGCTCGGCCTGCAATTCGGCGCGCGCTACACCCGCTCGACAATAGACGGGGATCTCTACAGCGGCTACAACGACCTGCAGGGCTTCGATCTGCGCCACGATCTCGGCCCGCGCTTCGACGTCGGCGTGCAGGTCGCCGCGCTCAATTCGTGGAGTGCCGGCATACACGAGTACTCGCTGGGCGCCGACCTCGGTATGAGCCTCGCACGTAACGTGTGGCTCGCGGTCGGCTACAACTTCGCCGGCTTCCACGATGAGGACTTCTCGCGCAATCGTTACACGGATCAGGGCCCATTCATTAAACTGCGCATCAAAGCCGACCAGGACACCTTCCGGGAACTGAGCGCCAGGTTCTGATTGAAAGACTGTGAAGATATTCTGGGCACCGAGGGACCGCTGGCCCGGAGCCTGCCCGGCTTTGCGCCGCGCGCGGAGCAAGTCGAGATGGCGCGCTGCGTCGCACAGGCGCTCGCGGCGCTCGAACCACTGGTGATCGAGGCGGGCACGGGAACGGGCAAGACCTTTGCTTACCTGGTCCCGGTGCTGCTGTCAGGCCGGCACGCGATCATCTCCACCGGTACGCGTACGCTTCAGGACCAGCTCTATCACCGGGATCTGCCCGCGGTGAGCGCCGCCATCGGCCGCCCGGTACGCATCGCGTTGCTCAAGGGGCGCGCGAACTACCTGTGTCGGCACCGCCTCCAGCTGGCATCGGCGGCGCCGGAGCTGGCACTCCAGGAGAATGCGACGACGCGTGCACTTGGACGAGTGGCGGCCTGGTCGCAGCGCACGACCAGCGGTGACATCAGCGAGTTGACGCACCTCGCCGAGAATCACCCGGTGTGGCCCGCCGTGACTTCGACGCGCGAGAACTGCCTTGGCGCGGATTGCCCGCAGTTCAATGACTGTCATGTCGTCGCCGCACGCCGTGCCGCACAGGCGGCCGATGTCGTGATCGTCAATCATCACCTGCTGCTCGCGGACCTCGCGCTCAAGGAGGGTGGCTTCGGCGATCTGCTGCCGGGAACCGAGGCAGTGATCCTGGATGAGGCGCACCAGATTCCGGAGATCGCGGCGCAGTTCTTCGGAGCGAGTCTGAGTGCACGTCAGTTGCTGAGTTTCGTGCGTGATACGCATGCGGAACTGCGCACGGCTCATCTGGGTGCCAGCTCGCTCGAGGCCTCTCTCAAGACACTGGAGGCCCTGAGTGCGGAGTTTCGCCAGGAGCTGCCGCGTACGGAAAGGCGCGTCGAGTGGAGCGCGCTCAGCGCTACGGCCATCGAACGACTGGCCGACATCGAGCAGCAGCTGGAGACGCTGCGTGAGCTGCTGAGCGCCAATGGCGAGGGCGCCGCGGGCCTCGAGCACTGCGCGCGTCGCGCGGTGGAGCTCGCAACGCGTTGTGCCGAGTTACGTACCAGCGATGAGGAGGCCGGGGTCCGCTGGGTCGAAGTGCATGCGCTGGGCTGGACACTGCAATTCACGCCTTTTGAAATCGCTGCACGCCTGCACCAGTTCATTACGGCGCAGGCCTGTGCATGGGTTTTCACGTCCGCGACACTGGCGGTCGGCGATGACTTCAGCCACTTCACCCGACGCATCGGTGTCCCCGAAGCGCGCACGGTGCACATCGACAGTCCGTTCGACTATCGCCGCCAGGCGTTGCTGTACCTGCCCGAAGTGATGTCCGATCCATCCACACCGGGTCACGCGAGTGATGTGCTGCAGGCCGCCTGGCCATTGCTCGAGGCGGCCGGCGGACGTGCTTTCATCCTGTTCACGAGCCATCGCGCTCTCTCGGATGGGGCGGCGTGGATCAAGAGTCGATCCCGCGCCGAACTCCCGTTCCCGGTGCTGATCCAGGGCGAGGCACCGCGTGAACAGTTGCTGCGGCAGTTCCGGGAGCTTGGCAATGCGGTGTTGCTTGGCACCGGCAGTTTCTGGGAGGGTGTTGACGTCAAGGGACAGGCGCTCTCGCTCGTGGTCATCGACAAGCTGCCCTTCGCGCCGCCCGACGATCCGGTGCTTGCAGCACGGCTCGAGTCGATCCGTCGCCACGGCGGCAAACCGTTCTACGAATACCAGCTGCCGCAAGCCGTGCTCGCGCTGAAGCAAGGCGTCGGCCGCCTGATCCGCGACGCGGGCGATGCGGGGGTCGTGATGATCTGCGATCCCCGGCTCATGACACGCAGCTATGGACGGGTGTTCATTGAGAGTCTGCCACCGATGCCGGTGACTACCAGCCTGCGTGAAGCGGTAGCGATGCTCGAGCGGGTAACATCGCGGTCATGAAGCTGCTCGCGCTCGATGCCGCGACCCAGGCCTGTTCCGTCGCATTACAGCTGGGTGAAACGCTGCTCACGCGGTACGAAGAGCCGGGGCGTGGGCACGCCGAGATGATTCTGCCGATGATCGACGCTGTTCTGCGCGAGGCGGGTATCACGCTGCGCGATCTCGATGCGCTCGCGGTCGGCCGCGGACCGGGCACGTTCACCGGCGTGCGCATTGCGATCGGCGTGGCTCAGGGGCTCGCATTTGGGGCCGATCTCAGGGTCGTGCCCGTGTCGGATCTCGCGGCGCTGGCGCAGCGAGTCGTGCCGGGTGAGCACGCCGATACGCACACGGTGCTGGCCTGCATGGACGCACGCATGGGGGAGGTCTATTGGTCGGCGTACCGCATCGCGGCGGACGGCCTGGTGATACCGCTTGCACCCGAGCGGCTCAGCCGGCCCGAAGAGGTAGAGGCCGTTGGCACAGGCTGCATTGGCGTCGGCACGGGTTGGGCAGCCTATCCTCAGCTCTTGAAGCGCCTTGAGCTGGCACGCTCCGCTCCGCATGCGGTGCATGGGACGCTGCTGCCGCGTGCTCAGGAAGTCGCGCGCCTTGCGGCGCGGGACTGGCTGCAGGGTGCAGCCGTCCCACCGGAACAGGCGCTGCCAGTCTACCTGCGTGACAAGGTGACCCATGAAGTGTCACAAAAGACATAAACTGAGGCGTAGAAGTCACGGAACTGTCATATTTCTCGCCTGTAATACGCGCGACTTCGTAATCTCGGTAGGCGCATGGCAGCCAAGCAGATACTCATCGTCGAGGACGAGAAGCCAATACGCGAGATGATCGCTTTCGGTTTGAGGCGAGCCGGCTTCGATGTCCTGGAAGCCGAAGACTGTCGCGCCGCGCGCGAGCGCCTCGCGGATCGCCGCCCAGACCTGATGCTGGTGGACTGGATGCTCCCCGACATGAGCGGGCTGGAGCTGACCCGCGCCCTCAAGCGCGACAAGGACACGCGCGAGGTGCCGGTTATCTTGTTGACGGCGCGCGCCGAAGAACAGGACAAGGTCTCCGGGCTCGAAGGTGGTGCGGACGATTACGTCACCAAGCCGTTTTCGCCGCGCGAGCTCCTGGCGCGGATCAATGCGGTCTTGCGGCGCACGGCGCCAGCGGGTACCGAAGAGGTGATCGCGATCGAGGGACTGGTGCTCGATGGCGCCAGTCACCGTGTGACAGTCGGGGAGCAAACAGTCTCGCTCGGGCCCACCGAGTACCGGCTGCTCAGTTTTTTCATGACGCATCCGGAGCGCGTCTATAGCCGCAGCCAGTTGCTGGACCGGGTATGGGGCGGTAACGTCTACGTGGAAGAACGTACTGTCGATGTGCACATCCGCAGACTCCGCAAGGCGCTCGAGGTCTTCAATTACGACCGCTTCATTCAGACCGTTCGTGGCGCCGGATATCGCTTCTCGGTGCGCGATTCCTGAGGGAGATGCGACATGACCGCTGCCTGGTCATTCGCGATCATACGGTTGGTGGCGCTGCTCGCCGTGGCGCTGGTCGGTGGGCTGATCTTTGGTCACCTGCTGATCTGGTTCGTTGCTGTACTCGCCGGATACCTGGCGCTGCAGCTCATCAATCTGTACCGGCTGCAGCGCTGGCTGCGCAATCGCAACTATCTTGATCCCCCGGACGTGAGCGGCGCCTGGTCGGATGTGGTCGGGCAGGTCGTGCGCCTGCACCGGCGCAAGCGCTTCCACAAGCAGCGTGTGATCCAGCTGTTTCGCGAGTTGCGCCGCTCCACCGCCGCGATGCCGGACGGCGTCATCGTGCTGAATGCGAATCGCGAGATTGAGTGGTTCAACCGCACTGCGGGGCGCCTGCTGGGGCTGCAGCGCAAGGGCGACCGCGGCCTGCGGATCGATAATCTCATCCGTGCACCTGACTTCGTGCAATACCTGGAGCGCGCCGACTACAGCAACGCCGTAGTCATCAACTGGCCCGTGGGCGGCGAGCTGACACTGTCGGTGCAGGTGATTCCTTACGGCGGCGGGCAGCAGATGATGCTGGTGCGCGACGTGACGCGCCAGTCCAGGCTGGAAGCAATGCGCAAGGATTTCGTTGCCAACGCCTCGCACGAGTTACGTTCGCCGCTCACGGTCATCAGTGGTTATCTCGATACGCTTGCCGAGGACGCTGCGATCGACCCGTCCTGGGTTGGACCGATCAGCGAGATGCGCCGCCAGGCCGATCGCATGGGGGCTATCGTCAGCGATCTGCTGGAGCTGTCACGGCTCGAATCCACCGACAAAGAAGCTGGCGATGAGCCGGTCGATGTTGCAGGCATGCTGGCGCTTTTGCGCAAGGAAGTGCAGGCGCAGTTGCGTCGCCCGAAGGAATTCATCCTGAAGCTGGAGAGCACTGCCAAGCTCGCGGGCGAAGAGGCAGAAATTCATTCGGCGTTTTCCAACCTGATCGCCAACGCCGTGAAGTTCACACCACCCGAAGGGACGATCGAGGTGCGCTGGTGGACCGACGGGAGCGGTGCGCACCTGTGCGTACGTGACACGGGCATCGGCATTGCAGCGGAGCACCTGCCGCGCCTCACGGAGCGCTTTTATCGGGTTGATCCCGGCCGGGCGCGACAGCGCGGAGGCTCGGGTCTCGGCCTGGCGATCGTGAAGCACGTGTTACAGCGCCATGGTGGGTGGCTGGAAATCGAAAGCGAAGAAGGGAAGGGCAGCCGGTTCACTTGCCACTTCCCGCGTTCACGCATCCGCCAGCCAGAAACCGCAGGGCGCATCGCGGCCGAGGGGTGACCCCCTTCCCTGATGATGTTGCCTCGTATTCCTGCATGTGAGCGTTAGCTAAAGCGCGTAAGGTCCAGTCTTGTAAAGAATTTGTAGCCTAAGTTTCAAGGGCATGTAACGGCCCTCCAGCAGGCTGTGCTCCGTCCTCTTCTTATTAGTACGGAGCTACATGAGCCATCCGCCTGCCCCCAACCTGCGACTGCGATCGGCATTTGTATCCGACATTCACCTCGGCACCCGAGGGTGCCGGGCCGAACTGCTGCTCGAGTTCCTGCAGAGCGTGCACGTGGACACTCTTTACCTGGTTGGCGACGTGATCGATGTGTGGAGCCTGCGGCGCCTCGTCTTCTGGCCACAGACGCACAGCAACGTCATCCGCGCGCTGCTCGGCAAAGCCAAGCATGGCACCCGTGTCATCTACGTGCCCGGCAACCACGATGAGCTGTTCCGGGAACTCGAGGGTTCGGTGCTAGGCAATCTGGAAGTTCATCGCGAGTACGTACACCAGACAGCAGACGGGCGACGACTGCTGGTGCTGCACGGCGATGAATTCGACGGCGTGGTGAAGTGCAGCCGCTGGCTGACGAGGCTCGGCACCTGGGGTTACGACCTGCTGCTGTGGCTGAACAGGCACGTGAATTTCGTGCGCCGGGTCCTGGGGTTTGCGCACTGGTCGCTGGCGTCGTATCTCAAGCACAAGAGCCGCAACGCGGTGCTGTACATCGGCAACTTCGAACAGGCCGTGGCGTACGCGGCGAGCCGGCGTGGAGTCGACGGCGTGGTATGCGGACACATCCACCGGCCCGCGCTGAAGCGACTCGGCGGAGTCCTGTACTGCAACGACGGCGACTGGCTCGAGAGCTGCAGCTGCCTGGTGGAGGACCTCAACGGGCGACTGTCACTGTGGAATTGGGTCGAGCAGCGTGAGCGCTTGCTGCCGCTGCTCGAGCGCGCAGCTTGAGGATCGCGCTGATCACCGACGCCTGGCGGCCACAGACCAACGGAGTCGTGACTACGCTGACCTGCACGCTGGCGGGTCTGCAGCAGCTGGGGCACCAGACGCTGGCGGTGACGCCGGAAGCGTTTCGGACCATTCCCTGTCCGACGTATCCGGAAATCCGCCTTGCACTATTCGCCGGGCGCGCCGTGAGGCGGAGACTGGATGATTTCGCACCCGAGGCAGTGCATATCGCGACCGAGGGACCGCTCGGGCAGGCGGCGCGCGCCTGGTGCCTGCGCGTGAATCAGCCGTTCACTACCTCCTATCACACGCAGTTTCCGGAATATGTGCGTGCGCGCTTTCCTATTCCCGAAAGCTGGACCTACGCGTACCTGCGCGGCTTCCATGGCAGGGCGGCGCGCGTGATGGTGTCGACCGAGCGCATGCGACGCCAGCTGGAGGCGCGTGGGTTTGGCAACCTCGCTCTGTGGACACGCGGCGTGGACGTGCAACTGTTCCGTCCGCACGTGCGGGATCTTCTGGACGCACCGCGACCAATCCTCCTCTACGCCGGGCGCGTAGCAGTAGAAAAGAACCTGGAGGCCTTCCTCGAGCTCGAGGTGCCGGGCACCAAGTACGTGGTGGGAGGCGGGCCGGCGCTCGCATTCCTGCGGGCGCGTCACCCCGGCGTAGTCTTCGCCGGCTACAGATACGGTGAGGAACTGGCGCGATATCTGTCGGCGGCGGACGTGTTCGTGTTTCCGAGCCGCACCGATACCTTCGGTATCGTACTGCTCGAGGCCGTGGCCTGCGGCACGCCGGTCGCCGCGTTTCCAGTGGCGGGCCCGCTCGATGTGGTCGAGCAGGGGGTCAGCGGCTGCCTGCACGAGGACCTGGGCACGGCGATTGCTGGAGCGCTCAGGCTCGATCGCGAGGCCTGCCGCCGTTGGGCGCAGCGATTTACGTGGGAGCGCGCGACGCAGCAGTTCGTGGGCAACCTGCAGCCACGCGTCGGCGCGCGCATCGCGAGGGCACCGCCGGGCGCGGCATGAGGAAAGTGGCGTGCCCGGTTATCATGTGCGCTGTGAACAAATCCTCTCTGGTGTATGTGGCAGGACATCGCGGGCTGGCCGGTTCGGCGATCCTGCGTCAGTTGCAAGCCGAGGGGTATGAGAATCTCATCACGCAGACCAGTAAGCAGCTCGACCTGCGCAATCAACGTGCGGTCGATCGCTTCTTCGACAGCGCCCATCCGCAGGTCGTGATCCTGGCAGCAGCGCGTGTCGGCGGCATCCACGCCAACGACAGCCGCCCGGCGGACTTCATCCGCGACAATCTGCAGATCCAGACCAACGTGATCGACGCAGCGCTGCGGTTCGAGGCGAGCAAGCTGGTGTTTCTGGGATCGAGTTGCATTTACCCGCGGCTCGCGCCACAGCCGATGAAGGAGGAGTACCTGCTCACCGGGGCGCTCGAGCCGACGAACGAGTGGTACGCGATCGCCAAGATCGCCGGCCTGAAGATGTGCCAGGCGTACCGCAGGCAGCATGGTTTCGACGCGATAGCGGTCATGCCTACGAATCTCTATGGGCCGCGCGACAATTTCAGTCTCACCGAGTCTCACGTGTTGCCGGCCCTGATTCGCCGTTTTCACGATGCCACGCAGGAGCAGGCGCCGGAGGTCGTGGTCTGGGGCACCGGCAAGCCGCGGCGTGAGTTCCTGCATGTCGACGATTTTGCCGCGGCGGTCGCGCTGCTGATGCAACGCTACAGCGCCGAGGAGCCGATCAACATCGGCACCGGCGAAGACATTTCGATCGCGGAGCTGGCACAGCTCGTGGCTGAAGTTGTCGGCTTCAAGGGCCGCATCGCCTTTGACACGTCCAAGCCGGACGGCACACCGCGCAAGCTGCTGGATGTCTCACGGCTCAGGGCGCTTGGCTGGACGCCCAGGATCAGCCTCCGAGACGGCATCGCGGCGACTCACGCTTGGTTCAGGGAGCACCAGCGCGAGGCGCGACGTTAGTGGCGCGCCCAGACGCCGATTGGCAGCGGTGAGCCGACGCAAGTTTGTCATGGGTCTGTAATCGCAGCGTAACGCTGTGCGTCCAGGGGGCGGTGCCGAGAGACGCCACCCGCTTGAGCTGCGTCACAGGGCACTCAGCCCTGTGCATCCCCAGCTCCGCGGCGTAGTACACTCGCCCAAATGCCGCTCGCCGGCTTCGGAGTTTGCGATGGAAACGGCTGACCTTACACATCACATCTCGCGCCGCTTCAATGAGGATCTCGAACGCCTGCGCAACAAGGTGCTCACCATGGGCGGCTTCGTGGAGCAGCAGCTGCAGAATGCCATCACTGCGTTGGTGGAAGGCGACAGCAAGTTGGGCGAGTCGGTGGCGATGGACGATTACAAGGTCAACGGCATGGAGGTAACGATCGACGAGGAGGCGAGCCGCATCCTCGCGACGCGCGGTCCTACCGCGGGCGACTTGCGCGTGATCGTCGCCATCATCAAGACCATCACCGATCTCGAGCGCATCGGCGACGAAGGCGAGAAGATCGGCTACATCGCTTCGCGTCTCGCTTCGATGGAGCGCCCCGCGGACAAGTACCGCGAGGTCAAGCACCTCGGGCGGCTGGTTTCCGAGATGGTGCACGGCGCGCTCGATGCATTTGCACGGATGGATGCACAGGCTGCGCTCACGGTGGCGCAGGAGGACAAGGTGGTCGACGAGGAATACGAGGCCATCCAGCGCCAGTGCATCACGTTCATGATGGAGGATCCGCGTACCATCCGGCGCGCGCTCGACGTGATGTGGGTGGTGCGGGCGCTGGAGCGCATCGGCGACCACGCCAAGAACATCTGCGAGTACGTCATCTACATGGTGCACGGAAAGGACGTGCGTCATACCTCGCTCGAGGATGTCGAGCGCGAACTGCAGGCCGACGCCCACTGACGCATGAAACGGTGGACGGTAAATTTTTCCGGTGCGTTGCTGTGCGCACTGCTGCTGGGTTATGCCTATTACCTGCAGGTCTTCCAGCATCTTGAGCCGTGCCCGTTGTGTATCTTTCAGCGCGTGGCGCTGCTGGCCATGGGGGGCGTGCTACTGATCGCGGCCATTCATCACCCGCAGACGAGAGCCGGCGCACGCGTTTATGCCGTGCTCATCGCGCTGGCCGCGCTCACGGGTATCGGTGTTGCCGTCCGCCACATCTACATTCAGAGTCTGCCGCCTGGCAGCGTGCCCTCCTGCGGCGCGACCCTCGAATACATGTTCGAGGTATTTCCGGCGACTGAGGTGATCCGCAAGGTCCTGACCGGCTCGGGTGAGTGCGCGACCATCAACTGGTCGTTCCTCGGGCTCAGCATGCCGTGGTGGGTGCTGTTCTGGTTCGTCATTCTTGGCACTGCCGGGTTCATCGCCAACTGGGCGGCATCTCCCGGCGAACCCCGGCTTCCGCGCCGGCGCCTGGAGCCGACCATCCGCTGAGCTAGGCCAGGAGCAACTCCAGCAGGCGCTCGTAGATTCGCTGCAGGCGCGCGATATCCTCGATCAGCACGTGCTCATTCACCTTGTGAATGCTTGCGTTCACGACCCCCAGCTCGACGACCTGGGCCCCGGTCGGCGCTATGAAGCGCCCGTCCGAAGTCCCGCCGCCGGTTGACATCGACGGCGTGAGGCCCGTGACTTCACGTACGGCGCGTGCGACCGCCGTCGACAGGCTTCCCGGCGGCGTAAAGAAAGGATGGCCGGACAGAAACCATTCCAGCGTGTACTTCACGCGATGGTGATCAAGGATCGACTGCACTGTGCTCTTCAGGCCTTCAACAGTCTGCTGCGTGGAGAAGCGGATATTGAAGCGTGCCTTGAGCTCGCCGGGGATCACGTTGGGCGCGCCGGTGCCGGCGTTGAGATTCGAAAACTGGAAACTCGTAGGCTGAAAATGCGCGTTGCCCATGTCCCACACGCGGGAGGTGAGCTCCAGCAGCGCCGGGGCGAGCGCATGAATAGGATTGTCCGCGGACTGCGGATAGGCAACATGGCCCTGCACGCCGTGCACGGTGAGGCGCCCGCTCAGAGAGCCACGTCGCCCGATCTTGATCGTGTCGCCCAGTTGCTTCTCGCTCGATGGCTCGCCGACCACGCACAGGTCGATGCGCTCGCCGCGCCCCTCCAGGACTTCGATCACGCGACGCGTGCCATCGACCGATTGACCTTCCTCATCGCTCGTAATCAGCAGTGCGAGGGAGCCACGGTGTTGCGGATGACGGTGCACGAACTGTTCGCACGCGACGAGCAGGGCGGCAAGCCCGCTCTTCATGTCGGCGGCGCCGCGTCCATATAAAACCCCGTCGCGCAGCACCGGGGTGAACGGATCGGTAAGCCATTCTTCCAGCGGCCCCGTGGGCACCACGTCGGTATGGCCGGCAAAGCAGAACACCGGCGTGGTGTTCCCATGGCGCGCCCAGAAATTGTCGACGTTGTTGAATCGCATGCGCTCCACCGCGAAGCCCACGCTTTCGAGGCGCTCGCTCAGCAATTGCTGACACCCGCCATCCGCGGGGCTGATGGAGGCGCGCGAGATCAGAGCCTGAGTCAGGTCGAGAGCGTCGGACATCGGTGCGCGGGCATCTCCAGGATCATGAAGGGTCAGTGGCGCGCGGCTTTATAAAGAAGAATCGGTCTGCCTCGCAAGCACCACGGTCTCGGATCAGACAATCCTTCACTGTGGGCGCGCCCGGATGACAGCTCCGTGACAGGGCAGATGTCGGCCTCTGTGGCACTGGACCCGACGGCCTGGATAGTCGCGACTGCGCCCCGCTTTGCCTTGGGGAACAGGTGGTTGCCCTGAATCTGAACCACTGACACGGCACTGTAATAATTGCTGCTTATAAGGCTTCCGGGAGATCGCGGGCCACAACCGCCCGCAAACGCCCCGCTCCAGCGGGTGCCCACACAGTACAGATCCGGAGGCTCAACGTGTTCAAGAAACTGCTGATCGGCGCCGTTGCCGCGAGCACGGTCGCCGCAGGGCTGGTCCAGGCGCAGGCTGCACGCGATTACATTTTCATCGTTGGCTCGTCCACGGTTTACCCGTTCACGACGGCTGTCGCCGAGCAGTTCGGGCGCGCCGGCAAGTTCAAGACACCCAAGGTTGAGAGCACTGGCACGGGCGGAGGCCTGAAGCTGTTTTGCGCCGGTGTTGGACCCCAGCACCCGGACATTTCCAACGCCTCGCGCCGCATCAAGCCGACCGAAATGGAGACCTGCGCCAAGAACGGCGTGAAGGACATCGTGGAGGTCAAGGTCGGGTTCGACGGCATCGTGCTGGCGAATGCCAAGAGTGCACCCAGTTTCACGATCTCCAGAAAGGACATCTTCCTCGCGCTCGCCAAGAAGGTGCCGGACCCGGCGAATCCTTCGAGCCTGATCGACAATCCGAACAAGACATGGAAGGACGTTAATTCGTCGCTACCGAACGAAAAGATCGAAGTGCTGGGCCCGCCACCGACCTCCGGTACGCGCGACGCATTCGCCGAGCTCGTGATGGAAAACGGCTGCAGCACGTATGGTTGGATCAAGGAGCTGAAGGATCTCGATGAGAAGCGCTTCAAGGCGGTGTGCGACGGCCTGCGCGAGGATGGCGCGTACATCGAGGCTGGTGAAAACGACAACGTGATCGTGCAGAAGCTGGTGGCGAGCCCGACTTCGGTGGGGATCTTTGGCTACAGCTTCCTCGAAGAGAACCAGAACAAGATCAAGGGCGCCACCGTTGACGGTGTCGCGCCCACGTTCGAAAGCATCGCCTCGGGCAAGTATCCGGTGTCGCGGCCGCTCTTCTTCTACGTGAAGAAGGCTCACGTCGGAGTCATCCAGGGTATTCCAGAATTCATCCAGGAATACACCAGCGACAAGGCCTTCGGCGCGGACGGGTATCTCGCCGAAAAGGGCCTGATACCGCTCCCGGCAGCGGAGGCGGCGAAAGTGCGTGCCGATGCCACGGCGATGAAGAGCCTGAAACTCTGAGTCACCGCATACAGCCACCGACCCTACAAAGAGAGACTAACCATGAACAGCAAGCTGCTGACAACTGCTCTGGTCATTGCGGTTCTGGCTGCACCGGCCAGCTCCCTGGGCGCCGCGGCCAGCGATGCGGATTTCGCGGAGCTGCGGCGCGCTCTGCAACAGGTCAATCAGCGTCTCGACGCCCTGGAGCAGCAGAACCAGACGCTCAAGGCGCAGAACGAGCAACTCGAAACCAAGAACAAGGAGCTGGAGGCCAAGGGCAAGGCGCTCGAGGAGACCAACGATCACCAGACGGACGCGTTGGCCCAGATTTCTGCGGCCAGCAAGAAAGCGGAATGGGCATCGCGGGTCACCTGGAAGGGCGATTTCCGCTATCGGCATGAGAACGTCGATCCGGAAGAGGCGGTGAACGATCAGACACGTCAGCGCATCCGGGCCCGATTCGGCATGACCGCGAAGATCAACGATACGATCGCGGCGACGGTGCAGCTAGCTACCAACGGCGGCAACAATGACCCCCGATCCACCAACCAGACGCTGGGCAGCGGCTGGGATCGCAAGGGTGTCGCCATCGACCTTGCGTACGTCGACTGGGCACCGGCGCAGGGCTTGAACGTCCAGCTTGGCAAGATGCCGTATCCGTTCCAGCGGGTAGGCTCGTACTTCTGGGACGCCGACATCACGCCGGAGGGCGGGGCCGTCAAGTACGCGAATGGGCCCTTCTTCGGCAGTGCGTTCGGGTACTGGCTGTCGGAGTCCGCCACCATGTCGGACTCGAACGTTTTTGGTGCTCAGGTCGGCGTGAAGGGTGACGCTGGTCCCGTGAAGCTGACCGGCGCGGTCATGTACTACGACCTCGGAGCGGTGCAGGACGAAATCACGGCCATCGTCGCGCCGTCGGCTATGGCACCTGCGGTCTGTCCGGCCGGGCAGCTCAACAATACGTTTTTCGGCACTAGCACGAATGGCAACACCACGATCAACCGTGGCGACAACTGCGCGCGTCTGCTGAACGACTTCGATATCTACGAAGTGCTGGGCCAGGCGGAATTCGCCCTCGGCAAGGTGCCCCTGGTGGTGTTTGCCAACTATGCCAAGAACACGGCGGCTGACAATTTCGACACTGCGTACGCGGGAGGATTCACGCTGGGACGCGCGAGCAACCCGATGTCCTGGGAGTTCGGCTACGTGTACCAGAAGACCGAAAAGGACGCGCTCTTCGGCCAGTTTGTCGACTCGGACTTCGGCGGTGGCCTCACGGACGTCGACGGCAGCGTCTTCAAGATTGCCTTCGTGCCAGCCAAGAACTGGACTTTGAATGGCACCTATTTCATGAACAGCCGGTTCATCGATGTACCTATCACCGTGGCTGGTGCCCCGAAGACCGGCCTCGACTACAAACGCTATCAGATCGACTTCAACGTGAAGTATTGAGCGCGGCTGGGGAGGGCGGATCGCCGCCCTCCCGCCGACGGTGCTGCGGACACGTTGCGAGGAGTCTGCTGTAACGTGTTCATAACAAGGCGTAAGTACATCACTTGACTAGAATTGTCGTTTGCGGGACGCAGAGCGACAGCGGTTGACCGCGAGCCGCCGTCGAGACATCTTGTGCTGCCCCGGATCCAATACAACGACAAGCAGGAGAGAGGGGCGAGCCCGATCTAGATGTCTGCGACGACTCTGGTGCTGGTAGTCATTCTGCTCGCGGCGCTTGCGTACCGCACCGGCCGTGCGCGCTCGTTTGCGGTCGTCGGTGGCCGCCGCGGCCAGCGAGACCTGCACTCCCTGCCCTCGTACTACGGCATGCTGACCGCGCTGTGGTGTGCTCTGCCTGCGCTGCTGATCGTGGGAGTGTGGAGCGTGGCGCAGGATTCCGTCATCACGCGCCTCATGCTGGCTCAGATGCCGCAGTCGATGCAGGTCCTGGCCCCTGCACAGCGGTCGCTGCTGCTCAACGATGTCAAGAACGTCGCCGCCGGCAATATGAGACTGGATCAGATTTCGCCGTCGGAGCAGGTTGCGGCGCGCAAGTTCATGGAGCTGAAGGCGTTGAGCCGCGTCGCGATGGCGGTTGTCGCGCTGGCTGCAGGTATGCTTGGGGGAATCCTGGCTTGGTCGCGCATCGCGCCGCAGCTGCGCGCACGCAACAGCGTCGAACGAATCTTCGAGTGGGCGCTGCTCGGCTGCTCGACGCTCGCGATCTTCACGACCATCGGCATCCTGCTCTCAGTGCTGTTTGAATCGATACGCTTTTTCCAGCAGGTGTCGGTGTGGGACTTTATCTTCGGCACGGAATGGAGTCCGCAGACCGCGATTCGCGCTGACCAGGTGGGTTCCTCCGGAGCCTTCGGCGCGGTGCCGCTGTTCGCCGGTACGCTGCTCATCTCCGGAGTCGCGATGGTGGTGGCGGTACCCGTTGGGCTGTTTTCGGCCATCTATCTGGCCGAATACGCTCATCCACGGCTTCGCTCAACAGCCAAGCCGCTACTCGAGATTCTCGCGGGCATCCCGACGGTGGTTTACGGCTTCTTCGCAGCCTTGACAGTAGGTCCATGGCTGCGAGTGCTGGGCGAGAGCGTCGGTCTCAACGTTGCCTCCGGCAGCGCGCTCGCTGCCGGCCTCGTGATGGGCGTGATGATCATCCCGTTCGTCTCGTCGCTCTCGGATGACATGATCACGGCGGTACCGCAATCGCTGCGAGATGGCTCCTACGCGCTTGGCGGCACGCACTCGGAAACCATCCGCCGCGTGGTCCTGCGGGCAGCGCTGCCGGGGATCGTCGGCGGCGTGCTCCTGGCCGTATCCCGCGCCATTGGCGAGACCATGATCGTGGTGATGGCCGCGGGTTTGTCTGCGAACCTCACTGCCAATCCGCTCGAAGCGGTGACCACGGTCACGGTGCAGATCGTCACGCTGCTGGTCGGCGACCAGGAATTCGACAGCGCCAAGACGCTGGCGGCATTTGCACTGGGGCTGGTGCTGTTCCTGGTGACGCTCGGCCTGAATGTGATCGCGCTGCACGTGGTGCGCAGATACCGGGAACAATATGAGTGAGACGCCGCGCAGCCCCAACGAGCGCCTGCCCGAGGCGTTGCGGGATCATCGTCGCGCTGCCGAAGCAGTCGCGCGTGGCCTCAAAGCGCGTTATCGCGCCGAGGCACGCTTCAAGTTCTACGGCATGACGGCGGTGGCGCTCGGCATGGTGTTTCTGGCCGTGCTGTTTTTCTCGATCGTCTCGAAGGGCTGGTCTGTGTTTCGCCAGGCCTATGTGCAGCTCGAGGTTTTCTACGATCCGGCCGTGCTCGCTCCGGACGGCACGCGATCCAGTGAAGCTTTGGCCCAGGCGGACTACGCTGCGCTGGTCAAGGCATCGCTGCGCAAGCTGTTTCCACAAGTCGAAGCACGGGCGGACTTGCGCCAGCTGTACGGTCTCGTCAGCTCCTCCGCAGCGTACGACCTGCAGCGGCGGATCGCTGACGATCCGGCCAGGCTGGGCACGACCGAGCGCGTATGGTTGCTGACGGACGACAATGTCGACCAGTACTACAAAGGCAGGATTCAGCGCTCTGAAAGCGAGGAAACGCGACCGCTCAGCGATCAGCAGCTTGCGTGGGCGGATCAGCTCCGCAGTTCTGGCGCCGCGCAACTGCGCTTCAACAAGCAGTTCTTTACTTCCGGCGACTCGCGGGAGCCCGAGCTCGCGGGCGTGTGGGGCGCCGTCGCGGGGACATTCTTCACGCTGTTGGTGACTCTGTTGCTGTCGTTCCCCATCGGCGTGGCGGCTGCCACTTACCTGGAGGAGTTCGCGAAGAAGAACCGCATGACGGATCTGATCGAGGTGAACATCAACAATCTCGCTGCTGTACCCTCCATCGTATTCGGACTGCTGGGCCTGGCGGTGTTCATCAACGTCTTTGGCTTGCCGCGCTCGGCGCCTTTGGTCGGCGGCCTTGTGCTCACCCTCATGACGCTGCCGACGATCATCATCGCAAGCCGCGCGGCGCTCAAAGCGGTGCCGCCGTCGATCCGCGAGGCCGCATTGGGCATGGGTGCCTCGCGCATCCAGATGGTGGCCCATCACGTGCTGCCGCTCGCTCTGCCGGGGATGCTGACGGGCACGATCATCGGCATGGCGCGGGCGCTGGGCGAATCGGCGCCGCTGCTGATGATCGGCATGGTCGCTTTCATCGTCGATATCCCGAAGAGCTTGTTCGATCCGGCCACCGCGCTGCCGGTGCAGGTGTACTTGTGGTCGGACATCCCGGAGCGGGCCTTTGTCGAGCGCACATCAGGCGCGATCATCGTCCTGCTGGCATTTCTGATCGTGATGAACGGGCTTGCCGTCCTGCTGCGCAACCGTTTCGAGCGGCGCTGGTAGGGCGCCTGTTCAGTTCATCGAGAGGCTCCTAATGAGTAACGCCGTGGCTGAAGAAAGAACCGACAGAGCTGCACCCGCACCCGACACTGAGGCGGGGGTCAACGTCAAACCGAGCCACCGACAGCCCGGCGCCCTCGACCTTACGCCGCAGTCCGGTGCCGCGACCGTCGGCACGGTGACGGTCGACAATCCGATCATGTCGGCGCGCGAGGTCAATGTGTACTATGGCGACAAGCACGCGATCAAGAACGTGAGCCTCGATATCGGCCGCAACCAGGTCATCGCCATGATCGGTCCCTCCGGCTGCGGCAAGTCGACTTTTCTGCGCTGCCTGAATCGCATGAACGATACGATCGAGTCGGCACGTGTGACCGGCGTGATCACCATGGATGGCCGGGACATCTATGATCGCCGCCAGGACGTGGTGCAGCTGCGCGCCCGCGTAGGCATGGTGTTTCAGAAGCCTAACCCGTTCCCGAAGTCGATCTACGAGAACGTGGCCTATGGGCCGCGCATTCATGGTCTCGCGTCCGACCGGGCCGAGCTCGACGAGATCGTGCAGACGAGTCTGCACCGCGCCGGCCTGTGGGACGAAGTTAAGGACCGGCTCAGCCATTCGGGCACCAGCCTGTCGGGCGGGCAGCAACAGCGACTGTGCATTGCGCGCACCATCGCGGTGAACCCAGAGGTGATCCTGATGGATGAGCCGTGCTCGGCCCTCGATCCGATCGCGACGGCGCGCATTGAGGACCTCATCGATGAGCTGCGGGCGAGCTATGCGATCGGGATCGTGACCCATTCGATGCAGCAGGCTGCGCGGGTTTCGCAGCGCACGGCTTACTTTCATCTAGGCGACCTCATCGAGGTGGGCGAAACCGACCGCATCTTCACCAACCCGCGGCACAAGCTGACGGAAGACTACATCACGGGCAGATTCGGCTAGGGCGACGCGCCGGACATGAACGAAATTACCGAAGGCCACACCGTCAAGGGTTACGACGTCGACCTGGCAGGTCTGCGGCTCGGCCTGCTCGAGATGGGCGGCCTCGTGCTGGATCAGGTGCAACGTGCCATCAGCGCCCTGGTCAATGGTGATGAGACGCTGGCGCGCAGCGTTCTCAGCCGCGAAGAGGAAGTCAACACCTACGACGTGCGCATCGAGGAGGATATCGTAACGTTGATCGCTCGCCGTCAGCCGATGGGGAGCGATCTGCGGATCGTCATCTCGATTGCGCGCGCCGTCTCGGACCTGGAACGAGTCGGCGATGAAGCCAAAAAGATCGCCAATGCAATGTTGCGAGGCGACGGCAAGCGCAGCTCGCGCCCGAGTCCCCAGCTGGCGCGCGATGCCCGGCACATGTCGCACCTGGCGCTGCAGATGCTGCGCGACGCGCTGGATACCTTCGACCGGACCGACGCGGCCGCTGCCGTGGAAGTCGTGCGGTGCGACCAGGAACTCAATGCAGAGTTTCAGGCAGCCTTGCGCCGGCTGCTGACGCAAGTCATGGAGGATCCGCGCCGCCTGCCGGCGATGCTGGATGCCGTAGATGTGCTCAAGTCATTGGAGCGTGTGGGCGATCATGCCAAGAACATCGCGCGCTATGTGCTGTACGTCGTCGAAGGTCGGGACGTGCGGCACGAAGATACCGCGGTGCTGCTGGCGGAAGGCGCACGCAGCGCGCGCTGAGCGGAACCGCAGCGCCCTGACAAGCCATTCAGAGCGTCATTCGGCGTCGCGCAGCAGCTCGTTGATGGACGTTTTTGCGCGGGTACGCGCATCCACGCGCTTTACGATTACGGCGCAATCGAGGCTGTACTTGCCGTCGGGGGACGGGAGGGTTCCCGGGACCACCACTGACCCCGGCGGCACCTCGCCGCAAGTGATGCGCCCGGTGGCACGGTCATAGATGCGCGTGCTCTGGCCGATGAACACGCCCATCGAGATGACAGCGCCTGCGCCCACGATGACTCCTTCGACGATTTCCGAGCGCGCCCCGATGAAACAGTTGTCTTCAATGACAGTGGGTGCTGCCTGCAGCGGCTCGAGCACGCCGCCGATACCGACGCCACCGGACAGATGGACGTTGCGTCCGATCTGCGCGCATGAGCCGACGGTTGCCCAGGTGTCGACCATTGTGCCGCTATCGACGTAGGCGCCGACGTTCACGTAACTCGGCATGAGCACGACATTCGGTCCGATATAGGCGCCGCGGCGCACGATGGCGTGTGGAACCACGCGCGCGCCCGTAGCGCGAAAAGCCTGCTCGTCGTGGGCGGCGAACTTCAGGGCCAGCTTGTCATAGAAGCGCGTGTAGCCGGCTTCGAACACCTGGCTGTCGTGCACGCGGAAGTACAGCAGTACCGCTTTCTTCAGCCACTCGTTGACCGACCAGCGGCCGTCGCGCTTGTCGGCGACGCGCGCTGCGCCACTGTCCAGCAGTGCGAGGGCTTCGGCGAGTGCGGCCCGCAGTTGCGGCGAGGCCGTCTCGGGGCCGAGGGCGGCGCGCTGCTCGAATGCCGCCTCGATCGTGGTCTGCAAGGCTGAGGAAGCTGTCATCAGTTCTGCTCCGCCAATTCACGGATCCGATGTGCCGCAGTGACGCAGTCGGCCACGCTCGCGACCAGGGAGATGCGCACGCGGTCGCGGCCTGGATTGCCGTGTGTGCCTTCGCGCGCGAGGTAACTTCCCGGAAGGACCAGCACGTTCTTGCGCGCGTAGAGCTCGCGCACGAAATCTTCGTCGTCGCCGCGAACCTCGGGCCACAGGTAGAACGCGCCTGCGGGACGTCGCGCCTCGAGCACGGGCTCGAGGATCGGAACCACCTGCGCGAACTTCTCGCGATATAGCGTGCGGTTGGCCGCTGCGTGTGCATCGTCGCTCCAGGCGACAGCGCTCGCCAGCTGGACATGGGTACCCACCGCGGCGCCGTGATAGGTCCGGTAGAGCAGGTACTGCTGCAGGATCCGAGGATCGCCGGCCACGAATCCTGAGCGCAGCCCGGGCACGCTCGAGCGTTTGGAGAGGCTGTGGAAGACGACGCAGCTCTCGAACCCGGATCTGCCGGTATCCAGTGCGGCTTGGAGCAGGCTGGGAGGAGGTGATGCCTCGTCGAGATAGATATCGGCGTAACACTCATCCGCGGCGATCACGAAACCGTAACGCTCGCTTAGCGCAAGCGCCGCGGCGAGATATTCCCGATTCATCACGGCGCCGGTGGGATTGCCGGGCGAGCACAGGAAGAGCAGCTGACAGCGCCGCCAGGCTTCATCGGGTACGGACCGCAGGTCGGGCAGGTAGTTATTCTCGGCGCGCGCGTCGAGATAGTACGGCTGTGCGCCGGCGAGCAGCGCTGCACCCTCATAGATCTGATAGAAGGGGTTCGGCATCATCACGAGCGGTCGACTCGCCGGATCGACCACCGCCTGCACGAAGCTGAAGAGCGCTTCGCGCGTGCCGCTCACGGGCAGCACCATCGTCTCCGCATCGATACAACCAGCGGGCAATTTGAAACGACGCTCGAGCCAGCGCGCGGCCGCGAGGCGTAGCTCCGGCAGCCCGCGCGCAGCCGGGTACTGGCCCAATGTGCCGAGGGCCGCCGTCAGCGCATCGATCAGGAATTGCGGTGGCGCATGGCGCGGCTCGCCGATCCAGAGTGCGATCGGAGCCAGCTCGGCGGGGGGCTCGATATCGGCGATCAGCCGCCGCAGGCGCTCGAACGGATAGGGGTGGAGCGACGCCAGGCGCGGGTTCATTCGCGGCGGTCCAGCGTCTCCACCAGCTTCTGTTGCAGCCGTGCTCCGGCCTCATCGCTGAGCGGCCGTCCGTCCTCGTGGCTCACGTAGAACACGTCTTCGGCGCGTTCGCCGACGGTCATGATGCGCGCGCCGTGTATGTCTACGCGCTCGCCCAGGAATACCTTGCCGACCTCGGACAGCAGTCCCGGCCGATCGCTCGCGATCAGCTCGAGAATCGTGCGGTTGTTGCGCTCATCGCGTGTCAGCACTACCTGGGTTGGCGTCGCGAACATCCGTACCTGGCGCGGCGCGCGCCGCGTAACCGTTGGTGGCGCATGAGCGGGCTGATTCAGGCTGCGCAGCAGCGCGCGCTCGATCTCCTGGATCCGTCCCGGGTCGGAGATCGTGCGCCCGTTGTCCTCGAGCACCAGGTAGCTCTCGACGCTGTAGCCGTCGCTCGTGGGCGTGACACGGGCGTTGACGATGTTGAGCCCCATTTGGTCGAGCACTGCCGTGGCGCGCGCGAAGCTATGCTGGCGGTGCGGTGTGTAGGTGAAGATCGGCGTGCCGCCGCGCTCGATCAGCGGGTTGACGGCGACCAGTGGCGCGTCTTCCTGCGGATCGCGGGCGACCAGCAGCGCCGTGTGCCAGGCGATCTCCTCCGGCGTATGACGCAGGAAGTACGTGTCGGTGAACGATCGCCAGACATGCTCCACGGCGTGGGGATCGGCAGCGCGCTGCGCCAGCAGCGTGCGGGCTGCTGCCTGCGTCTCGCGCACCAGTTCCTCCTGGTCGATCGGGCTTTCCAGGCCACGGCGCAGTGCACGCTTGGTCCGCTCGTAGAACTCCTCGAACAACGAGGCCTTCCACGTGTTCCAGAGCTTGGGGTTGGTGCCGCGCACGTCAGCAACGGTGAGCACGTACAGGTAATCAAGGTGCGTCTGATCGCCGACGACGCGTGCAAAGTCGCGGATCACTTCCGGGTCGGCGATGTCCTTCTTCTGCGCGGTGACGGAGAGCAGCAGGTGATTGCGCACCAGCCATGCCACGAGGCGCGCGTCGTAGCGGCTCAGACCCTGTTCGAGGCAGAACGCCTCCGCGTCGACCGCGCCCAGCTCGGAGTGATCGCCACCGCGGCCCTTGGCGATGTCATGGAACAGTGCCGCCAGGTAGGCAATCTCGAGCCGGGACAGCGACTGGGCGATGCGGCTCAGCGCCGGAAATTCCTGGTCGTACTTCGGCATCGCCAGGCGGCGCAGGTTGCTGACGACGAACAGCGTGTGCGCATCGACTGTGTAGGCATGGAACAGGTCGTATTGCATGCGACCCACGACGCGCCCAAACGCGGGAATGTAGCGTCCGAGCACGCCATAGAGATTCATGCGCCGCAACTCGTGGGTGACGCCGGTCGGCGCACGCAGGATATCGAGGAACAGACGGTGGTGGCGCGGGTTCTGGCGGAACTCCTCGTCGATGAGCCACAGGCTCCGGCCGACGAGGCGGATCGTCGCTGCGCGTACGCCGCGGATGTGCGGGTTCTGCTGGATCAGTCCGAACAGCTCCAGCAGCGCGCTGGGATTGCGCGCAAATACATCATCCGCGGTAACTTCGAGGTAGTCGTTGCGCGTCTGGAAGCGCGTGTTGAGCGGCACGGGCTCACCGCTCGGCGTGAGGATGGCCTCGCGGAACAGCTGCAGCAACATTTCATTCAGCAGGCTCACGTCCATCACGGTGCGGTAATAGCGCTGCATGAACTGCTCGACCGCCAGCGTGTAAGTCGCATCTTCATAGCCGAAGAGTTTCGCGAGCCGGATCTGGTGGTCGAACAGCAGCCGGTCTTCGCGCCGGCCGGTGAGCATGTGTAGCGCGAAGCGCACCTTCCACAGGAACGCCTGGGCGGTCTTCAGCTTGCGCAGCTCATTGCGCGTCAGGAAGCCGTGTGCCACCAGGCCGTCAAGCGTGTCCGTGCCGAAGTGGCGTTTGGCCACCCAGCCGATGGTCTGGATGTCGCGCAATCCGCCCGGGCTCGACTTGACGTTCGGCTCGAGGTTGTAAGCCGTGTCGTAAAAGCGGTGATGGCGGGCGATCTGCTCCTTGACCTTGGCTTCGAAAAATTCGTTGCCGGGCCAGAGCCGGTCCGGCGCCAGCGCGTGCTTCATCGCGGCAAACAGCTGTTCGGGGCCGGCGAGGCGGCGCGCCTCGAGCAGCGTGGTGGCTACGCTAATGTCCGCGAGGCTCTCGCGCTGGCAGTCATCGATGGTCCGCACGCTGTGACCGACTTCGAGGCCGATGTCCCAGAGAAAGGTGAGAAAGCGCTCCAGACCCGGCTCCCAGGCCGAGGATTCGCCTTTCGGCAGCAGCACGCACACGTCGATGTCGGAGCAGGGGTGAAGCTCGCCGCGTCCGTAGCCGCCGACCGCAATCAGCGCCAGTTCGTGCGCCCGTTCGCCCGCATGCAGGCTCCAGGCACGCACGAGCAGGCCGTCGACCAGGCGCGCACGGTCACGCACCAGCTCTTCGATCGGCTCATCGTGGCTGAAGCGTTCGCGCAGTTCGGCATCGCCGCGCTCGAGCGCTGCGCGGAAGGCGGCGACCGAATTACCGCCGGTATCGAGGGACTGGTTGAGGGACTGCAGGTGCCGCCAGACGACCGGTGCCCCCTCGGTGATCGCCTCGTTGTCCTCGTAATCGTCGGTCCCGGGAACGGTGATCATCGCGAGCTGCGATCAGCCGCCCGTACGATCCCGGCTGCCGAGAGTGAGCACCTCATGCCCAGTGGTTGTCACCAGTATCGTGTGCTCCCACTGTGCGGACAGGGAATGATCCTTGGTGACCACGGTCCAGCCGTCGGGGAGCAGGCGCACATGCCGGCGGCCCGCATTGATCATCGGTTCGATCGTGAATGTCATGCCGGCCTTGAGCTCCAGGCCGGTCCCCGGCTCGCCGTAGTGCAGGACCTGCGGATCCTCGTGGTAGACACGCCCGATGCCGTGGCCACAGTACTCGCGGACCACCGAGAAGTTGCGCGACTCGGCCAGCCTCTGTATGGCGTGACCGATGTCACCGAGGCGGGCACCTGGGCGCACCTGCTCGATTCCGCGCCACATGGCTTCAAAGCAGCTCTCGGTGAGCCGCTGTGCCTGCACGGGTGGTTTGCCGACGAAGTACATGCGACTGGTGTCACCGTGGAAACCATCCTTGATCACGGTGACGTCTATATTCAGGATGTCACTGTTCTTCAGCACCCGGTCGCCCGGAATGCCATGGCAGACCACATGATTGACTGACGCGCAGATGGTCTTCGGGTAGCCCTTGTAGTTCAGATTCGCCGGGACTGCGCGTTGCTGGTTCACGATATAGCTGTGGCACAGCTGGTCGAGCTCATCCGTGGTCACCCCCGGCGAGATGTGCTCCGCGATCATGTCCAGCACTTCGGCGGCGAGGCGACCGGCCACGCGCATGCGATCCTGCTCTTCGGGCGTCTTGATGGAGACGTTCATTGCGGGTGTGTAGGCGGCTTCGCGCATGACAGGGATAGCGGTGCGGTGAATCTAACGCGTTGTTCGAGCAACAAGTTTATGGTATAAAGCGCGCCGTTTTTTAGCAATGTAAACCACACGCGCATCGTCACATGTGGGTGGGTGCCGCCGACGGAACGCTGCAGGTCTCAGGCCCGCAGATCCCGCAGGCGGTTTCCACATGGGGTGCGCGGAGGCCTAACCCCAACAGGAGCTTTTCATGACCAGCGTGTCCATGCGACAGATGCTGGAAGCGGGCGTTCATTTCGGACATCAGACCCGCTTCTGGAACCCGAAGATGGCTCCTTACATCTTCGGTGAGCGTAACAAAATCCATATCATCAACCTCGAGAAGACCCAGCCTCTATATGTGGAGGCGGCAAACTTCATCAAGGCCGTCGTGGCCGATGGCGGTAAGGTGCTGTTCGTCGGCACCAAACGCTCGGCGCGCGAGGCCATGCAGAAGGAAGCCATCCGCGTTGGCATGCCTTACGTCAACCAGCGTTGGCTGGGCGGGATGCTGACCAATTTCAAGACCATCCGGCAGTCGATCAAGCGCCTGATGGAGCTCGACGAACTCAACACCAGCGGGGCGCTCGACAAGCGCGGCAAGAAAGAGGCCCAGTCGCTGCGCCGGGAGATGGAGAAGCTCAACAAGAGCCTGGGCGGCATCAGGGAAATGGGCGCACTCCCCGATGCGCTGTTCGTCATCGACGTCGGGCATGAGGAGATCGCGGTGCACGAAGCGCAGAAGCTCGGCATCCCGGTGGTGGCCGTGGTGGACACGAACTGCTCGCCGGACGGCATCGACTACGTCATCCCAGGCAATGACGACGCCATGCGCGCGATCCAGCTCTACGCGGCTGGTATTGCTGACGCTGTCACCGAAGGTAAGCAGTCCATCCCCGAGGTACCGGCCGGCGAAGACGAGTTCGTCGAGCTCGACGAGGAAGGCAACCCGAGGAAGAAGACGGCACGCCGCAGGCCGGCGCCGCCCAAGAAGAAGGCCGCGATTCGTCGCAAGCCCGCGGCGAAGGTGCTGGAACCGGAAGCCCCCGCCGAGGAGGCGGCGCCTGCGGTCGATGCGGATCCCGAGGATCCAGAGGATCCCGAGGACGTGAGCGCCACGGGCGAGCGTTTTGCTCTACGCCGGAACGTTCCGGCTCGGCGCAAGCCGGCCAGCAAGCCCGAAGGCGGCAGTGATTCGGGCCCAGCAAACCCGGGCGCTGCGAGCGAATAACCGCGCCGCGCGCGCGGTTCTCGCAGCTGGCTCCACTTACTTGCGCGGCCGCGCGCCGCGCGCTTCACCTCGAGGTTCTGGGACGATGACAGTCACGGCAGAAGCGGTCAAACAACTGCGCGAGCGCACGGGCGCCGGCATGATGGAATGCAAGAAGGCCTTGGTGGAGTCGGGTGGCAACCTCGACGCTGCGGCCGACTTGATGCGGCGCCAGGGCCTGGCCAAGGCGGACAAGAAGGCCTCGCGCGTGGCGGCCGAGGGCATCATCGTGGTGGAGCGCTCCGACGACGGGCTGACAGCTGCGATGGCCGAAGTGAACTGCGAAACAGACTTTGTCGCACGTGAACAGGACTTTCGCGGCTTCGCGCGCCTGGTCGGCCAGCTGGCCCTCAAGAGCCACGCCGGCGAAGTCGCCACGCTTCTCGGTCAGAAGACCGATGCCGGCGACACGCTCGAGGACCGTCGCCGTGCACTGGTGGCGAAGATCGGCGAGAACATCAACGTGCGCCGCGTCGCGACGGTCAGCGCGCCGACCCTGCTCGGCGCGTATGTTCATGGCACGCGCATCGGTGCACTGGTGGCGCTGAAGGGCGGTAACGAGGTGCTTGCCAAGGACATCGCCATGCACGTTGCGGCGGCGAACCCGCAGTACATCCGGCCCGCGGATGTGCCGGCTGAGGTCGTGGAGCGTGAGCGTGGCATCCTGCGCGACCAGGCGGCGGGCGAAGGCAAGGCTCCGGAGATCATGGCCAAGATGGTCGAGGGACGGCTGCGCAAGTACCTGAACGAAGTTGCGCTCACCGGACAGCCCTTCGTCAAGGATCCGAACCTGACCGTGGAGAAGTACCTGCAGCAGGGCGGGGCCAACGTGGTCGAAATGGCGCGCTTCGAGGTCGGTCTCGGGTTGGAGAAGAAGCAGGGCGATTTCGCCGCCGAGGTCATGGCGACGGTTCACGGCAAGCATTGATCCACGAACCCCGCCGGAGCGGGGTTCTCTATAATCGGCTTTCCCGGGGGCGCTCCGAATGGGTCACAACGACACGCAGCCACGCTATCGGCGCATCCTGGTGAAGCTGAGCGGGGAGGCGTTGCTCGGAAACGCGGACTACGGCATCGATCCGGCGATGCTCAAGCGCATCGCCACCGAGCTGCGCGACGTGACGCAGCTCGGCGTCCAGGTCGCCGTTGTCATCGGCGGCGGTAACATCTTTCGCGGCGCGGGCCTGGCGCGGGCCGGAATGGATCGGGTCACCGCCGACCATATGGGCATGCTCGCCACGGTAATTAATGCACTCGCGATGCAGGACGCCCTCGAAAGCCTCGGCGTCTACGCGCGGGTGATGTCCGCACTGCGGATCAACGAAGTGTGCGAAGACTACATCCGGCGACGCGCGACCCGGCACCTGGAGAAGAACCGCGTCGTGATCTTCGCTGCCGGCACCGGCAATCCCTTCTTTACTACAGATACCGCAGCCAGCCTGCGCGCCATCGAGGTCAACGCGGAGGTGCTGCTCAAGGCGACCAAGGTGAGCGGCGTGTACTCGGACGATCCCGCCAGGAACCCGACCGCGAAGCGCTACACGCGCCTCACGTTCGACCAGGTGCTGTCGCAGAAGCTCAACGTGATGGACGCCACCGCCATCGTGATGTGTCGCGATAACAACCTGCCGCTGCAGGTGTTCAATCTGAATGTTCCCGGCGACCTGATGAAGATCGTGCTGGGCCAGAACGTTGGAACGGTGGTCGAGAATGAGGCGCGGGCCAGCTGAGGCCGGCGCCCGGGAGACCGGCGATGCTTGAAGACATCAAGAAAGACGCCGTGCAGCGCATGGCGAAGTGTGTGACCGCATTTCGCAATGACCTGAAGAAGCTGCGCACCGGCCGGGCGCATCCGAGCCTGGTCGAGCACCTCAAGGTCGAGTACTACGGCAACGAGGTCCCGCTGATGCAGGTTGCGAGCATCAACGTCGAGGACGCGCGCACGCTTGCTGTCAGCCCGTGGGACAAGTCCATGGTGCAGGTGATCGAGAAGGCGATTCTCAAGTCCGATCTCGGATTGACGCCAGCCACGGCGGGCCAGGTGATCCGCATTCCATTGCCGCCGCTCACGGAGGAACGCCGTCGTGAGCTGACGAAAGTCGTGCGCGCGGAAGCCGAGAACGCACGCGTGGGCGTACGCAACGTGCGCCGCGACATCATGAATGAGCTCAAGGAGATGCTGAAGGAAAAGCTGATTTCGCAGGACGACGACAGGCGGGCACACGATGAAGTGCAGAAGCTCACCGACAAACATGTGGCCGAAATCGATCACGTGCTGGCGGAGAAAGAGAAGGAAGTGATGCAGGTCTGACGTCGCCGATGCCCAGATCCCCCTCTGCCCCCGTTACCAGCACGCTGCCGCGTCACGTCGCCATCATCATGGATGGGAACGGACGCTGGGCGCAGGCGCGCGGCCAGATGCGCCACGCCGGCCACAAGGCGGGACTGCAGCCGGTGCGCATGGCTGTGGAGACTTGTGCGCAGCTCGGCATCGAGGTGTTGACGCTTTTCACCTTTTCGAGCGAGAACTGGCAGCGGCCGGCCGAAGAGGTCGGGCGGCTGATGGAATTGTTCACGGAGGCGCTCGACCGTGAAGCGGCGGAGTTGAACCGCCAGGGTGTGCGCGTACGCTTCATCGGCGATCGCCGTTCGCTGTCGATCCGACTGCAGACGCGCCTCAACGAGACCGAGGACCTTACCCGCAGCAACAGCAAGCTGAACCTCGTGATTGCGGTCGGCTATGGCGGCCGCTGGGACATCACCCAGGCCGCTCGCGCACTGGCGCGCCGCTGCGCGAGCGGGGCGCTCGCGGTGGACGCGATCGACGAGGCGGCCCTGCAGTCCGAGCTGTCGCTGGGAGATCTGCCGGATCCGGACCTCTTCATCCGAACGGGTGGCGAGCGGCGCATCAGCAACTTCCTGTTGTGGAACCTGGCCTACGCGGAGCTCTATTTCTGCGACACGTTGTGGCCTGACTTCGATCGTGCGCAGTTCGATCGCGCACTGGAGTTCTTCGCCGGGCGGCAACGCCGCTTCGGCATGACCGATGCGCAGATGGTCGCGCGCTGATGTTGAAGCAACGCATCGTCACTGCTGTCTTGCTGGTCCTGGCGTTGCTCGCGGTGATCCTGTGGGTTCCGGCCCGAGGCGCGCTGGCAATCTTCGCCGTGGTGGTGCTCGTGGGAGCCTGGGAATGGTCGAGCTTGGCACGTTTTCCGGATGCAGCTTTGCGTTGGTTCTACGTGGCGGTCGTCGCACTGGCGATGGTCGTGGTGTGGCGCTATTCGCAAGGCGAGCAACAGCTGCAGGCGCTGCTCCTCGCTACACTGCTCTGGTGGGTCGTGGCGTTTCTGTGGATTGCTCTCGCGCCAACCGCGCACAACCGCACCACCGTCGCAGGCAGCGGACTGCTCGTGCTGGTGCCGGCATGGGTCGCGATCGCGCATCTTTATCTTAAGCCCGGTGCGGGGACATCACTGCCGGGGCCGCAGCTCGTCCTGTTCCTGCTGCTCCTGGTCTGGGCTGCCGACACTGGCGCCTTTTTTGTCGGGCGCCGCTTCGGCCGTATCAAGCTTGCACCCCGTGTCAGTCCCCGCAAGACCTGGGAAGGCGTGCTCGGCGGACTGGCCGCCGCGGTGGTCGTCGCTACGATCGGGGCCAATTGGTTTCACCTGCGGCGCGTAGCGTTCCTGTCCTTGTGCCTCGCGGTGGTGCTGATCTCCATTGTCGGCGATCTTACCGAGAGCATGTTCAAGCGCTACGCAGGCGTCAAAGACAGCGGCTCGATCTTTCCCGGCCATGGCGGCGTGCTCGATCGCATCGACAGCATCACGGCTGCCGCTCCCACCTTTCTGCTCGGCCTACGCTGGGTAGAGGCGCAGCCATGAAGGGCATCGTGGTGCTTGGCTCCACCGGCAGCGTCGGCGTGAGCACGCTCGATGTGATAGCCAGGCACCGCGACGCATTGCGTGTCGTGGCCCTCACCGCCCGCTCGAACGATGAACGCCTCTTCGAGCAGTGCCTCGAGCACCGCCCCGATGTCGCCGTACTCGTGGACCGGGGGGCAGCGCTGCGCCTGG
>Ga0326726_10000753_pt1 | contig 29685 bp, 27 predicted proteins | sample MHFenrmetagenome_2_FD_207603 | JGI IMG/M metagenome (GOLD analysis project Ga0326726, IMG submission 207603) | Lab enriched peat soil microbial communities from Michigan Hollow, Ithaca, NY, United States - MHF15MN | ecosystem: Environmental > Terrestrial > Soil > Wetlands > Peat | place: USA...
TCATCCCGCTCAACACGACGATTGCATCGACCTGTCTCACTCGCTCAACAGGGATTCGCCGGTAAGGCCACTCGACGCCTTGCACAAGCAAATTGCCAAACAGGGGAACGCTTAAAACGCATAACAGCAGCACCCCAAGCCAGGCCAGAATCCGTTTGTGCCAGATCAGTCCGGCAACGATCAACACGATACATACCCCGGGGGGCAACACCAGCAGCGGAAGGACTTTGTTCAGTATCAGCAACTCATCATAATTTTATGGCATACAGAAAAGGCCAGTCATTGGTTCAGGATCGAGGAGGGTGGCGATGCAGGCAAGGTAAGGATTCCGTAAGCAGGAAACCGATGCATATCTTACAAGTTCGAGAAATCATGGGTCCTCTTATACAAGAACGCTCTCCTGCGCCAGGTAGACCCAGTCGACCACATCATCGGTTGGCTGATATCCGTTGACGAGCTGCTGAAGCTGTGCCCTGATTTCATTTACGTTGTTCTGGTTCAACGCAGATTTCAATTCATCGAGCCTGGACGCGAGTTCGCTCCATGGCAGGATGGTCTCGTGAGCTTTCATGATACGGGGGTGACTGGTAGGTTTCGGATCATCTCCGATCAATAATTCCTCATACAGTTTTTCACCCGGACGCAAACCGGTGATCAGAATTTCGATGTCACCGTTCGGATTTGACTCATCACGAACCCTCAGGCCGGACAGTTCCACCATGCGTCGAGCCAGATCATAGATCCGCACCGGCTTGCCCATATCGAGGACAAAAACATCTCCGCCAGTGGCCATGGCGCCAGCCTGTATCACCAGCTGGGCAGCTTCAGGGATGGTCATGAAATAGCGGTTGATATCAGCATGGGTAAGGGTGATCGGGCCACCTTTCTTGATCTGTTCACGAAACAGCGGCACAACGGACCCGCTGGACCCAAGGACATTGCCGAAACGAACCATGGAATAACACGTAACGCCCGCCTCCTCATTCTCCGCATTGGAGGGTTCGGCGAAATCGAGATCAGCAAGACTCTGCAGTACCATTTCAGCCAGGCGTTTGCTTGCCCCCATTATGTTGGTCGGGCGAACCGCCTTGTCGGTGCTGATCAGCACAAAGCTTTGAACCCCACAGCGCGCGGCGATCTCAGCGCACACCAGCGTCCCCCAGACATTGTTTCGAAGCCCCTCTGCCGGGTTATGCTCTACCAGGGGTACATGTTTATACGCTGCTGCATGATAGACCGTATCGGGCCGCCAGGTTAACATGATCTCCTGCATTCGCGACTCATCCCATACGGACGCCAGCAAAGGAATCAATTCAACTTCTGAACCAAGTTCATCAGCAGACTTGAGCAACTCCTGGTGGATCGTGTAGAGTGCAAACTCGTTGCGTTCTACCAGAAGCAACCCGCTTGGATCGCATTTGAGGATCTGACGACAGAGCTCACTTCCGATGCTGCCACCAGCGCCCGTGACCAGCACAACCTTGCCATGCGTGTTCCGGTTAAGCAACCGGTTGTCAGGCGGCACCGGATCACGACCCAGCAGGTCTTCGATGTCCAGTTCATGCAGATCTGCCAGCGTCACGCGCCCGCTCACCAGGTCGGCCATGGTCGGCAGCGTACGCACATGAAGCGGGTATTGAAGCAGACCCTGCAATATCTCGTTTCTTCGACTCCGATCTGTCGAGGGCAACGCCAACAGGACTTCAGAGACATTCAATTCCGAGATCAGCGTCCCCAACTCTGACGGGTTGTATACCTGCAAACCATCCACATAATTTCTGTGCAAGCGCTTATCGTCGTCCAGAAATCCCAGAACCCTTTTTTCGGCCGTGCTTCGCATCGCCCCGACCAACTGTCGCCCTGACGACCCGGCGCCGTATATCAGGACACCTTCCGCGTTATGCTGCTTCAACACATGGTGGTATAAACCACCCAACCAGTACCGAATCACCGCACGGCTCCCCCCCACCGCAACAAGCATCAACAGCGGCTGAAAAACGCCAACCGAGCGCGGCACCCCCGTCACTCCGATTATCGTGAAAATCAGCATGTACAGAAATCCGTACAAACTGATAGCCTTCGTCATCGCAATCAACGCCTGCCTGCCTGAGAAACGAAAAATCATGCGATACATGCCTGTGACAATGAAAATCGGCAAGGCAGTGCCGATCGAGACAAACAGAGGCAACAGATAGATGCCCTGAAGCCTCACGGGCTCCTCCAGACGCAGGCTCAGCGAAATCCAAAGAGTCAGTACACAAAAAAACGCATCAATGGAAAGTGCCAACACACGCTTGAACGGGCGAGGCAAATCCAAAGCTGTCCGGGTGATAGCACAGCGTTGCTTATGTTGATCCATCAGTTTTCTAATGTGGTAACTACGTGCTCAAGCCTACCGAATCTTGTCATTTTGTTTTCACTACATCTCCGGCCCCTTTACCAGCGGCCGTCATCATGATATAGCGAAAATATGAAGAAAGATTCAATTCTTTCAGCATCCGCGCATCGGTCTCCGCCAGCAATCGAGGAGTGGACATATCGATATTTCGCAACTGGGCGAGACCTGTGATGCCGGGGCGAGCCTCAAACACACCCCGCGCCTGCCGTTCATTGATGAGCTCCTCCTGATTGAACAGGCAAGGCCGGGGGCCGACAAGGCTCATGTCGCCACGTAATACGTTCACGAGCTGGGGCAACTCATCGAGCTTTGTGCGGCGAAGAAAACGACCAAAAGGCGTAACAGCAGCGGGATTGGCCAGATGTGAGGCAACCGAAGCGGTGTCCGGCCTCATAGTTCGAAATTTCAGCAAAGTGAATGGGCTTTGATGCAATCCGACCCGCGACTGCCTGAAAATTGGCAAGCGCGTATCCATATAGCCCAACGCGTACAGAACAACCAATACAGGAAAACCGAACAACAGCCCCAGTACCGAAAAAATAACATCAAAAAAACGAATCATATCGTGCCGTTTTGGCCTGTTCAGAAAATCCAGCAACCTCAAGGAAGAGCAAATTTATTTAAAGCTTTCCGCTGCACGTCGCAATCCTTCATTCACGCTTATCCTTGGTGTCCAATCAAGCAATTCGCGTGTTTTGGAGATATCGACCTGCAGGCTGCCCAGGAGGCGTTGAGCTTCATTGCCTTTCCCGATCAGATCCGCACCGAACCTCAGTAAAGAAACAGGTACTGGTATCAATCTTGCCGGCTTACCCATAGCCTTGCCAAGGCGACGCAACAAGTCAGCTGTCGATAGATCCTCTCCATCGCTGACCATAAAGGTCTGATTTGCCGCTGCAGGGTGCCCGATGCACGTCACCAGCAAATCGACAAGATTGTCCAATGCCACCATGCTCCGGCGATTCTGATTTACAGTACCAAGGGGGAGAGGTATGCCCCGCGCCAACAAGCGCATCATTGCAGCAAAATTTGCTCGAACTCCCGGTCCGTAGACCAAAGGCGGGCGAACGATTACGACCTCCATGCCGGTGCGGCCGGCAATTTCTCGGAGTGCAATCTCTGCTTCGTTTTTTGAAATGCCGTAAGGGTCTTCAGGTCCCGGCCGTTCATCAGCGCTGAAAAGACGCCCCTGACGAGTGGACTCGCCGTTGACTTTCACCGAACTGACAAAAATGATGCGCCTTACCCCTGCGGCTGCCGCCTGGCAAGCCAGGTTAACCGTGCCGTCCACATTGACTTTCCGGAACTCAATCAAGGGATCGGCAGCGTCGTCCTTCATTACATGAACACGGGCAGCAGTATGTACGACAACCGAAGCGCCTTCGAGTACAGATGACCAGGCGGTCGATGCATGGATGTCACCGATGGCCACCCCGCCCTGAGCGCTCTCCGGCGAACGAACGCAAGGGACAACCTCACACATTCGTTCATGCAACCGTTGAACCAGCCGCGACCCCACGAAACCGTTCGCCCCGGTAACTATGCATCTATCTGGTTTTCCTGCAAGCGGCAACATTCTGAACGTATTTAATAGCTCATCATAACTATCAGCATAACAATGACTTGAGATCAAACTTGAAAAGCCTTGACAATCTGGCGGGCGGCAACATCCGGAGAAAACATTCGAGCTGCCAACGCCTTGCAGCGGGCAGACAAAGGAGAGGATGGACCAAGTTCATCAATGAGTTCTTCGGCAAGTCTCTTCAATGTTGCAGCCGATGCGTCTGTACAGACACGACCGACACCAGACGTTTCGATCAGGGTTACGAGGTCGTTGCCATGATTGACCGTTGCCAGCACAGGAAGTCCTGCTTGCAGATAGGACAAGAACTTGCCGGGTATGTTGTGCGTTTTGTGACGCGGATCCAGGGCAACCAGACCGACATGGCACTGGGCGTAAAGTCCAGGGATCTCATCAGGAGGGATCTCATCAAAAAACACCACGTTTTCCAAACCTCGATCATGCGCATCAACACACAAGCGCTGAGCATCGCTTCCTCTTCCGACAAACAGAAATCCGATGTCATTTCTGTCTTTGATCAGTTCGGCAAGCTCCAGCAATACTCCCATTCCCTGGGCAATCCCCATGTTGCCGGCATACACGAAGATTTTCCGTCCCGCCAGGATTGTATCACTGACAGAAATGCTACAGCCCGTATCCGTCAAGTCTGACAGCCAGTTTTGCAGAACTTCCGGTTCCCCGAAAGAGCGCTTGTGCCAATCTGTAAAGTAGGCGAGATTGCCGGGTGACTGAACACCGATTACATCAGCAACTGAGTACTGGTAGTTTGCGATCGCTTTGAAAAATCGATACGGCAAGCCCCGCCCCATCAACCCCATATCTACCGCCCACTCAGGAAATATGTCGCGGATAATGAGGTAGCTTTTGCACGCGCTGGATTTTCGAAGGGCGCTTGCGACAGGCCCAAGAAAAATCGTCGGTGAATACCACACAACGCCGTCCCATCGCTGATCGCCTAGCGGACTGTTGCGCAGGTTCCAGAGCATTGAAAAAGGCATGCAGAATTCGCTGATCGTACGACGGACATATCCAACATTCAGAAACTTGGGTGTTCTGACGCGGACGACCTGCACTCCTTTACATGATTCAATTTGCCAGGACTGCGTCAAATCTCCTGTGGCAACCACGACGGTAACTTCATGCCCCTGACGCATGATCTCTACGGACAAGTCATGGAGCTGCACAGCTCCAGAGGTACGAAGCGGTGGATAGTGATGTGTTATTAACGCTATACGCATTCGGAATTCTCTTCAGTACTTCTTCCAAACCACCCGGTTAACATAATCGGTATAGCTGTGAATGATCCTTACAATCTTGTCTGATACGTTCGGCATGCTGTAATCGCCTACCTGGCGTAACAGTCGAGACTGCCCGCGCGGCTGGTGCTCCAGGATGGAGAGGATCTGCATGACCCGTTCGACCTCCAGACCGGCCATCATGACCGATGCCTCCTCCATGCCTTCAGGACGCTCATGAGCTTCACGGATGTTCACCGCAGGAAAATTCAGGATAGATGACTCTTCGGTGATCGTTCCGCTGTCCGATAGCACGGCCTTTGCCTGAATCTGCAATTTGTTATAGTCGATGAAGCCGAGGGGTTTGAGAAAACGCACCAGGGGGTGGAAACCGGTCTGGAAGGCATCCACCCGCTTGCGTGTCCGGGGGTGAGTCGACACTATGACCGGTAATGCATAGCAATCGGCTATGGAATTCAGTAACGATACCAGTTTGTCAAAATTCCTGTCAGCATCGATGTTTTCCTCCCGATGCGCGCTGACGACGAAAAATTGCCCTTCAGAAAGACCCAGCCGCCCCAGTATGTCCGACGAATCGATCCCGCCCTGATAAAAGTTTAACACTTCGAACATAGGACTGCCGGTCTTGATAACCATGTCCGGCGGAAGCCCCTCCCGTAAGAGATACTCCCTTGCAATAGAGCTGTACGTGAGGTTGATGTCCGCGGTATGGTCGACGATACGCCGGTTGATCTCTTCAGGTACTCTCATGTCAAAACAACGGTTCCCCGCTTCCATATGAAACGTTGGAATCTTGCGTCGCTTGGCAGGCAACACTGCCATGCAGCTGTTGGTGTCGCCAAGCACCAGCATTGCGTCAGGTCGTAGATCCTCCAGTACATGATCTACACTGATGATCACATTTCCGATGGTTTCGGCACCACTGGCGCCAGCAGCATTCAGGAAACGATCAGGCATCCGGATGCCCAGCTCATCGAAAAAGATCTGGTTGAGCTCGTAATCGTAGTTTTGACCGGTGTGCACCAGGAGATGTTCGCAACACGAATCCAGACGCGCGATGACACGCGACAGTCTGATAATCTCTGGCCGGGTACCGACGACAGTTATAACTTTGAGTTTGTTCATACTTGAATTTAAACCTCGCAGGGAATACAATCTGGCTTCTGACGATCAAAGATTTCGTTCGCCCAGAGCATGACAACCGCTTCACGGTTACCGACATTGGTGATGTCGTGCACCCAGCCCGGAATCGAGTCGACAACTTGCGGCTTGTCGCCGGAAACCCTCACCTCGCAAGTTTCGTCTGACAGCTTGTGCCGAAATCGCATTCGTACCTCGCCCCTGACGACAAGGAATTTCTCGGTCTTGGTATGATGGTAATGGGAACCACGCGTGACACCAGGCTGAACGGTAAAGAAGGAGAATTGGCCGCAATCCGGAGTCTTGAGCATCTCGACAAAAACTCCGCGTTCGTCACCGTATTGAGGCAGATCGTACACAAAACGCTCGGGTGAAAGGTAGCTGACATACGTCGAATAGAGAGCACGGGTCAACCCTGTTCCAACGCGCTCCGAGAGGAGCGACGTGCGGCAATTCCTGAAAGCATGAATCTGATCAGCCAGTTCCGCCAGAGTGACCTGATATTCCGGTTTGACTTCACCGAAACATGCGCCGTTCTTCATCGCTTGCAGCGATCTGAAGAAATCGGTTATCACATCGTCAATATACACCAGCCGGATGACTGCCGCAGGATCGGCGATCTGGATCGGCAGATCGTTGGCGATATTGTGACAAAATGTTGCGACGACGGAGTTATAATCAGGCCGACACCACTTCCCGAAAACTCCGGGCAACCGATAGATCACCGCCGAATTGCCAGTATCCGCCGAAAGCTGCTCAACAGCCTGTTCAGCAGCGATCTTGCTCATGCCGTAGGGATTATCCTGCCCGGCTTGGGCGGACGACACAAATATCATTGGAACATCTCTTCCGACAGATCGGATTGAGTCACACAGCGATCGAGTCAACCCTGTGTTCCCACTCGCGAAATCCTCTACTCTCTTCGGCCTATTCTCACCAGCAAGATGGATGATCATATCTGCTTTTGCTACCAGCCCGGAAAGCTGATCGGTAGAGTCGCTTCGTGTGAACTCTATAAGTTCAAAGCTATTCAGCTCATCAAGCCGCAAAACCAGATTTTTACCGATGAATCCTTTTGACCCGGTTACAAGTATTCGAATGCGTTTTTCCACGCCCATTACTCCTCTATCTCTACATGCTCGCCTCGGGTAATGGCCTGCAGGAATCGCAGCTTCATGAGGAGAGCTTGCATCCCCCTGACATCCAGGCGGGTGGTATTATGAGAGTTATACTCGACTGCTTCAGATATCTTCACCTCTCCCTGTTCGACAAACTTGCCGTAGTTCAGGTCCCGCAGATCTGGCGGAACCCGGTAATAGCCGCCAAGATCATCCGCTGCCACGATTTCCTCCCGGCTCAGCAACACCTCGAAAAGCTTTTCCCCGTGGCGGGTGCCGATTGTATTGATCTGGTGATCGGGCACGTCCAGCAGCCCGGTCAGGGCTTTGGCCAGGGTGCCAATAGTGGCCGCAGGTGCTTTTTGAACGAATATCTCTCCGGAGTTGCCATGTTCAAACGCGTACAAGACCAGGTCGACCGCATCATCGAGAGTCATCATGAAGCGGGTCATGTTCGGGTCAGTGATGGTTATCGGCTTGCCAGCGCGGATCTGTTCGATGAACAGGGGGATGACCGAACCCCGGGAAGCCATGACATTACCGTAGCGAGTCACACATACCACAGTCGAACAACTCGATCGCGATTTGGCCACAATCACTTTTTCCATCATCGCTTTCGAAGTCCCCATCGCGTTGATGGGATAGACTGCCTTGTCGGTACTCAGGCATACCACCCTCTTTACCCCGCTGGTAATAGCTGCCTCCAGCACATTTTCGGTGCCGAGCACATTGGTCTTGACCGCCTCCATGGGATGGAACTCGCAGGAAGGGACCTGCTTGAGCGCTGCCGCGTGGAAAATATAATCAACGCCACGTACCGCGTTCAGCACCGAATTATAGTCGCGCACATCGCCGATATAAAATTTCAGCTTGGAATTGTTGTACTTCTTTCGCAAATCATCCTGCTTCTTTTCATCCCGGCTGAATATCCGGATCTCTTTCAGGTCCGATGCGATGAAACGTCGCAATACGGCATTCCCGAAAGAGCCCGTTCCGCCGGTAATCAGAAGCGAGCCATTGGATAAATTCATAAAAGCTTGTCTCCTTTCAAGTTGTTAATTCAGCTATCCGCGATTGCGGAAAGGAAATCAAAGGTCTTTTCCGCACTCTGCGGCCAGTTGTAGCGGAGGCATCGCTGATATCCGGCTGCTGCCTTTTCAGCCCGAAGTTCAGGTGATGCGACAAGTGTGCCGAGTGCAGATGTCAGCTCATAAGGCTTTTCCGGGTCGAAATATATGCCTGCATCACCCAGGACTTCGGGCATCGGCCCGTATCCGGAACAGGCGATAGGTAAACCGGCACCCATGGTCTCCAGCAGGATGATCGGCAGGTTTTCGCAGGTCGATGCAAAAACCCCGATATCCGCCCGGGCATAGATTCTGTGCAGCACGTCATAAGACACTGAACCGATGTAATGCGCCCAGGATTCATCGGGATCAAAGCTGTTCATCACGCGCTTCAACCGATCCAGCGCTGGTGGATATGCCGGTCCGACCAGTTCAAGGGAAACTGCAAAACCCAATCTACGCAAAGCATGAACAGCCTCCACCACATTCCACTGGTGTTTGTACTGATCGACGATGGAGACGTACAGGATGCGCAAAGGGTCTGATTCAGAATAATCATTTATGGATCTCTGCTCCTTCGGGCTCTTCATAAACCGGGTGCTGATCCCATGCGGTATTACACAGGTTTTTCCCTGAAGCTTGCCTGTCACTTTTTCTACAGCGTCACGGGCATACTCTGTGAGAAAGATAACACCATTTGCATTTTTAAAACTTCGCGACTGGACTTTGCGAAGCAACAGAAACTTTATCCACAAAAAAGACCATTTATATCTTCCCGATTCCCGAAGCTCAAAAGGCAACAGGTTCTGGCTCATCAGGACGACAGGCTTGAAACGACCGGAATAACTGCCACCCGGGACAAAAAGCACATCGCACTTTTCCTTTTCAGAATGCCGTGACAAATAAAATCTCTGCCATATCGTTCGTCTCAGCAAACCTTGATTCAACGCAGGATGATTGACTTTTTTCAACCATGGCTTGTCAGATATCCTTTCAAGGGTTTTATCCCCTCCCCAAATGACGACTTTTTCAAAACCAGATCTACCTGGCTCAGCCAGACCAAGCAGCTCAATCAGATGGGTTACTCCACCGCCCCCACGGATATTTGACGCATCAATGCCGAGTATCATGTCTGATTAGAGTCTTGCCGTATAGATCCCGGTCGGCAGCCGACATAATGCAACAGGAAAAGCGAATACATGGCATAAAAAACACCAATATTTGTGCTTCTGAACAACGAACCATAATGTAACAAGGACAGAAAGCCAAAAACCACAGGAGCAAGATAAGGGAGCAATATCACTGGCCGCCTGACTTTTAAGAATAAAAATAAAGGGTATATCACAACCAGGTATACCAATATCGCATTGAAGAATCCATACTCAAACACACCTTTCAGAAGCGCGACCTCAGTCTTTATATATTCACTATCGAAGACATATCCATGACCGATCCAGAAAAATGGAGAGACGAGCATCCCTGCCGAGAGAGAGTTGAACATTCCGTGCCAATCCCCTTCCGGCCCGATTCTTACCGTAAATCCAAGTAGCTCGGGAAAACATACAAACAGCGAGACAAAAAGGCATGACGCAGAAACAACGAACAGAAACGTTTTCACGCCTCCCCTTGTGTACATCAAATACAACATTATCGCAAAGACTGTAAGAATAAAAATAACAATATTCGTGGCACTATGACTCATGATCATCGGCACAAAAACGAGAAGTCCCATTGCAAATGTCCTCAAGCTCTTGTATACAAGCGCCCTTACATAATAATACGACCCGAGCATACCTAATATATTGGCTGAATCGTGGTAAGATCCGGTGCAGCCACCAAGACGAGAATAATTGCCTGTCGTACTGATCACGGTGGCAATATCCGGCCGAAGACGCGCATTGTATTCAAGAAGATAATCACGACCGGCTTTCTGAACTACTGTGTGAAAATAATTATCAAACACCGATAATGCCAAACCAATGGATATTATATAGAGCGCCGCATAAGTCCACCTCACCGGAACCCGAAGAAAAACAAACACGATATAAGGCAACAAAAAAACGTACACATAAGAAAAGTCGATCACCCGCCTCAACAGGATATCGGAGAGGACGAAATAGATACCAAAGAAAAGGTTGACCAACAAAAGGCTTCTGAAACGTGAAAATGCATTCCCGACAAATCGCGACCGGATTAAAAATCCATAGATGGAGAGACATACAAGAAACAATGAAGATGCACCATAAACAATACCGACAGGAATATTAAAAATCAGAATGATCCATCCTCTCAACGAAGAATAAACCAGAATAAAAAAAACAACTAAACCGATCGCACCACCGTTGTTATGGCTCTCGACTGCCAGACTCCGGTTAGCAACAGGTATACAGGGCATCGGGAATTAAGAAATGATTGTTGATAATGTCCAGATCTTCAGCTGGAACGAAAAAACCGATAATGCAATCGGGTAGAGCCGAAATGTCAAGTCGATCATCCGACTACGCCTAGCCGGCTTTCCTGGCGCAGGTGAATTTCAGAAGCAAAAGCCGTACGAGGATCCCGATATCAAAGATGTCAGGCATGTTTACATGCTGTGCTGTCGCTATGCATTTACTGGCTTCGGCATGATTTCCGAGCCGATAGTTGGCCCTGGCCAGCGCGAGAGACATCCATGCCGGTCTGTGCGCATCGATGCCGGCGGCAGCCATCCCGCAGTACATGCGTTCGATCGATGAGACGCCGGCAATCGTTCTCGTCGGTGAGCTGGTATTTCCGTCGCCTATCCAATAGAACCCGTAGGCGCCGGGCAACCTCCGAAATTTTTCGCTTCTCAGGGAGATTCGCAACCAGGCCTCGAAGTCCTCGATCGCAACCAGTTCAGGTGCCTCTGACAGTCCTCCGGAGTCGATGAACAGGCTTTTTTCGACTACCACACTTGAATTCGTGATGGCATTTCCCCTCGAAATAAGGTCGTGGAACACGGGCGATCCCAGTTGACGCGTCCTGACTTTCATCCACGGAAGAGGGCCCTTGCCCGGCCCTGCCCGAAACAGGTCATGATAGACGAAATCACTTCCCCGCTCAAGCGCCCGAACAGATTTCTCGAGCTTCACCGGCATCCACCAGTCATCGGCATCGAGGAATGCCAACCATCGGCCTCTGGCCTCACGAACGCCCAGATTCCTCGAGCAGGCGATTATCCCATTGTTCCGGATAGTCATGTATCTGATACGGTCATCATCGAAGCTCCTGATGACTTCACGGGTATTATCTTCCGAATGGTTGTCAATGACCAGTGCCTCCCAGTGGGGATACGTCTGACTGATCACCGAATTTAAGGCCCTAGATATAAGATGACCGCAGTTATAGGCCGGTATGACAACGGAAACGAGTCGGTTCTCCATCACCCTCCGCCAAAGGACGTTTCACAAAAACGAATCAATTCATCCAACTCGTCAATCCGGTCACAAGTCAATCTAAAACCGGTATCAGAAAGCCGCTCCGTACTGTAATGTAAACCCGCGTGGAGATGACCTTCGGGATCGAGCCTTGAGATGACCGGATAAACTCCTGCTATGTCACCATATCTTTCGGCGATCAGTGAAGCGACGTCGAAAACCGAAGGGCTCCAGTCGCCGCCGACATTATAGGTCTGTCCGGAGAACTTGTCACAGGGCAGGCGAAGTACATGATCGATCGCATTGCAAACATCTGTGATCGGCACAAAATCCCGATGCTGGAGGCCATCGGAACGTAGAACGATTCGCCCAGATGTCACGACTTGCCGGCAAAGATCGTTGAACAGCAGCATCCAGCAGTCCGCTTCTTTTCGAACCGGTGCGCCAAAAGCATTGGACAGTCTCAATACCGCGCCTTGAATGCACCCGCATTGATCCGCACACAGCACCGCGTGCTCGCCCGCGAGATGTGATATCGCGTAAGGATGAAGATTGCGTGGACAGGTTTCCTCGATAATGGTACCCGCAAGCGTACTTGCATAGACATGTGCCGTGGACAGGTATACAAACCGCTCCACTCGCGACCGGCCGGCAGCTTCGACAAGACGAGCTGTTGCCAGACCGTTGAAAGCCATGGCAGCGACAGGGTCCGCCGTGCACCCCTGGGCATTCATGCCCGCAGCCTGAACAACCACATCGATGCCATGGCAGACGCGCTTGAGCATTTCGGCATCATCCCACAACATTTGCACGACGTCCGCCTGAGGCAACCATGCCGGCGGGCTGATCGCGTAACGCGAACCAAGCACGATCGTATGGCCGGCTTGAGCCATATGGACGGCTAACCGGCCTCCGACGAAACCGAATCCCCCTGCGATCAATATTCTCATGGCCGAACTATACCTTCCATGGCGCGCCTTTAGCCCAGAGCGATTCCAGTAACTCATGGTCGCGCTTGGTGTCCATGCAATGCCAGAAACCATCATGACGATACGCCATCAACTCGCCTGCCCTGGAGGCCTGTTCTAACGGTTCTCGTTCCAACAGCATGTTGTCCCCCGCGATAAAATCAAAAAACTCGGGTTCGAACACGAAATAACCGCCGTTGATCCAGCCATCATGCAGCTGCGGCTTTTCTTGAAAACTCGATACCCTAGGGCCATCCATTTCAAGCTCTCCGAACCGGGCTGCCGGACGTACGGCCGATACGGTGATCATTTTACCGTGACTGCGATGGAACGCGAGCAGTGCATTCAGATCGATGTCGGCAACTCCGTCACCATAAGTCAACATGCAGGTCTCTTTACCAATGAATGACTGCATGCGCTTGACCCGTCCACCCGTCATCGACGCGTCGCCGGTGTTGACGAGCGTTACCCGCCAGTCGACAGGATCAATCTGATGCGGCATGATGGTTCCCGATGCAAGATCGACTGTGAAGTCGGCATTGAGCGCGCGGTAATTGAGAAAATACTCCTTGATCACCTCCGCCTTGTACCCAAGGGCTACATAAAAGTCCTTATGCCCAAAGGAAGCATAGGTCCTCATAATGTGCCAGAGAATCGGTTTTCCTCCAACCGGGACCATGGGTTTGGGAATCACATCGGTGTATTCGGCCAGACGGGTCCCAAAACCGCCTGCAAGCAGAATGACTTTCATAAATCAGCTCCAGTCATAATTGACATCGGATAATGTCTTGCGCTCTACTTCCTGAGGATCATGCGACATGCTGGCGATATTCAGCACGAGATTATGTGGTTTTGCCATTCCTTGAAATCCAAACCAGATACCGGGCGGTACTGTGATCCTTGAGTAGCGATCCTCGCCGATCTCTTCAACCCGAAACTCATTCGTCCCTTTCGAGTTCATGCCATGAAACACAAAACGTACTGTTCCCACGGGCACCACCAAGTTCATCGTCATACGGGTATGACGTTTCCACGCCTTGACAGTTCCGGCCGTCACCCATGAAAAGTAGGCCTCGCCAAACCCGACATAACCGGCATCACTCGCTTTCATGGCGTGCAACACGTCTCCGCCTGCTGTCTCGATTCGGGCTAGTGGCGTCAACAGAATATCGGAAACGTTCATCGTGCCCATGACAAACCTTGTTGTTTCGCAATCCCGGTGTACTCAACGATCTGCGCGTCGGTTGTCGATGCAATCAGTTCCGGCTTCCTGTAATATGCGCGATACCATTCTGCGGTCATTCGAACGGTATCCTCAAAACCCATCACCGCATGCCATCGCAAATAGTGTAGTGACTTATCACAGTTGAGCTTGAGCAGGCCCGACTCGTAGGGTCCCTCGACCAATCCCGATACATCCTCCCATCGCACCTGTTCCCAATGCAGTGCCATCTGCTGCACCAGCTCGAGCACGCTGTGATTCTGCTGCGCTTGTGGTCCGAAGTTGAACGGCTCGCCGTGCAGCTCAGGTCGCTGCGAAAGAGCTGCTGCAAGGGTCAGGTACCCGCTCAGAGGCTCGAGCACGTGCTGCCAGGGCCGGGTAGAATACGGGTTCCTTAGTTTGACGAGATCATTGCCTGACCATGCCTTCACGCAATCGGGCACGATACGGTCGGAGGCCCAGTCTCCACCACCAATCACGTTGCCGGCTCGTGCGGATGCAATGCGGACCTTGCTCGTGCTTTTTGGAAAATATGATTTTATGTGCGAGCGGATAGCCAGCTCGGCAGCCCCTTTTGATGCGCTGTAAGGGTCGGGACCGCCCATAGCATCTGTTTCACGATAGCCCCAGACCCACTCGACGTTGTCGTAACACTTGTCGCTGGTAATGATCACCGCCGAACAGGCCTTGTCGAGTCTGCGCAACGCCTCCAGCACATGCAACGTGCCGAGCACATTGGTCTGCCATGTCAGCAGCGGGTCTTCATATGAACGCCGGACAAGCGCCTGCGCAGCGAGATGAAACACGTAATCGGGCTGCGTCTTGACTACCGCTTCCTCCAGAGCCGCCCGGTCACGTATGTCGATCCGTAGATCCACCATGTGATCGGCCATATGCGCCACATCGAAATGAGACGGATCAGATGGAAGATCAAGAGCGATTCCCACAACCTTAGCGCCCAATTTTTTTAACCATGCTGTGAGCCAGGCGCCTTTGAAACCGGTATGTCCGGTAACCAGCACGGTGCGATTATCAAAGCATGAACTAATGTTTTCAATCATCACAGAACGGTTAAATAAAATAGTAGAACACGAGCTAGGCCGACATATTGTTATAACTGCTCTTCAATTATTCTCCTGAGATCCCCAACCGGATTTCGGGATATTTTTGCATACCTCTCACAAAACTCCTTCCTGGCATCCTGCACAATTTGCTGATTCCACCACCCGGCCACGTCGTCCCATATGTTATTAACCATTTTCGCAGCAGATTCCGAGCTGTAATGAATGATGCCGGCAGCTACGAGTAGTTTGTAATATTTTTTCGCACTATCCCTCAAAAGCTCGTCCCCGCCCCTCCAGAAAGCAATGGAAGGCACATTCAACGCCAAAGTCTCCAATATTCCCGTCGAATCATATGCATGCGCCACGAGACGGCTCTTCGAAATCAGAGCATCCAGCTCATTTCCTCCGGGCGAAATGTCCAGATTCTCATCGTACTCCCGCCATCTCTCGACTTCATAAGGATTGAGGTAAACATAATATGGATGAACGCGCAGGGTCATATTCGCCCTGGCCGCCCCGTCAAGATTTTCAATAAACCGAACCTGATCAGGAAAGTAATTCGTAAACTCATACGTGTTATCCCAGGTCTCGACCCTGTGATACATCAGATTCTCGATGAGCAAGAGATTGCCGTCAGGATCATGGGCCGCTCGTTCTGCCCTGGTCTTTTTAACGATGAATGCCGGAAGATGCTGAGGCAATCCATCACTCCATCCCCAGGTGAGGAACCCGTCCGATGTCTCCTCCTCGACGGAGGGGTTCATGTACCTGTGCGTACCATAATTGTTGCCATGCTGCAAGACAAAATATTTCACGCCTTCACCAACCCTCTTTGCCGTAAACAACTTGAACAGCTCGTCCGTATCGAAGTTGTTGCCTGTCAGGATATATCTTGGATTTTTAGGCCATGGCAATCGCTCTGCTTTTTCAGAGATCTCAGCGTACCCCTCAAGAAAACAAACAGGCATAACCTCAAACAGCAGCGTGCATACGATACCATAAAGATCGAGCGAAACATCGCCAAACCACTTTCGAGATAAATCCTTCCGTCCCTCCTTGTCTGGACGCTTGCTGTCTTTTGAATTTTTATTGATCCAGAGCTGGGGAACTTGCCTCAATGCCAAAAAAAACCTGATTTCGTCAACTCTGGGAAGATAGGTGTTGACTATAAGCGCATCATCGTCCCTCACAAAAAGCTCCGCCAGCCTTCCGACTCGTTCATACACCAGACGAAGCATTCTTTTTTTCAGTGTAATCTGCGGACTCCTCACTGGAACAGCGTCATCCCGAACCGGAAAAGGCAATACGTCCAACGGACATTTGTCGGTTTCGAGACATGCCAATATGCGCCCGTACAGCACATTATTCCATCCACTGTCATGAAAAAGCCAGGTAGCTTCCTCGGAATCGACAGCGGCCAGATCGCACAACTCTTCAGGAAACACCGAAACGCCGCTCAGTTCATGATTTAGCAAACACTGCTCGAGGGTGTTCACACGGTTCAGTATGACCTCAACAAACCGCCTCAGCCAATGACCGAGCACGATGCGCCAGTACCGTGCATCATGACTGGTCCCATGATAGGTGTTCAGTGATCGGCAAACGACAGGAAAAAGCCTTTCCTCGATACTTCGCGCCAAATCATAGTCGGAGTCTTTCTGCTGCTGGCCCAGACCATATGGTGCTGCAACCACGCCATCCATATTTCCCCAGAGTTCTTTCCTATGATATTGTCTGCACCACTCACCCAGAAAAATCACCGGCTGATCGAATTTCCAGGTTCTCTCGTCGTCAGTAGTAATCAGATAGCGCTTGATGATGCTCATTATAGGTCAGAAGACTTTAATCCAGATCCTCGGGAAGTACCGGACTGTTTTTCGAAATGGTACGGCCGGCTTTTCGTCCGATGAGCCGATCCATGAATTTCGGCATTACGCCAAACCCGGGCCGGATGCTTCTGATCGCATCGGCGGTAATGATGTCGCCGCAGTTCAAATCTTTCACAAAATAGAGAGATCGCCTGAACTGGACATTACCCTGTTCACTGGATTTTCTTCCGTAATCGACGTTTCCGAGCGCTTCCCATGCGTCGCGAGCCTCCTGACAGAGGTTGAACAATTCTGCAGGCTCGAGTGAAAAGCTGTCGTCAGGGCCGCCGCCGTTCCTGTCGAGAGTGAAATGCTTCTCTATGATAGCTGCCCCCAACGCAACGCCAGCAACAGCCGTAACGTTGCCAAGTGTATGGTCAGACAAACCGGTCACGCACCCGAAACGCCGGATCATGTCGGGTATGGTCTTCAGATTATAGTCTTTCAACGGAGCCGGATAGCCACTGACACAGTGCAGGACAGCCAGCTGTCTGCAACCGCCCTCATACGCGGCATTGACGGCTTCATGAATTTCTTCGGCGTCCGCCATGCCGGTCGAAATGATCATTGGCTTGCCGGTGCTGGCCGCGTATTTGATCAGCGGTAGATCTACTGCTTCGAACGATGCGATCTTGTAAGCCGGAGCATTCAGGTCTTCCAACAGGTCGATGGCTGTGTTGTCGAATGGCGAACTGAAGATCGTTATACCAAGCTCACGTGCGTATTGAAAAAGAGGTGCATGCCACTCCCAGGGCATATGCGCCTCCTGATAGAGGTCATACAGCGTCCGACCATCCCAGAGTCCTCCTTTTATGCGGAATTCATCACTGTCGCAGTCAAGGGTAATGGTATCCGGCTTGTAGGTCTGAATCTTGACGGCGTCGACTCCTGCGCATTTCGCCTGTTCGATGATGCGACATGCCGTTTCGATGCTGCCATTGTGGTTGGCTGATAGCTCAGCAATGATGTAGGGCGGTTCACACGAGCCGATTTTACGGCCTGCAATGCTGATCGATGGTGTAATTGAAGTATTCGTCATGTTGATTTCTTGTAAAGCCACTCGTTCTTCAATAGGCCAAAACAGTAGAGGTCGTGGAATCTGCCGCCGATCAGATGCTGCTCCCGAAGCACCCCTTCTTTCAGAAAGCCAAGGGCTTCATGAAAGCATATCGAAGCCTCATTGAAATCCAGGGCCTGGCCGCATACCTTGTGCAGTGCAAGATCATTGAAAGCATAATCGAGTGCTGTCGTCCCGAGCTTCTTCCCCGATCCCTTGGGCGAACCGGGAACGACATAAAAACCCCAGTCAGAAGCTGCTCCCGATGCAGCACAGGTAAATTGCACGTAACCTAGCGGACAATCGCGCTCTTCGACAATCAGCAAATGCTTAAGGGGGTTGGATGATGCGAGCTTGAACCAGTTTCTATGCTCGTCGGCAGTTATTTCATGGCTCGTCAGCATGAAGCGCCTGATGTCGGCATGATTACGCCATGAAAGCACCTGGTCAAGATCGTCAGGTCGCATGGGACGTATTATGCATCCCTCAATTGTTCGCATGAGTCAGTATCGCCGCAATTTTGAAAACGCCACGTCCGTCAGTGACGGACATACCTGCTCTGGACATCGCTCCGAGCGTCTCCGGGTCGAGCACAGGAGGCAACTTGACGGCAAGTTCGTCCGCAAGTGGCCGGAACCTGTTCAGGAGCACAACCGCTCCGTTTTTCTCTAGCGAAGCTGCACCATTCTGCTGATTGTCGGCGAGCACCGTGAGCAGCGTAGGCAAGCCCATGCAACAGCGCTCCCAGGCTGTCGTCCCCGCTGCTCCGACAGCCAGATCATGTTCAGCCATCAGCTGAGCCATGTCTTCAACATTGATCTTCACTTCGGTCGGCCAGGGCATCCCGGCGGCCAGCTCCTGAACTCGTTCCAGCCATGGCGCATGAGCTCCCATGACGACAGTGATCCGGCTGTCTGAGGGCAATGGGCACTGTTTCAACCCTTCAAGCACCCGGCTCGTCGCATCGTGCTGGTCAACCCCCCCCATGGCAACAAGGATGCGCAGGGCATTGGACGGTGGTGACGACGAACGATCTTTAGCGGGCCTTGATGCTGAAAACCGCGGATGAATAAGGGCGTACGCTGGGCCGGTGAGCACCCGACACGCCTGGGGAAGCAACTCCCGATAGGCGTCTGCAGACCTTCCAAGGTTCTGATCCAGCAGCAGATCGCAGTCATGAGGCCGGTCGGCGAGATCGTCGATGACCATGATCCGCCGGACCACATTGCGAAGTTGCTGTTCCCATCGCGCATCGAGTGCATAGTGATCGACAATAAGCCAATCCCATGTCGCCCCTCCGAGAAGCTCGATGGTTTGCCTGGCATCCGCCACCCAGCCGGTGCCAAGCCAGGACGAATATCCCGGCAATGCAACATCCTCTTCAGGATCGGTAATATCGTCAGCTCCGACGGCATGCGGAAGGAGATGGGCATCAAAGCCGCGTTGCCGGATTAAATCGATCAGGTTGCCCGGATGCTCCCGACTGACGAAAAAGCAGTGTGCCCCGCGGTCGCGAAGAACACCGGCCAGAGTAAGGCACCGCATGACATGCCCTGTACCTATATCCAGCGAGGCATCCACCCGAAACGCAATCCGAAGGTCAGTCACCTTCATTGGGACGAAACGTTTTCCGAACGGGAATACCGGCTTCTGCCAGGGCGGCCTTGGCACCGGCAGGAGTCTGTTCGGTGAAGTGAAACATGCTTGCAGCAGCGACTGCGGAAGCACCGGCCTTCTGCACGGCCTCTACCAGATGGTGATAGTTACCCGCTCCGCCTGAAGCGATAACAGGAACCTTCACCGCATTGACAAGGGTTTCGATCAGTGGAATATCGTACCCCTGCATGGTTCCGTCCCGCTCGATGGATGTAACAAGTATCTCTCCCGCACCGCGATCCTCAAGTTCGCGAGCCCAGGCGACAACCTCCCTGCCGGTCTCCTCCGTTCCGGCGTGGCTGTAACAGCTCCATTTCCCCTTGTCGACAGCACGGACGTCAATGCTGGCCACGACGCACTGGACACCGTGCCGCTTCGCTATCTCCGTCACAAGGCCCGGAAATGAGTATGCGGCCGTATTGATGCTGACTTTGTCAGCTCCGGCCCGAAGCAGGCGCTGGACCTGTTCGATGCGGGTGATGCCGCCACCTACGGTCAGCGGAACAAAACAGTCCTGGCCAAACTCGTCAATGGATTCGTAATCCAGCTCCTCGTCGGAACGATGAGCGAGGATATCAACCAGAATCAACTCGTCGACTTCTCGCTGGTTATACACCTTGATTGCCGGCAGGACAGGGCCGACGCGACGCCAGCTGTCAAATCCGACGCCTTTCACCAGGCCGAACTGCTTCCACAGGAGGGTGGGTATCACTCGAACTTTCAGCATGCTGGTCCGGAAATAAAGTTACTGAGCAATCTGAAACCCGCCCGAGAGCTTTTTTCAGGATGGAACTGAGTCCCCCAGACATTGCCTTTCCGGACTGCTGCCGTCACCGGAATGCCGTAATCGACTGTAGCAAGAACATCCGACGGATTCCGGGGCACAAAAGCATAGCTGTGAACAAAATAGAAATCAGTGCCATCGGGTATGCCGTCGAACAATCCGTCCTGTGCTTCAGCCCGTTGAATGGAATTCCATCCGACATGCGGTACCCGATGAGGACAGCCGAGCGTGCGCAGATGCTCGACCTTCCCCGAAATAAATCCCAATCCCGGGGTACCTTGTTGCGTCTCGTCCAGCCCTTCCATGCTGACATCCGCAAGCAGCTGCATGCCAACACAAACACCCAGAAGCGGCCGGTTATAGCCCAACACATCATCACGCAAAGCCTGAACCCAGCCTCCGGACTCAAGAAGCCGGGCGCAGTCTGCGAAATTGCCGACCCCGGGCAGGATAAGGCAGTCGTTTGCATGCATGTCGATAGCCCGGTTCACCAGGACTGGGGCGACACGCAACTCTTCGAGCGTGCGTAAGACCGAACCAAGGTTTCCTACCCCATAGTCAATCACTCCAACCTTCATGGATTGTCATAATTGATTTTGACGAGATTCCCGTCACGGTCTTTGATCAATGCACCGCTGATATCGCGCTTGAAGATTTTCTTGTTGGTGAACTTGTCACAGATCCTGATGAATTCGTCGACCGTCATCCCCAGCGGACGCAGGATCTGCTCGAGTGGCTTGCCCAGATATTCCCATGGGAACTGCCCATCCAGGCGCTTGACTGCTTCAAGCCCGTCCTGCCGGGTAAGCCTGCCACGCCTGATATGAAGGCAAGCAAGGTCAGTGGTGCGACCGAATCCGAATTTCAGGAACTTGAAATAGTCGTGAATCCCGGTCTGATAGTTGTCCAGGTTTTCGTAATTGACCAGCGATCCTTCTACAACCTTGTCATATGAGCAAAAACCGTTGGCCTGGGCGATAAGAGTATTTGAGAGTCCGTCCCAGGGAAGGTAATGCCCAAGGAACAGACCGGTGACCCCTACTCTTGCAAGCTCTTCGTCGCTCGGATAGGTGTAGCAAATGAGATGTTTCGCCTCAATGCCCTCCAGCCCGATCTGGTCAGACACCCGCATGCCGAGAAGACCGCCGAACTCTTCAAGCCACCGACGGTTGAGAACGTTGTTCTCGGCAGCGGCGGCAGGTCCTCCATACTCGTTCTGAGAGTTCTCACCCCAGACGATCAAAGGCACGTTGAACTGAACGGCCGCCCTGATGGGTATGGTGAAAATGCCCACATGTTCCGGCCATGATATATCACCCACCTGTGTCAGCCCTATGCGATTGAGCTTCGCCCGTATAAGGGGGTTAGGAGAAAATTCGACGTGATCAACTCCGAGACGCTTGAGATTTTCGATATTCTTGCGTCCCAACACAGACAGATCGCAGGTCGTCGAGGTGACACAGAGAGGGTTGAGACCGAGCTGCAGCATCCGCACGACCTGGTACGTGCTGTCCTTGCCGCCACTTACCGGCACAATGCAATCCCAGTTGCTTCCACTTTTCTGTCGATACGTTTCAACTATTTTCAGCAACTCTTCGTATCGGGACTTCCAGTCGATTTCCTGGCGACGTTCATAGCTGCGACAGGCGTTACAAACGCCTTCCTCGTCAAGATGCAGGTCCGGCTTGGTGTCCGGCATAACACAATGTTTGCAATAAGTAAGCATGACAATCGGTATTAATTTTGATTAACGTTTTTCCATCAGGAACCATGAAATGTCGTCCTGTGGAAAATCGGGATCACGTCTGTAGGCAAACCCATAGTCGACCAGCTTCATTTCAGGGTGGCGATCCATGATCTCGCCAGCAAAATCACGCTTGAACAAACGATCGTTATGACCACGGTAGGGGATGGAGACCGGTGACTGGCTGTAGTACTCCGCAACCAGCAAATATCTGCCACTTGCCGCCACCAGTTTGTCGTAGACCAGGGGAAGCATATCCTGATTGATGTGAATCAGCACTCCTTTGATAAGAACGAGATCACACGCGATCGCCGGTTCATAATCCAGGATGGATACAGGATGAATGTTGACAGCCGGGATGACATCCTCGAGCATTTTGACAGCATCTGCGTTGATCTCCACAGCGTACTGCTCCTGAGCGGGATGCAGCAACTTGAGCGCCCGAAGATTCATGCCGATGTTTGCCCCAAATTCGATGCATGTTTTTGCGCCCCTGGCCATCCTCAAGGCTTTTGCAAAAAAATCGAGGTTGGAAGCGAGCAGGGCGTCACCCTGATTGCGCGAAATATATTCCGTCCCGAAATCACCGGCCCAAAAAGCTTCCTGTTCCGTCCTGAATTGATTCTTCGAAACCATTTTTGTTCTGTTTAGATGTTGGTTATTGTTGCCATAGTGCCTGAAACATGATCTCCGCCCGAATCCAGTCCTCAGGAGTATCAATGTCCTGTACACGATACCTGGGCAACACGACAGGGACGGCATCCGATGAGAACACCGGCTTACCGGAAAGCCATGCCTCCGAGCGTCCCCAATAAAACTGCCCGCAGTCATGATAAGCCTCTTCCAGGTCCTGGGAACGTGTATTGAACTGCACAGGATCCATCATTTGCACCCGATCTCCACCGATGATACGGATGGCCCGCTGAATCGGAAAGGCATAACTCGTAACGCTGAACGCATAGTCAGAGCCTGATTTTTTAAGCATATCCAGTCCCTGGCGCAGATCCGAAGACCTGACAAAGGGCGCCGTGGCATATATGCAACAGGTTTCATCGAATCGGGTCCCCTGCTGCAAATACCATTGTATGGAATGTGCAACGACAGCGATCGTACCCGTATAATCGTCGGAAAGCTCTGCAGGACGGATAAATGGAACGGTGGCGCCATAGCTTCGGCCAACTTCGGCAATTTCCTCGTCGTCAGTGGAAACGACAACGTTGTCAAAACAACCGCTTTCAAAAGCAGCCTCGATCGACCAGCCGATGACCGGCTTCCCGCAAAAAGGCATGATGTTTTTGCGTGGAATACGCTTGCTTCCTCCACGTGCAGGAATCACGGCGAGCCTCATGATATCAGGACTGAGTCTAGCGCTTGAATGACCTGATTTTGCTGCTGTTCGCCCAAACCGGGATATATGGGAATGCTGAGGGCTTCAGAGTAATATTTTTCCGACTCCATGCAGTAGCCCCGGCAAAAGCCTAATTGCTCATAGTAAGGATGCCGATAGACAGGAATATAATGCAGATTCACCAGTATCCCTTGGGCATGCATCGCCTTGTAGATCTCCCGGCTCTGAATATTACGTTCTGAGCACTTCAGCCTAATGACAAACAGATGGTAGCTTGAAAAACAGTCCCCAGGCTGTGCCTGCACAGTCAGCGGCAGATGAGAGAGGGCTTGCCTATAGCGTTCCGCAATTTCATGTCGCGTGGCGACAAATGCATCGAGCCGATTCAGCTGGCTCAGCCCCAAGGCTGCCTGGATGTCTGTCAACCGATAGTTGAAGCCAAGGCCGATCTGCTGATAATTCCAGATCTCTACTGCGGGCCGTTCACGCATGTCGGCCGGATCGCTGGTGATTCCGTGGCTGCGAAGCTGACGCATGATCCTCGCCAAGCCTGCGTCGTTGGTCAATGCCATTCCCCCTTCACCTGTCGTTATGATCTTGACCGGATGAAAACTGAAGATGGTGATGTCGCTGTACCGGCAATTTCCTATTGGCTCGTTCCTGTAGCGGCCCCCAACGGCATGCGATGCATCCTCGATAATTCTGAAACCGTATCGCCTTCCCAGATCATGAATACGAGCCATTTCACATGACTGGCCGCACAAATGCACCGGAATGAGGACTTTCGGCAAGGTACCCATTCTCGCCGCTTCCTCCAGTTTCTGTTCAAGCCGATCTGCGGACATGTTGAATGTCAGCGGGTCAATGTCGACGAAATCAACAGAAGCCCCACAGTACAAAGCGCAATTCGCACTGGCCACGAAAGTGGTCGCAGATGTCCATACTACGTCACCCTTGCCGACGCCCAGGGACAGGCAGGCAATATGAAGGGCACTGGTCGCGCTGTTCACGGCAACCGCATGCTGTGAGTTGCAGTATTCCGCGACAGCTGCCTCGAAAGCCGGTACGACAGGGCCCTGGGTCAGGAAATCCGAGCGCAAAACATCGACCACTGCATCGATATCGGATTGATTTATCTCCTGTCGCCCATAAGAGATCATAACATGTTCCTAAATAAGATTATTAAAGCGCTGAATTTATAAAATCAAGCAGTAACGGTCCATCAACATGCCCCCCCCCCGAGGTTTTCACGCAATGATTTCTGCTACCAGTCATCGCGACGAAACATCAGCCTCAACCATTTCGTTTTCAAAAGATGGTATATCCCGGCCATGTTGATAATACGTTCAGGTATTTCTCGTCGACGAGTTCGGTATTTTCCCGGTAAACGGGCGCCTTACCTGTGTAGTCCCGATATGTCACGGCATCGAGATACTCACTCGAACCATCGAGTGTTATGGTAGTTATGTCGATATACTGTTTTGCCAGTTGGAAAAAAACCTGATTATACCTTTCGATCGGACAGAACACGCCGGTGCCCTTTTCATAAAAATGCAGGCTCCGGCTTGGCACGTGAGTATAGTCGTAACCAACCAGAAAACAATGGCTAAAACCCATGTAAACAGCCAGCAAAATTGACATCCTCAGGGAACCCTCAAAGCAATTTATCTTTCGAGTGATAAAATCAATGGGCAGTCTGTCATCATAAATATCCCTGAACACATAGGTAATATTCTTCTCATGCAGGACAGGATAATTACTGATATTGACAAAAAAATCCGTTTCCTGATTAAGCCTTATCACATCACGATAGACCGACTGTATCCGGTTTCTTATATATCTCGGATTCTCGCCCGTGGTATATTCCAGCGGGTAAAACCACCATGGCTCGGCAAGCAGCATATAACGAGCATCGAGCATTCGAAAATCTCTGTGAAACGGAATATAGGAGCAGCCGATTGAGATCTTGCCACCGAAGGCAGACAAGTCAAACCATTTAAGAGAAATACCATTGCCGAACAAATAGCAGGAATCTCCCTTATGAGCATCCTTGAGCCGATGAATTCCAGACAATATAGGTCGAACGGCAGGAACAAGCAGCGCCTTCAAACGATCACTTAACACTCAGCAGGATATTATTGAATTGATTCAGTTATACTCGCCGACCGCTTGCTGGACAATCTTTCCCGACTCCAGCTTCACGATCATGTCACATTTTTTCAGTGTGGTCAGACGATGTGCAATGATGAAAAGGGTCAGGTCGGAACTGAGACCATCAATAGCCTGCATGACAGCGTCCTCTGTTTCGCTGTCGAGGGCACTGGTCGCTTCGTCGAAAATCAGCACGCTCGCACGTTTGTACAATGCTCTGGCGATGCCTATTCTCTGACGTTGACCCCCGCTGAGCTGTATACCACGTTCACCAACGACTACCCTGTAACCGCCCGGACGACCGTCGATAAAATCGGATATGCACGCCTGCTCGGCGGCTTCACGAACGCGATGATGATCGATCAGTTCGTAAGGGATGCCGAAGGCGATATTTTCCTCGATGGTGGAATCCGCGAGAAAAATGCTTTGCGGTACATGAGCAATCGAACGTTGCCAAGCCCTTCGCCGCTCGCGAGTGACCGACTGTCCATCGACAAGAATTTCACCCCTGAACGGGTCGAGCAGTCCCATCAAAAGATCGAGCAACGTGCTTTTGCCGGTACCGGTGCTCCCCACAATACCGATTCTCGATCCTTTTTTAATCTTCAGATTCACGCCTTCAAGCACCCATGGCTCAACGTCGCCGTATCGGAAAAATAAATTCTCGATACCGATCTCGTCTCTGAACACCAACGGTTCGGGTTCCGGCTGATCCCAGCCAGGCGGCAATGGCTGCTCAAGCAATTCAAGTACATCGGCGAGCACGGCCTTGTTCCCTATGACCACTGACCAGTTTCCATACAGCTGCTGCATCAGCGGAAGCAGCCGCTGAGCTCCGAGAGCCAGCATGGCGAGTGTAGGCAGCGCCGAAACCACTCCGGCAGAATTGCGGTTCATGACAAGGACAAACAGTGCGATGAGTATCATGCCCAAGGCTTCCATGACATAGCGAGGGGCCTGGTTGATGAACGAGTTCTCACCCAGGGACTGCTGTAGCTGGATAACCGCTTTCCGATATACATCACAATAGATCTTCTGGCTGCCATCCAGAAGAACATCCCTGATAGCGCCAAGCCCTTCCTGCAGTGACTTGACCACCTGGTTCTGCTCTTTGGAGATGTGTCGGCTGTTCTGCTCCAGTCTACGGCGAGTAAACCAGGCGATCAGCAGATAGCCAGATCCGAAACTCAAACCAGCAATAATGGCCACGACGGGATCAACGGCGAGTAGCGTGATCATGATGGCGAAGAACAAGCACGCTGACGTGATGACCGCCACGCCGGATATCAGCAGGCTCGTGGCAATGCCGACCTTTTGGGTGATCCCGCTGATAAACTCACTGCTGCCTCGTGACACATGTTCGCTGTATGGCTGATAAAGGGTCCTTCGATAGACCTCAATACTCAGATCTGCGCCGGTAGCATTTCCGAACCGGATGCTGAACCACAACATCACCAGACGCAATGCACCGGCAATAAATGAAACGACGGCAAATCCGATTGATAGTGGCAGCAGCAGTTCCGAACTTGATGAGATATGCAATGCCTTGATGAAATACCCCATCGCGGGAGCAGCAAACACCTTCTCCGGAGCGGTGAGAATACCAATAAAAGGCAAAACGGAGCCTAAACTCATGACTTCCGCAAAAGAGGTCGCCACGGTAAGGATTAGCAGTAAAACAAAATGCCCCCGGCGTCGCATACTGATGTGCCGCCAGAGACAGCGCAAGTCCTGAATCACTTAGTAAAGTATGTCATAAATTGATAAAAAGAATTCACATCGATCCGGCTACAACAGCATAAAGAATACGGCGCAACAAGCGATAGAGATCCTCGATGTTCCATCCTCGACAAAAGCCATGAGAGCTAGCCGCGAAACTAGTCCGATAAGAGCGCCTGACGTCAGAGGGGGCTCATCATTGAATAAGTTCATCGCAACGGAACGGGGCGATCGGGTATATCCAGGAGCATTGGTGCACCAAGGCCTGCAAGCATTTTGAGGAAGAACGAAAAAATCAGAACGAACCGGTCTGTGCCAATGTTCGCCGTCTGGTTTGTCCTTATTATAAACGAACAGCAACAATTCTGGCAGAATTTACGGCCCGATGCGGGTATTCATTGTTTCCAGCGAAGATAGCGTATGAGCTGCTGCATCTTGACACTCGATTCCTTGCCGTCTTTCGCCTTATCAATCACCTCCATCATGAATGCGGCAAGAATAGCAGCAAATCCTGCCGCCAGTGCGGAAAAAAGGACGATCTGCAATCTTTTCGGCTCCGACTTCCTTACCGGCACCTCTGCCCTGTCAAGAACCTGTAACGCAAAATTTTCGCTTATCTCGTCAAGTTTGGCCTTTTCAATCTGTTTCAGGAGCTGGTCATAATGGGTCTGGTTGTATTCGAGGTCTCCGATCTTGTGCAAATAGTCACGATCCTTGTCGGAAATCCGGCCATCGATCAGGGGTGAATCGTCGACTGATGACAGTTCATTCCATAACCTGTTCAATTCATGCATGTTCTGAAGGTAGTCGGAATTCTTTGTCGCATCGGAACCCATGGCGAGCAATTCCATCTCTTTCATGGCGATTTTTGACCTGAGCTCACTCGATGCCTTGACAAGTGCCGTAACCTGAGCATCGGGAATAACAGCGCCCAACTGCTGACGGGCCTGAGTCAGGGCCGACTCTGCCTTCAATACTGCCTCTTTAATGTCAGGCAACTGCTTTTCTAGCATCAATCGACGATGTGATACCTCAGTCAAACCGTTGTTATGCAGCATGGGCGAGACGAACACGACATAAGTATTGGCGATGTCGGCCGCCCGTCGGGGATCGGTGTCTTTAACGGTGATGTCGATTAATCCGTCTTTGTCGAGTTCCGCTTTCGATGCAGTCATCAGCCTGACTCTCGCGTCAGTGACGCGCTTCATCCCATATGCCTCCTGAAGCCTGAGCCGCCTGATTAAACTGTCTGCCATCGCCTGACTGCGAATAAGCGAGATGACCGCGGCCTGCTTTGATGCATCCCCCGCTAGAGGAAGGAGTTTCGTTGCGGCAACATAGGTGTTGGGGATGAAAAAGGTAAAGACAGCAGCCACGAGGGCTGCGAATATCGGTAGGCCAAGGATGAGTTTTTTATGCTTCGCGAGGGTGACAGCAAGATCAAGCAGACTGATCTCGTCTTCCGTTGCCTTTTCGTGCTGACCGGGTTGCTGTGAATATTGTTCAGACATTAACACAATTTGTTACAGGTTGGCGCGATAACTCCAACAAAAGCATACGCAGCTAGGGGGGCAGAGGCCGGGGCGGTGGCTTGATTCCCGGGAAATGCCATGGCAAAATCGAGGATGATGATTTCGTTTTCGGCGGGGGTTGTAGGATTGTATGTGCTTGAAAAAGCAGGATTTCTTCAGTTCTGACCTTGAAAGGCTGCTATAAGGGAAGAGTGCAACAACGAAAGGCTTCGCCGCCTTCACTCACACCAGCAAAGTCCTCAACCTAAAAACAAATCGTTTCGCAGATCTCAGAACATGCACCCGTAAATGTGGCCTTTAATATAGTAAATCTAACGGTTGAGCACAACATTCTACCGCCTGATTACATCAATATCAAAATGAGACCAGCACTTTAACTTTTTATTTGCCAATATTTTAAGGCCCCGTGTAATCGTCGGTTCAACCGGAAATCGTGGCCTTGCCGGCCGGATATACCCGGCATGAAGTCGTATTGACAGATCGGGCGGATTTTCGGGTCATTTTCGAACTGCATAGGCGTCGATCATGAAGGAAACCTGTTGATGGAATCGAGAAGTCAGGACACAAGGCGGCAGCAACCTGAAAAAGTGAACCATATATCTGTCCAACCTCA
>Ga0326726_10000754_pt1 | contig 29639 bp, 29 predicted proteins | sample MHFenrmetagenome_2_FD_207603 | JGI IMG/M metagenome (GOLD analysis project Ga0326726, IMG submission 207603) | Lab enriched peat soil microbial communities from Michigan Hollow, Ithaca, NY, United States - MHF15MN | ecosystem: Environmental > Terrestrial > Soil > Wetlands > Peat | place: USA...
TCCTGAAGCAGGGACAGATGGTCTGGCACGCCGTCCCCATCGATGAACTCTCCGTCAAGCACAAGACCATGGCCCAGACCCGGCTTCAACCCGTCGTCTTGGACATCATCACCGACTCAGACATCGATGACTGGAAGACGCACATCCATCACCGAGAACTCCGGCTCAAGAAGATCGAGCGATGGACACAGCAGGCCTACGATCAGGGGGCGCTCCTCTCGCAACTCGATCTCGCGGTTCTCCTCACCACCAGCGAGAACACTGCGGGTCAGTACGTCCGCGAATACTGCAGCGTCTACAACCGTGCGCTCCCCACGCGGGGCAATGTCCAGCTCACCGGCAGTGGACAAACCCACAAGCGAGAGATCGTCACGCTCCACATCCGCGGCTTCCTCGTCCCTACCATCTGCCAGAAAACCAATCACTCAAAGGAAGCCGTCGAACGCTACATCCACGACTATGAGGCGATCCGCCTCCTTGCGTCCAAGTTCGACGATGTCGAACTCATCTCTCGCATCGTCCGTCTCAGGGTCTCGGTCGTTAAACAATATCTCGATCTCATACCCCTTGACTCACACAACGAGGGATCATAACTTACAAAACCCACCACACCTGGTATCATTTGATACTATCGCAACAAGAGAAACTTCCGGGTTTGAATGACTTCACGAGACTGCCCGCCTTCAAGTTGACGGGCTTGCAGCCTGCACAGATACACGCCCGTCGCAAGCCGGGATCCCTGCCCACCGTTCGGGCCGGCATCGAATTTCACCTCGTGATATCCTGCCTCTTGCTCTCCACGAACGAGAAGGGCCGCGTGTTGTCCAAGAGCGTTGTACACCTCCAGCTGAACTTCCGACTTGCGAGGCAGGCCGTACCGGATGGTCGTCGATGGGTTGAATGGATTGGGAAAATTCTCAAGAAGGCCGAACCCGGGTTCGATCAGGCCTTCGTTGCCGGGGTCGTGCATTCCTGTGATGGCCGGCCGGGTCTTGTACACGGCCGTCCCGGACGTGATGTAGAGCGTCTTGCGATCGCTGTCGCCCCAATTGCAGTTCGTTGTCTGACCGGGAACAAGGATTGTGTCCAGCACGTGTCCGTCAGGCGCAAAAACCCAGATCCCCAGAGGTCCGGCGGAGAATATATTCCCTGCAGCGTCGACCTTCATACCATCCGCGTAGCCCACCGGAGCAATGGCGGCGAAGGAGCGTTTGTTCGCAATCGTTGAGTCGGACACGATATCCCACGCGGAAATAACGCGCACTTCCGAATCGTTCACGTAGAGTTTTGCCTCGTCGGGCGAAAACGCGATCCCGTTCGGACGGGTCAGTGTCTTGTCCAGCAGCTGCAGGTCCCCGGACGTACTGATTCGGTAGATCCCGCAAAAATGCAGTTCCTCCTGGCTTGAGGATATCCCGTAGGGAGGATCGGTGAACCAGATTGACCCGTCGGATTTCACCACGAGGTCATTCGGACTGTTCAACCGCTTTCCCTGATAGAGGGAGGCGAGCACTGTCCGGGTTCCGTTCTGTTCGATTCTGACTACCTGTCGGTTGCCCTGCAGAGCGGCGAGCAATCGGCCCTGAAGATCGAACGCGAGTCCGTTTGAACCCCCGGAAGGGCGGAGATATACCGCAACCCCCGAGTCCTGCGACCACCGGTAAATCGTGTTTCCGTTAATATCGCTGAACAGCAAGCCGACGCCGTCTTTCCAGAGGGGGCCTTCGACAAACTGAAAGCCTTCCGCTACTTTCTGGACCTGACCGGCCAGAGGAATTGAGAGGAACATGCTTACCAGGGCGGCACACAATTGTTTTCTTGCCATTGGGAATCATCCGCGAGAATTACTCGCTCCCGGCGAGAATCCACGAGGCGGGACTGCCCGCTCAGGGGGGCTTGGAGTGGAAGGGAGATGATGATCGTAAAGCATCGGAATGAAAAAGGTCTCGATCGGAAATCGTACGATAGTAATGTAGCCTGCGGGAAAACCGGATGCAACTCTACGAACATTCAGTCACCCGGGGAAGGCGGCCATCGATCCCGCTGCGGGTGGGGGAGGGGATCGGGGGGGAAGTAACCATCCGGGCGTTTGGCATTTGACGACAAGAACCCCCGAACGGAGGCTGAATGGTCCTGTTTCAGCATTCGATTGTGAAATGCGCATATAAAAAAACATATGTCTGGCTATTAACGCAAAACGTGTCAAGTTACATACACCGGTTCCTGCCCCCCCCGAACTCGCTCATCTCTTCAGGCTGCGGATTTCAGGCTCGAAGGAGTTATCTCTCTACGTCCCGCTCCTGTCGCATGAGCAGGTCATCGGGATTTGTCGTCCATCTGTGAGTGTGTCAGGAGATGGAGCCGGCAGGCAGAAATAAGGGCGAGAATTTCACAGAAAGAATTGTGAGGGAATATCTTTATGCATGAGTTCAATGATCATATCCCGCGGCGCAGAGGGAGTTCACCCGCCGCAGTAACGCCTGATCACAGAATAGATGTGTGGGGAGAACGGCGGCTGCGCTCAATTATTGAGACGCCGGAAGATCTGTTCTCGATTCCGTCTGTCGTGCGCCCCACAGACCCCAAGAAGTGAGCAGGTCTTCGGTTCTTCACGGCATGAGAGGAGACAAAGGATGCCTCTTATGAGAGGTAAGCAGGCTGTATATTCTGACGAAGGAACCCGTGTGCCCAAAACCAGTCACTCTCCCCTGACAGAATCCCCGACTGATGTACGGATCGTGGGTCTGAACAAAGACAAGACCCGTAAAACAAACGGATCATATACGGCATATCAGGTATATTTCGAATTGTCGGGAGCTCCGCCCGTGATATGGAGAGATGCCTTCGGGCGGGAATGGAACGATGTGGATTCCGTCCATGACGCAAGGATAGACGGAGATTTTCTTGTACTGCGGTGTCCTCTTCAAGAAATTGCCGGAATCCACCTGCCTGTGCTGAAAAAGGCAGTCGCCGCAACGAATAAAGCATATGAGCGATACCTTCAAGAGCAAGCGACAGAACAGGACCATGCAGAGAATGACTGGATGCCTGCTTTGTGGATTCCTCAACCGGGGGCAATCCACAGGATCGAACAGGACCGGAAATCGATTGACGATCTCGCTGAATTGCTTGTGTTTTGACCGGTTGAAGATTCTCGCCGTCGCAATTCCCCCGAGCGGACCGCAAACGTAGCCCAAAAGGACCAGATCCTTTTCCATCCCTTTAGGTCATTTCTCTTTGCAGCAGCGACCGGTATGTTGCAGTGAGAGAATTCTCATAACCGTTGCCGACAAGAACCTCGATCCGGAATCTCAATAATCAATCAGTTTTCCATAATCGACCAAGGAGTTTCTCATGATATTCATTCTGTCAGTAGTTGTCGCCATCGCCGCCATATTCATCTGGCGCAACGCCACGAAGAAGGTGCAGCAGAATAACCTGATGTTCCAGGCCGTCTCCAGAGTGAGTGGCGTAGTAGCGGGAGTGTTTTGTGTTGTTGCGATACTCCAGTGTTTCACGCAAATCGCTGCCGGACACGTGGGTGTGGTCGATTTCTTCGGGGTTGTGTCAGATCAGACGCTGCGGGCAGGTATCAATCCAGTGAACCCGATGGCGACTGTCGAGAAGTATTCCATCCAGACGCAGGAACATAAGGAAACAATGCAGGTGCTCTCACGCGAAGGGCTGACGATCGGACTGGAGGTCAGCGCACTCTACAGGCTCAACCCCGACTCCGCGGCTCGCGTCTATAAGACTGTTGCCGGTGGAGACTACGAGACCATCATCCTTATCCCGCAATTTCGCTCCATCTGCCGCGCGGTCACGGCGAGCTTTCAGGCCAGCGCGTTGTATTCAACCGAACGGGAGCGGCTTGGTTCATCGATTCAGGAAGAGCTTGCCAAGACCGTTGGCCCTCGGGGTGTCACTATTGAGAACACGCCAATCCGCAATGTGGCGCTCCCGTCACAGCTCACCGAGGCAATAGAACAAAAGCAGCGGGCCGATCAGGAAAGCCAGCGGATGGAGTTCATTCTTACCAAGGAGAAGCAGGAGGCGGACAGGAAACGGATTGAAGCGAAGGGCATCGCCGACTTTCAGGCGATTGTTGCCGCCGGGATTAGCGATCAACTGTTACGCTGGAAGGGAATTGAGGCGACGGAGAAGCTTGCGAGTTCACAAAACACGAAGGTCATCATCGTCGGCGCAGGCAAAGACGGTTTGCCGATCATTCTCGATACGAAATAGCAGTGAATAAGGGAGGATCTTTCAATGCTGTCGGATAGAGAAATTGCAGACTATATTCAGAATATAAGTGCCGCCTCATTGAAAGAGGCAGATGCGCGTGAGCAAATGGCGGACGAACTGGCAACTGTCAGCACACGAAAGGCCATTATGAAAGCGCTTCAGACTCACAGCGACCACAATGCGGGCGTTCCCGCAAACGAAGAAGTGCAGAAAATACGGATTGTCGGCGCCAATACCGATAAAACCCGAAGAGTCGCAGGTTCAGAGACGCTCTATCATGTGTGTTTCGTGCTGTCGGAAAATCCGGCCGTCGCGTGGAGGAGTGCATTTGTGGAGGGATGGAAATCTCTCGGCGAAACGGACCCGGAGTTGCAGCGGGTTGCGACTATTGACGGTGGGTTCCTTTTCGTCGAGTCTCCTCTCCAGGAAGTCGCCGGCACGATCCTGCCGGCTTTGAAACAGGCAGTTGCCGCGGCGAACTCCTCGTACAAGGACTATGTTCGGCGGGAAGAGCGAGAGCAGGCCCGAAGGGAAGATGTGTGGAAAGATGAGCGGAAGTCCGTCGAAGACATGGCCCGATCGCTGCATTTCGAATAATGGCGCAGGGTGAGTGCGACAGATGTCTTTTCGATGCACGCAGATACTCTGTGTGTCTCCAAAACTGGTACTCTATGTTCGACACGATCGGCATTCAACGAGTGGAAAGCCAGGAGCCGTGGAGTTTGTCTCTGTTGCATAGGAGCGTATGAAGACGACAACGACAACAAAGGCGACACACCGTGGCATAGAGATTGCGGTGATCTCGGACAAATTCGGGTGGCAAACCATGTACTCGTGCACGAATGGCCGGACTGCTGGCACTCGTGAAGAGAAGTGGTTCCCAACTCAAGGTGAAGCGATCGCCAATGAACGGTATGAGATCGACAGAATACTGGGGTAGGGGTGTTCGAGGGAGGAGCGACGGTGCGGGACGGGGATTGCACAGGTGTCTGCATGAGCATGGAAGCTCAGACAGACCCATCGTCGGTCAAACAGGTCTACCACGATTCCTTGAAAAATGATGCATCGGTAAAATAGGGCTTTGTAAGGTTCTCCAGGTACTGCATTCCTTCCGGCTTCAGCGGTTCAAACCCCTCAGCGATACGAACGTTCTCCTCCAGTTCTTGTACCGTAGAAATCCCGACGATGATGGTACTCACGGGCAGGGTGAGAACATAACTCATCGCCTGCTTCATTGTGGTGATCCCTCCTTCGCGGAAAATCTTCCCCCGGGCAGGTACCTTCATGCCGATGATTGCCATCTGCTTGTCCACGGCAACGGGGAGCAAGTTCTCAATGAAGGAAGCTTTATGCCGATCTGCGGCATTCAGCGCCATGAGGATGGAATCGAAAGGATACTCCTCAATCGCCTTCCTCAGCACAAAGGGATCTTTGTGACCCGTGATGCCGAGAAACCGGACCATTTTCTCATCACGTGCACGTTCCAGCGCCCTGATCGCTCCATCTTTCGCGAAGATTTCATCAAGATCTCCCTGCGTTCTGACGTTGTGCAGCTGCCACAGGTCGAGTTTCTCGGTCTGCAGGGCTTTCAGCGACGCCTCCAGCGAGCGCATCGATCCGTCGTAGGAGCGGTCACGCGTCTTCGTCGCCAGAAACACCTCCCTGCGCCGTGATTGCATCACTTCGCCGATGTACGTCTCGCTTACGCCCTTTCCGTACACGCGCGCGGTGTCGATGTAGTTGACGCCGAGATCGATCGCCCGGTTGATGATAGCGGCTGCATCATTTCCGCGGTTCACCTCTTCCAGAGTTGCCTGTCCACCCAGACTGAAAATGCGGACACGATGTCCGGTTTTACCCAAGGAGCGGAGCAGCATCCCTTTCCGTTGCACGGCTTCGTCCATCATCGCCTGCAGAGGTGTCATCTTCGTCACGACGCCCGCGAGCGCCGCGCCACCGATGATGGTCTTGACGAATCTTCGCCGGGTAAAATTGCTTGTTGGTTTCATGGTGTCGTCCTTACCGGTCTACAACTGGGAGTATCCACGCTTGCGCACTGCCGCAAGCCATACTCCATAACGCGGATGGGCGTGGGCATGTTCCCGGCAGATGTCCCCTCCGTCGAGTTTCCGCAGGCGATCGAGGAGCTCTTCTGCACATTTGTCGCATTCTCCATGCAGTGCCGTCAATCGATGGGGGGGGAACACAATGAAGATGCCCCGAGTATCGGGGCTGTTTCTTTCCGGCCCGGAGCCACAGCAGGGCAACAGCGCACACCGCTCCAGGTGGGGGGAAGTGTTCGGGCCGGATTCCTATCGCTGCCCGCCCTGTTGATTGAGCAACGAATTTGATCGCATCAGGTTCTGCACAACCTCCTGGTAGTAAGGCTTTTCCTTCAGGCTTGCGTAGGAACCGGGGAAGTACACAAGTGTTATGTCGGCGCTGGTGTCCTCGAAAGCATTCAGCACGACTGCACAGCGCTGGTCGTGCCCGAGGCGCGTGTTGTCGATCATCGGGAAGTCGAAAAACCCGATCCAGAATTCGACGCTGCTGGTTTCGAAATTTCCGAGGGTGTCCTGCGGGGTTCTGATCTCCAGCCTGACCTTGAGCTCCCGTGTGCTCCGGTCGGCTTCCTGGACAATGATTGAGAAGTGACGCTGTACGCTGTCGAGAACAAGGGCTCCTTCTTCCAGCGGGATGCCTCCGGGGTTGGCCTTCAGAGCCTCCAGGTCGATGATCCGGTCGAATTTCGTCCCTGCTCCTTCGAGCACGAGCATCTGTTTCCGCGTGATTTCTGTGGCCACCTTCTGAAGCCGCTCAAGATAGTCCTTCTTCGCCGCGTCCCTCGAACCATGTATCTGTCTGTCAATGTAGAGGAAGAGCGGCTTCAGATTAAGCGATTCGTGAAAATTATAGGAGAGGAGTTCAAGGTTGAGCACCTTCTCATCCAGCGAGGCGCTGCCGGGTTTAAGGAAAGATTGAATCATGGAGACAAACATATCCTTCCGGAGGGCGCTTTCTGCCTCCTCGCGTCGGCTCATCAACTCGGTGTAGATGCGGACGTTCGTCTCATTGGCCTGCATCCGCTCCCGCGAAGCAGTTTCGGCAATCTCCCTATCCTTGAGATAGTTCGAACCGAGAAAGCCGAGGATCGCAACGGTGATGGCGGTGAGCAGCCCGCCGCCGGACCGGAGAAGAACGCCCAGCTTGTCCCAGATGTCCTTTTTTTTCCCCTCGTCCATGCCTATTTCCTTCGTAGGGACAGTTTCCCGTCCGTTGTCTGAAGAATCCAGTCGTATCGGGTTGATCTGTCGTACGAGAAGAGTTCAACAGACGGTAATTGTTCCCTTATCCGAACGGTGAGTACACACTTCCCCTTTTCTTTTACGACGATGCGGTACGACCCAAACCTGTCCGTCTCTGCTGTATAGGTCTTGCCCGACACGGCAATCTCCACCTTCACTCCAGCCGCAACGGGCTTACTACCGTCGATGATTGTCCCGAACACCTCTCCCGCAAAAACAGGGGAAGCAGACAGAAGAAGGGCCAGCAGCATCGTGACTGTCGGTTTCATTTTCTCTTTTCCTATGGAGAAACCTGGTTTCGAAGCTCACAGTTCTTGCCACTCAATCTACCGCAATGGGAGACCACAATCAACGGGCGTGAACGACGTCGCGTGCGTATTCGGTTTCGGAGGGCGACAACTCTTCAGCGCAAGCATGCTGGGAGGAGGAGTGAACCGTTTGGACCGGCAACTCCGAATGGGGGCGGGGTATTCTCGCAAAAGAGTTCGCAATGGGCGAATGGTGCCGGCCCCGTCCGATTCCCCGTTACCGGAACGGTTGTTATTGGACTCTGTTTCAGGTACCTTGAAATCAGAATTCTCAGCGGAAAAAACACCGGCTGACACTCTTCGGTCGCATGCGCCGTAAGCGTCCGGACCGGAAGAGCGGGACTTTCAGGGCTGGTGTGATTCGCCCAGTGAAAATCCCCGGAAGGATTAGCCGTGCAGAAGAAGTCGGCGATGTTCATTCTGCTGGCAATCCTGTGTGTCATCGTCTACTGGCCGATCCTGAAGTATCCGTACGTCCAGGATGACTGGCATGTCCTGAAGGTCGTTCTCGATAGCGACGGCCAAACCCCTCTCATCGCCAAGCTCTTCCCTGAGGGCCAGATGATGTATCGGCCCCTCCCCTGGCTCTATTTCGCTCTGGTGACACGCTTCACGGGGATAGATCCCAGCCTCCATCACATCCTGGCGATGCTTCTTCACACCTGCACGTCTCTCCTGGTGTTCCTCATCGTCCGCCGGCTTGGCCAGAAGGAACCCGTTCCAACCCTGACGGCGCTCATCTACCTGGCGGCTTTGGGCGTCCACATGGATCCGTTGCTGTGGCTTGTCGGCACCTATGATCTTGCTGCCGCCTTCTTCTTCTATCTCTCGATTGCTTTGTTTCTCCGGGGGAAGGATTTCTGGTCGCCGGTCGCCTTTGGCGCGGCGCTGTTATGCAAAGAAGCCGCACTGCCGCTGCCAGCCATCCTCTTCCTGATCCTTCTCCTGAACAGGAAGGAGACTCTGCACAGCATCGTCCGGCGCCTGTGGCCGCACGTGCTTGTTTTCAGCGTCTACTTCGTCCTCAGAAATTCCTCGTCCATGCCTCTCCTCCAGGTTTCAACCAACCCGTACGCGATGAGTTTCTCTGTGGCTCGAGCGTTCGAGAGCGTGTGGACGTATCTCCGATGGCTCGCGGAAGCGACGGTGCCACTCGTGAAATCTACGGCTCTCATGAGCCTCATCATCCTGACCGTCAGCGTTCTTTTAGCCGTTCGGGCCGGGGCGGTATTGTGGAATCGGGACTCCCGGAAGGCAACCTTCTCGGTCCCGCCGGACTTTCTCCTCTGGCCGGCATGGGTGATTGCGGGATTTCTGCCCGTACTCTTTCTCACCGACCACGCATATCGCTACTATCTCACGTATTCCCTTGTTCCCGCAATAGTGATGGTCCTCTGGATTATCGGCCAGGTCATCCGCCTTTTCGGCATTTCACACAGACATGAAGGAATCGTGCTGATTGGCTATGCGATTGTTTCGATCGGGTTCTCCACCGCGTTTCTGTACATGCAGGATGCCGAACGATGGAGGGAACGTCCTCTCTCCGGCACCAACCGGCTTATCGGGAAGGCAAGCGAAGTGATGCAGGTTCAGAACTACCTGCAGGACAATCAAGCGCAAATAGCACGACATTCCGTATTGCTGCTCGACGGTCTGGATGGAAGTCTCTTTGGCGGTTCGCTGGGACCTCAGGTGTGGCTGAAGGATTCCACGGTGAGGGTGTTTCCGTCGTCATGGGCGATTCGGGTTGGCGATTCCCTGCTTATCGATGAAAAGAATGGAAAGCAGGTGAGAGTGGGACTGGGCGGAGTTCACCGGCTGGAAGCGGAAATGGAGGGGGGGAACTGGACCGGGAAGATCGTCGGGCGCGGGGCAACGCTCTCCCCGTGAGCCCGTAGTAACACTTTCGCAGGAGTTCCCCGAGGTGATCCATGGTCTCGGTCGCCCCCTCCTCCATCCCCGACTCAAGCATGCCGTTGCGATCCTCAACCGTCTGGAAGAGAGATCTTACCGTCAGCTTCGTCCTCCGTGCCTTCCGGCCAGGCAGGGCTGCGAGTTCTTCGAGCGTCACCGTTTCAAGCACGAAATGGCCCGCCATACGTTCAAATTCAAAGGTATGGACGAGCCGCTCTGGAGGCACGACCTCACGATACACGCTGTTGAACGCGTACTCGTTGCCGGATGAATCGCGCGAGACGAATCGCCATGCGCCGCCCGGTCTCACGTCCATCCCGGCAACGGTAGTACTGTGGTTTTTCGGTCCCCACCATCGCGGTATACGACCTGGATCCGTGTACGCCTGAATACTGCTTCGCGCGGCGCATCGAAGACACGTGTGAGAACGATTTCACGGTCAGACAGCTTCGTGAAGGTCGTGGCGGTCTCACTCTCCGTCATGGTAAATCCTCCTTCCCCTCATGTGAGGCTTTCGGTAAGCTTGTCGAAGGATTCGTTCCAGCCAACACTTGTCATGTCGCTCATCGTACCCGTCGGGAGGCCGACATGTTTGAGGATCATCTCTGTTTTGCCCCCAAATTCTTTGAGCGTCATTGTCACCAGCATTTCCAGCGGGAAGTCTTCATTCATGCCGTAGTATGCAGCAGGGACCACATTGCCATTCTCGTCGGCAAAGCTATCTGTGCAGACTATCCGCTCCAGCGGAACGATTTCGCGATAGACACCTGTGCTCCAGTAGTCCTTCCCCTCGGGTGATCGCATACAGTACAGATAGGTGCCACCTACGCGCAAATCGATCCTGCACACCGGCGCCGTGTAGTTCTTCGGTCCCCACCAGCGCATAAGGTACTCGGGATCCGTCCATGCCTTCCATACAAGCTCGCGTGAGGCGTCGAAGACGCGCTTGATGATGAGTTCATTCTTTGTCCCCGCCATGTGATCTTCTCCTTTACTGAATTTGAAAGATAGTCATCAAGCTGGTTCGGTGTCCCCTGAGGCCCGGCTGCATTGATTTGTCCCCGTTCTCGAGAGTCTTGCGTTCCTTCTTTGTTGCGTCAAGAGGGTTCCCCCGAAGTTTGAGAGTCGTTCTTTCTTTATGCTTGCCGAACGTCATCGTGTTCAGGACTTTGAACGGCCGGGGTGCCGGTGTGTCATTGATCATGACAGCGATCACTTCCTCCATTTCGCATCCAGGCTCCATGGTCCCGCACCTGCGGTCGCGTAGTAGAGCCAGACGAAGCAGTAAAGCACGGCGGGGACGCCACCGTTCATGGTGGGCCAGAAGCCCTGGGGAAAGTGGAACTGGAAATACGCAACCGCCATCTCGCCGGCCAGGAGGAACGCGGCAGGGCGAGTGAAGAGCCCGAGAAGGAGCAAGACGCCGCCGAACACTTCCATGGTGGCGCCGAGCCCTATCTGGGACATCAGCTGGACGGTGCCGCCATTCGGGGGGACCCCGGCGGGGAAGGCAAAGAGCTTCGTTGTACCGGCCAGCACGAACATGAACGCGGCCACGATGCGGAGCACGCTCTGAAGACGCGGGCCCCAGGCTGACCACTTCGCCACGAGGGTCGGCTCTTTGATCTCGGCCTCGAGCCCTGCATTTCCGGTGACGGGTTTATTTTTTTCTGGCATGGTTCTTCTCCCTGGTCTGTAATTCAGACAGATATTCGTCCAGACGATCGAGCCTTGCAGCCCAGATCTTGCGATGGCGCTCGATCCAGTCGGAAACCTCGTTCAGCCTCTCCAGACGGGCTTCGCAGTATCGTTCGCGACCGCGCTGGCGGGTGACCACCAGTCCGCACTCGGCAAGAATCTTGACGTGTTTGGAAATGGCCGGTCGGCTAATGGGGAAATTCTCGGCCACTCCGTTGAGGGTGAGCTTCTGATGTGCCAGCAAACCCAGTATGGCTCTTCTGTTGGGATCGGCTATCGCCCGGAAAACGTCTCGTCTCATGATATTTATGTAACCAATTGGTTTCCTGTTTTGTTCCCGGGGTCAGAGCCGGCCCTCTCGACGAACACTCAGGAGGTGCGTCAGAGCATACCGCCACAGGCGCGGTTGCCGCAAATTCCGTTCGATCTGGAGGAGGTGAAGCGGACGTTTTCTCAGAGGGGGTGGAGGAAAAGGACCCCGGATTTCCCGGGCTCTCGCTCACCACTTTAAGTGCCTGCGAACGCGAGAGGCCCGGGACATGGTGATTCGCCCCGAGCCTCCTTCTTTGCTGATCGACGATACTGGTCAACCGTCGGTCACTATCATCGGATACTATCGGAGGAGAAGGAGCTTTCTCGTCTGAACGAAGCCCCTTAATTCTGCCCTGGACCCCGAACCTCCCGCGGGACCTGCGGAAGGATCCCCCGCCTGCAGTCTGTAGAAATAGACCGCGCTTGGGAGCCCTGCGGCATCGAACCGGATTTCGTGGTAACCGGCTTCCTGGTCACCGTTCACGAGAGATGCGACCTGTTGCCCGAGAGCGTTGTACACTGTCAGCTGAACTGTCGATTTGTGTGGCAGGGTATACCCGATGCTCGTGACGGGATTGAAGGGGTTGGGATAATTCTGGAACAACGCCGCTCCCGTGATTTCCCCGGCCCCTGTCACCCCATCCTTTCCGGCGACATCGGTCGTTCGGAAGTACATATCCAGCCAGTCCACTCTTTCGGCAACCCAGCGTTTCAGGTACGCGATCTCTTCGGCATAGGTCTTTCCGACGAAATAGTTCGGCCATACGTATATCCCGAGCACGGCCCATCGGATGAAATTCCTCTCCTTTGCTTCATCGACGATGGAGGCGAGCGAATCGATCAGCGCAGAGATCCGTGTGAGAGAGAGTTCGTTCTGGCGCAGCGCGAACCAGCGATCGACAAGCTGATGCCGGAAGGCTGGCTCCGCGAAGACCTTTGCCCACCAAAATGGGACCTGATAGACATCCGTCGACTGGAACGACCAGTTGCTCGTCAGGTAGTCAAGCTGAAAGCCGGGGATGAGGGAAGCGTCATAGTAGTCGCTGTTGCCAAGCGCGTGATTGAAATCCCATACCGGCCCCGCGACAATCTTTCCCCCTTTGCTGTCCCTGTCTTTGTGCAGAAAAGCGCTCAGGCGATAGCCGTCGACGTTCTTGCAGAACTCGGTCAGGATGATGTAATCGACGAACGACCCCACATCCAGAAGCCGCGGATACCCCAGAGAGGAATCGGCGTACGTCGGTTTGACCATGGCGAGTTCGAAGTCGCGGATGTACCGGGTGATGTATCCCCGCTGGGCAGGGGCGAGGTTTGCGGCCTTGGGATAATGGAACTGATAGAAAATCCGCTGCCAGGCGCTGGGATACGGGGGAAAGCCGGAATACCAGCCGTCAAGGTCTGAACCCTCCAGTTTGTCGATCTTGAAAATGTAGCCGCCGGTAACGGCATCTCCAGCCGTGTCCGTCACGCTGATCTTGGAGATGTTGACCCGGTTCTTGTTCCGGGTGATACGTTCGAGGAGGACATACACGCCGACGTACACATCGTTGAGGACCACTTCGCAGAAGCGGGCACGGCTTGCGTACCGGCCGAGGCTGCGGCCGATGGTGTGCATGAGCGCGTCCCGTATAAGCGATTTGTCGTTATAGGGAGCGGAAAGGACCCAATCGCTCTCCGCAGGAAGGCCGAGCAAGGAAACAGTGATGTCGCCCCCCGTGGAATCTCGTGTCTCGATACCGTACTGCTTTTTGGGGAACTGCTGCGTCGACGATCCACGGACCTCGATGCCGATCCGGCTGTTATATCCGTTGAAAGGATCGGTCAGATTGTTTCTCACTCCCGGTCCGTTATCGATAATTCCCATGGACGCATCGATTTTGGGTTCATCCGGTATGGACTGGCCGTGCGTATTGATGACGATGATGGGGAGGTTGGACGAGGTGAGACGAATCAGTGAATCCGCCGGCAGACCTGCACGCGCGTTCCAGGGACAGATCCAGGCAAGGGAAAAGACGGCGACCGTTGCCAGCCGCGCCTCGACGAGTCGGGTTAGCCACATAGCAGAACTTTCTTCATTGAGAGGGATACCTCATGTGGGCGGGGCGGAGAACGCCGGTGAAATGCGAAGGCGTTCCTGCGCGCGAATCGCAGCCGATGGGGGGCAATGCATCGATGCGATGCCGCGAGAACCACGAGGTATCCGGGGTCTCCACAATGTAGGGGGAACCGGAGAAATTGACAAGTGACGACGGTCAAGGGACAGTTGTCAGGCGGGTTGCGGTTTCAGCGAAAAGTCCGGCTTGCAGGCCAGGTCTTATCGTTACAGGATTTCGGCGGCCGCGCAAGCGGTAGGCCCGATTTCCTGTTCCCCTCCAGGTATCGTTCGCTACGAACCAGAGGGGACCGGTGATCGCGCCGACAGAGTGCGTTCGTAAACACTTCTGGCGTTTGAGAGTTGGTGCGACACTACAGGGCCTGCTCAAACACCCGACGGAAGTGAAATCCGTAGATGGCGAGGGTGATGGCTGTCGAAAAATGACGCGGTCGGCGGAACAGAGACCAGAAGAAGAGCTTCCAGTAGTAGAGTCGTTCTTTGCCGATGACACCGAGCAGGAGCATCGACTTCGTCAGTGCGCGCACGTGCTCGAAGCGTAGCGGTGCCCCGCCTTGATGGAGCGGTTCATGCGATTTCAGAAATGTAATAACCCGTTGATAATACTCTCTTGGTGAATAGATCGTCGCCAGGATCTTCTTGTATCCGTCGAGGAGCGCCTGGTGGTCCATCTTCGGGATGAAATTCATAGTGAAGTCTGTATTGTCTCCCGAAAAGGTATCCAGCAGCCTTTTTTCTTTTCCCAGCCGTTTATACAGTCGTGAGTTGATCGGGGCGTTGAGCAATCCTACCATTGCAACGACAATACCGCTTTCCCGAATGAATCGGATCAATGTGTCGAAAATGGACGCCGGGTCATGGTCGAATCCCACAATGAAACCTCCCTGGACCTGCAGGCCCGCCTTCTGGAGGGTCTTGACGCTCGCGATCAGATCACGGTCTTTGTTCGGGATCTTCTTGCATTCCTCCAAACTTTCCACGTTCGGGCTTTCGATGCCGACGAACACCTCTTCGAATCCCGCACGGGCCATCAACTCCAGCAGTTCCGCGTCATCGGAGAGGTTCAGGGATGCCTCGGTCCCGAAGGAGAACGGATACCGCTTTTCTTCCATCCAACGGATGATCCGGGGAAGGACTTCTTTTTTCAGTTTGGCCTTGTTCCCGATGAAGTTGTCATCGACGAAGAACAGATGGCCACGCCAGCCGGACTGGTAGAGGGCATCCAGCTCAGCGATCACCTGTGCGGCGGATTTTGTCCGCGGCAGACGTCCATAGAGGACCGTGATGTCGCAGAACTCGCAGTCGTACGGGCAACCGCGCGAGTACTGGACATTCATGGTGACATAGTCGCGGCGGTTGATTAGCTCCCACATGGGCAACGGGGTCGTTGTCAGATCAGCCCATGCATCGGTTTCGTACAGGTGTTTGGGCTGACCGCGCCGGAGGTCTTCGAGAAACAGCGGCAGCGTGATCTCCGCCTCGTTCAGGACGAAGTGGTCCACGCCGGGGAATTCCTGATGCCGGGCGGTAAAGAGCGGGCCGCCGGCGACCACTTTTGTCCCCAGCTCATTGCACCGTGTGATGATCCCCCGGGCGGATTCCGCCTGGACGGACATTCCGCCGAGAAAGACATAGTCGGCCCATCGAATCTCCTCGGCGGCGAGTTTGGCCAGATTGAGATCGACCAGCTTCTTCTCCCATTCTGCAGGAAGGAGAGACGCTACGGTCAGCAGCCCCAGCGGAGGTTGCGCGGCATTCTTGGAGACGAACCGAAGGGCGTGCTTGAAAGACCAGAATGTAACCGGATATTCGGGGGAAACGAGAAGAATTCTCATGGTGACGCACTCCCCGGAAAGGGGGTTTCATGCAGCAACGAAGGATCAAACCGCAGGTTGTGAACCATCTTTTTCATCCTACACAACAGAAATCAACGCCACAATCGCCCAAAAGGACGGAAAAGGGACTAGTCCCTCGTGGGGAGGTATTGAAAGCCATCGCGAATTTTGATAATTTAGAGGGAGATGAAACGCATCAGGTTGATCATCGTCGAAGACAACCGCCTTCTCCGCGAAGGCCTGAGTGCGATGCTCAAAGAGCAGCCGGACATTGCCGTAGTCGCTGCCTTGAGCGGCGGCGACGCTCTCGTGCGCGGGAAACCCCTGAAGCCCGATGTCATCCTTCTGGATTTTGTGCTCCGAAGCAAGAACAGCCTGCGGCTTGTCCACTCGATCAGAGCAACGAACCCCAGGGCGAGGATCATTGTCATGGACCTCGCCCCCATCCAGCCGACTCTCGTGGAATACGTACGGGCCGGCGTCTCCGGATTTGTGCTCAAGGATGCGACATTCCGCGATTTTATTCAGACCATCCGCGACGTTGCGCAGGGGAAGAAGGTTTTGCCCCCCATGTTGACCTCCTCTCTCTTTTCCGAGATTGCCGCCCATGCCACCGGCGAGGGAAACGGAAACCCCTTCACGTCGGTTCGGATGACGAACCGGGAACAGGAAGTTATTGAACTGATTGCAGAAGGGCTCAGCAACAAGCAGATTGCCGGCCGGCTCAACCTTGCCGTGGACACGGTCAAGAGCCACGTCCACAACATTCTGGAAAAACTCGAGTTGCACACCCGGCTCGAAATCGCAAGCTACAGCCATGCGAGCGGCCCGCTTGCTACCGCGCCGCCCGACGGCTCTCCTCGTGAAGACTGACGACCAGGCTGCAGCGCCGCACAGGTTTTCTCCTCCCCCGATGGGATTACCTCCCTTTTCATCCCTTTGGGCGATTCTTTCTCACCGGATTTCTGTCTATCCTGGGTTTGCTGATAGATGCCGGCCAGTTCCGGCCCTCTGTCGGCAGTGGCCAGAGTGGCATATGCGGACAGCAATTCGATACAGAGAGAAAGGTGAAATCCCGTCGTGCAAGTCAAAAAGGCGTCGGCCGGTGTTCAAGCGCCAAAACGGCGCAAGGCAATCTCTGGTGAAACGGCGTCAACTCTCGATCTTGTCAGGGAGGGTGTGCGGCGCTTCATCCTGAATGATGCATCGATCGGCGATTTCCACAAAGTGTTTCGTCTTGCCGTCAGGAGGGGAGAGCTGTCCCCTAATCCGCTGACGGGCGCGGCATTCCGCAGGATCGTCAAAGAAGCGATCAAGGAGCGAAAGCGGAAAACGGACGGGTCATCACCCCGGTGAGGAAGGACTCAGCTTGAATGACCAATGACAGCATTCTGTGGGGAACTCTCCACAGGCATCTCCCGCGGAAAAGATGGATTCCAATTGCCGACATTTTCCGCATTGTACAACACCGGATTCCCCTTGATACTGAGGACCTGGAGCACGTCAACTCGCATTCGAAGATCATTCGATGGGAGTCAAATGTGCGCAGAATCCTTCATTCCAAGCGGCGGGACGGTACCATTTCGGCAAGGAAGAGCCCATAGAGTTTATGTCTGATCTGTGTGGAATTCTGTGTTCCCCAGGATTGATTCGTGGTATTTGTCCCAAAACTGTGTATATTAATCTATCGTACACCGTAGTTGGCCTTGTTAGCTCTTAGAGAAGTCGCAACCATGGTGCATTACGGGCCGGGTTGCGATTTTGCGTTTCCAAAGCACGCTGCAGGATGTACATGGCCGTGTCCGCCGGAAGCGGACTTTCACTAATCGAGAGGGTCTGTTCCATGGAAACAGGAACAGTAAAATGGTTCAACGGGGCCAAAGGCTACGGATTCATCGCGCGGGAAAATGGCGAGGATGTTTTTGTACACTTCAAGGAGATTGTCGGTGACGGGTACAAGACCCTCAACGAAGGCGACAAAGTCAGCTTTGAAGTCACCAAAGGTCCGAAGGGTCTCCAGGCCACGGGTGTGACGAAGGTATAACGCTTACCACCTTTTCAGGCTCTCTAGAAGCCCGGCCGATCCGTCGGCCGGGTTTTTTTGCGTGAACGTGTTGTCGATCGAGGATCGTCCCTGCCCGCCTTCGTGCTTCCATTGTGAGAGGCGGGAATTCATCATCGCGGATTGTCTCCTCGACAGATGGTTGCCTTTGTTCGTCGCGTTGCGGGCGCAAATCGGGTGGGATCTTCCTTTTTGCGGAAAAGAGCAGTACGTTAGAGTATTGTTCCCGTTCCGGAGGCCCATTTCATGGCACACCGATCCCGCACGCTGACCCTTTTCTGTCTGATCGTCCTGCTGTCACTTCCCCTTCAGGAACTCTTCCCCCAACCGGGGTTTGCAGGAGGGAAGAGAGAACTCCGCGGCGTCTGGATTGCCTCAGTAATGAACTTTGACTGGCCGCTCTCTCCAACGCTTACGCCGCCGCAGCAAAGAGATTCTCTTCTCGTTCTCCTCGACCTCTTCGCCGCGAGCGGTTTCAACGCCGTCTTTTTCCAGGTGCGACCCGAGTGTGACGCGCTCTATCCTTCGCCGTATGAACCATGGTCATATTGGCTCACCGGGGTGCAGGGAACTGGCCCCAATCCGTCGTACGATCCGCTGGCGTTTGCCGTCGAGGAGGCACACAGGCGCGGCATGGAATTGCACGCCTGGTTTAATCCGTATCGTGCCTATCGACAGGATGTCAGCTACCCGCGCCATTCCAGTCACGTCATTCAGCAGCATCCTCAATGGACTATACGGTGTCCCGACGGATACTATTTGTTGAACCCGGGTCTCCCCGAAGTGCGCAACCTCGTGTCGAAGGTGGTTTCCGACGTCGTCAGGAGATACGGCATTGATGGAGTCCATTTTGACGACTACTTCTATCCGTACTCGGAGCATGGCTTCACCAGAGAGGACTCAGCCGCGTGGGCGGCATATCCCCGGGGATTTTCCTGGGACAGTCTCGCATACTGGCGGCGGGACAATGTGAATCTCTTGATCCATCAGGTCTACGACAGCATTCAGGCTGTCAAACCCTGGCTCAAGTTCGGCGTCAGCCCGTTCGGAATCTGGAAATCGGGTGTTCCCCCCGGCATCTCGGGCACCAGCTCGTACAACGACATTTTTTGTGATCCGGTTGCCTGGCTTCAGGGGCAGTATGTGGATTACGTGGTCCCCCAGCTGTACTGGGCTTTTGGAGGGGGTCAGGATTACGCTGCGCTGCAGAGCTGGTGGGCAAGCCAACGGAACGGCCGACACGTGTACACAGGGAATGCCGACTATAAGATCAGCCAGTCGGGATGGCCGGCATCGCAGATCACCGACCAGATCCGCTATAATCAGACCAACAGTAACGTCCAGGGGAGCGTGCAATTCCGCGCGTACAATCTCCGGACCAACGACGGCGGGATTGTCACTGCTCTTACCTCGGACGTGTTTCGGTATCCGTCAATCGTTCCGGTGATGACCTGGAAGGAAACAACACCACCGAACACACCGACCGGCCTCCAGATGGTGTTCAACAGCGGGTCCGGATTGTACGACCTGCGCTGGCAGCCCCCGGCCGCTGCGTCTGACGGAGATACTGCAGCACGATATGTCATCTACCGCTTCAGGGTTGCTTCTCCCGCCCCGGCGGACGTCGAGAATCCGCGCAACATCATCGCGGTCATCGGTGAGGCGGCGAGCACGCCTCCTGCGCGGGTTGACTCCCTGGACACTCAATACTCTTACGCGGTTGCTGCGCTCGACAAGAACAACAATGAAAGTACGATCAGCAACATAGTGACGACCGGGGCACCGCTTGCCTCCCCCGCATTGGTTTCGCCGGCCGGAGGGAGCACGACGTACGCAAGGGGTGAACGCCTCATCTGGCGGCGGCAGCCAGGCGCTCTTCTCTACCGCGTGCAACTGGACAGCACCGGCGCATTTGTTAACGGTCAGATATTGTTCAACGTGCTCACGAGTGATACGTTCGCTGTTCCGTCAGGTCTCAGGGCACAGAAGAGCTATTACTGGCGGGTGATCGCGGGGAGCCAGGCCGCGGAAAGTCCGGCCTCGCCGACGCGCACGTTCACAACCGGATGGTTGCTGCCACCGACACTCTTGTACCCGCTCAACAAGACCAATATCCCCCGTCTGACAACATTCCAGTGGGCTTCCAATGGAGCAACGTTATACCATCTCAAAGTGATCGACTATGTCACACGCCTGACGATGCTGGACACGACCGCTGTCGACACGTCGGTAACAAGCACCGTCGTATTTTCAGCGTCGACCCTCCATCAGTGGTACGTTCTGGCTGTCAATCCGTACGGGGAGAGTGATTGGTCTGCAGAAGCGCGATTTCGGACCGGGACGGTCCTGACTGTTTCCTCCGGGGAGGAAGAGGTGCCAGACCGGTTTGGGCTGGAGCAGAATTTTCCAAACCCCTTCAATCCGACGACAGTGGTCAGGTATCAGGTGCCGGTGGCCATCCGGGTGAAGCTCTCGGTGTATGATCTGCTGGGGCGCGAGGTGGCGGTGCTGGTGAATGAGCAGAAGGCTGCCGGCAGGTATGAGGTACGGTTTGGCGCGACAGGTTTGGCAAGTGGTGTCTATCTCTGTACTCTGACTGCGGGTGACTATCGGGAGACCAGGAAGCTCGTTTTGATGAAGTAGTGAATTCCAGATTCTGAATTCTTGAAGCTTCGATCCTAATTCGGGCCGCCGCAGGCGGCCCGAACGGTGTTCATGGAAGACTGAGTCCTTCAACATTCCGATCACCGGTCGTTCCCCGAACCAACACCGGCAGCTGCATTCGCTGTCAGGTTGACTGTCCGCTCTCGTTGTCGTACTTTCCAGAAGCACGATCTATGTCCATACTGATCAGGAACGGGCGGGTCATCGCAGCGGAACTTGATGAAGTGACAGATCTCTTCATCGAGGGGGAGACAATTGCTGCCATTGGCTCTTCTCTTCACGTGAGCGCCGATACCATCCTCGATGCCTCGAACCGGCTCGTCGTGCCCGGCGGGATCGACGTGCATACTCACCTGGATGCCCCCGTCGGAGGGACCCTCTCCAGCGACGATTTTGAAACCGGAACGAGGGCCGCGGCGTATGGCGGGACAACCAGCATCATCGACTTCGCGACGCAGGAGAAAGGACACTCCCTTTCCGAGGCGCTGGAACTCTGGCTCGAGAAGGGCTTAAAGGCGACGATCGACTTTGGCCTCCATATGATCGTTGTCGACATGCCGGAGAGCCGGCTCGACGAGATTAATCGAATGGTCGACCGTGGTGTGACCAGCTTCAAACTCTTCATGGCATACCCCGGGGTGTTGATGTCCGATGACGCGGCCATTCTGCGGGTGATGGAACGTTGCCGGGATGTCGGGGCGCTCGTCTGCATACACGCGGAAAACGGGGTTGCCATCGATCACCTCGTCCGGCGCGCCCTTGCCCGTGGGGAGACTGCGCCCCTCTATCATGCGCTGACCCGCCCGCCGGCTGTCGAAGCGGAAGCCACACACCGTGCGATCGTGCTTGCAGGGCTTGCGCAGGTGCCGCTCTACGTCGTCCATGTTACCTGTGCGGAGGCGGCAGCGGAGATCCTGCTGGCTCGGGAGCGCGGCCTCCCCGTTGCGGGAGAAACCTGTCCCCAGTATCTGCTCCTTTCAATACAGGATCTCAAACGGCCAGGCCTCGAAGGAGCGAAGTATGTCCTGACCCCCCCATTGCGCGATGCCTCAAACCATCTCCCCCTCTGGGAAGCGTTGCGGCATGACAATCTGCAGGTTGTCTCCACAGACCACTGCCCTTTCTTCTTTGCACGGCAGAAACTGGCGGATACGACAAATTTCACGCGAATCCCCAATGGCGGCCCGGGGATAGAACACCGCATGGAACTCCTCTACCACTTCGGCGTGAACGAAGGAAGAATTTCCCTCCGCCGATGGGTGGATCTGGTGTCGACGACACCCGCGCGGCTGTTCGGGCTCTATCCTCGAAAAGGAGCGATACGGCTCGGCAGCGATGCCGATCTGGTTCTCTGGAATCCCGAGAAGCGCAGCACGATCTCCGCCTCGACGCATCACATGAACGTAGACTACTCGATGTACGAGGGGGTTACGGTGGCCGGCGGGGCTGAAACGGTTATTGCACGCGGAGAAGTTCTCCTGCGTGACGGAACGTGGTACGGGAAGACCGGGCGAGGACGGTTTCTCAAACGGTCGTCCAGCGGTATCATGTAACATCCGACTATGCAAACATCCATTGCGTTTGTGCTGGACGGCAGGATCGTGACAGTGAACTGTCGCGAATCTGGGTTGAGTCCGACTATGACCGTGCTGGACTACCTCCGGAATCTCCCACAGCACAAAGGGGTCAAGGAGGGGTGTGCCGAAGGAGACTGCGGGGCCTGCACAGTTGTTCTGGGGGAGTTATCCGGCGATGGCCTGAGATACAGAGCTGTTGACTCGTGCCTTATCTTCCTCCCCATGCTTCACGGGAAGCACCTTATCACCGTCGAAAATCTCAAGAGCCCCGGCGGTGATCTCCACCCCGTTCAACAGGCAATGATTGATGCCTACGGGAGCCAGTGCGGCTTCTGTACGCCCGGCATCGTGATGTCGCTCTTTGCCCTTTACAGGAATTCCGCAGAACCGACGGAGCCCGAGGTTCGCGCGGCGCTGGCAGGCAATCTCTGCAGGTGCACCGGTTACAGACCCATTGTTGAAGCTGCCATGCGGGCGTGCGGTTCGGCGAGAGAGAAGGATCGTCCTGACGATGGAGTCCGCACCGTCGCCCTTCTGAAAGAAATCCGCGCCGGGTCAGTCGTTCTTACGACTGACCGGCAGACGTATTACCGCCCGGCAGAGGTGCCTGAAGCGCTGGAAGTGAAGCGGCTCCACCCGGATGCGATTGTCACGAATGGCGCAACCGACGTAGCACTTCGCGTGACCAAGAAACACGAACTCCTCCCGATGATTCTAGACCTTTCCGGCATGGATGCGCTCCGCGGCTGGTCGGAAGAGAACGGGAATGTCCGGGTTGCTGCCGGCGTATCGATGGAAGATTTTGCCGAGATCTGTCGTGAGAGGTTTCCCGCCATTGCCGGCATGCTCGGCGTTTTCGGCAGCCTCCAGATCCGTAACCTCGCGACCATCGGGGGGAACATCGGGACGGCATCGCCGGTCGGCGACCTGATGCCGGTGCTCATCGCGCATGGGGCAACCATCATCCTCCAGAGTACCCGCGGGGAACGGCACGTGCCGGCGTCCCGGTTTGTCACGGGCTATCGTCACACCGTTGCGACAGGCGATGAATTGATTACGGCGGTTGTACTCCCCCCGGTGCATCCCGGCACAATCCTCAGATCGTACAAAGTCTCCAGGCGACGCGACCTCGACATCGCCACCGTCAGCGGCGGCTTCCGGCTTGAGCTGGAGAGCGGCAACCGGATCAGAGACGTCATTCTTGCGTACGGAGGGATGGCCGACCGGGTCAGGCGGGCGGAGAAAGCCGAAGCGTTCCTGCGGGGGAAAACCTGGGACCGGCCGACAGTCGAGGAAGCGATGTCGGTCATCGATTCGGATTTCGTGCCGATCTCCGATGTACGCGGGAGCGCCGCCATGCGGAGAATCGCCGCAAGGAATCTCCTCCTGAAATTCTGGGCCGAGTCGAGCCGGAATGGAGGCGGGCCATGGCGATAGGACAGACACCGCACGAGAGCGCATGGCTCCACGTCACGGGAGAAGCGGTCTTTGTCGATGACATGCCTGGCGGCTCCCGCCAGCTTGTCGGGAAGGTCTGTTTCAGTCCGCACGCGCATGCGCGCATACGGTCGTTCGATCTCTCCAGCGCCCGCGCGGTCTCCGGGGTTCACGCCGTACTTTCGTTCATGGAAATACCCGGAGCAAATCAGATGGGGCCCGTGGTCCATGACGAACCCTGCCTTGCGGAAGGGGAAGTGCATTTCGCCGGGCAGGCAGTCTTCCTGATTGCCGGGGAAACCGAAGAAGCATGCCTGCAGGCGGAACGGCTGATCCGTGTTGAGTACGATCCTCTGGTTGCCATACTGAGTATCGAGGATGCCATTGCGGGGAATTCCATGCTGGGCATCCGGCGCACGATGGGGCGGGGATCGGTCGGTGACGCCCTGAAATCAGCCCCGCACGTCATCCGCGGTGAATTCCGCACGGGAGCGCAGGAACACTGGTATCTCGAATCTCAGGTGGCTCTCTGCGTTTCCGGTGAACGGCGCGAGATGATCGTGTACGCATCGTCGCAAAACCCGTCAGAAACGCAGACACTTGTTGCTGAAGTGCTGGGTGTCCCCAAGAACGAGGTGGTCGTCGAAGTGCGACGCATCGGCGGCGGATTCGGAGGAAAGGAAACACAGGGGAACCACGTTGCCTGCTGGGCGGCGCTTCTGTGCAGGGCCACCGGCCGGCCTGTGAAAGTCAGGCTGCACCGTGACGACGATATGATCATGACCGGCAAGCGACACCGGTTCCTTTCCCGTTACGAGGTGGGTTTCGACGACGACGGCCGGCTGCTGGCGGCGAATTTCGAATTGAACAGCGACGCCGGGGCGGCGACCGATCTTTCGCACGCGATCATGGAACGTGCCATGCTCCACGCCGACAGCGCCTATTTCGTGCCGCAGATGTCTGTGACTTCACGGGTCTGGCGGACGAATCTTCCTTCGAACACGGCGTTCCGCGGGTTCGGCGGGCCGCAGGGAATGGCCCTCATGGAGATGGTGGTCGACCGGGTCGCACGGTTCCTCCGGAAAGACGCCGCTGACGTACGCAAGCTGAACTTCTACGGGACGGATTCCAACAACGTCACACACTACGGCCAGGTTGTCGAGAACAACCGACTCCATCTGCTCTATGACAGGCTGATTGCCTCGTCCGACTACAGAGGACGGCGCCGGGCGATTTCAGAATTCAATGCGGCGTACGAGTTCGGCAAGAAGGGGATCGCTTTCACGCCGGTCAAATTCGGCATCTCCTTCACCACGACATTCCTGAACCAGGCCGGCGCGCTTGTCGTTGTGTACGACGATGGAACGATCCTCATCAATCACGGCGGAACGGAGATGGGACAGGGGTTGCACACCAAGATCCGCCAGATTGCCGCCTCGGAATTCGGGGTCGGCGTCGACAGGATCAAGGTGACGGCGACAAACACCTCCAAGGTTCCCAATACACCGCCGACGGCCGCCTCCTCAGGAACCGATTTGAACGGCGCTGCGGTGAAAAACGCCATCGACACGCTGAAACGCAGAATCGCTGAAGGCCTCGCGGCCGTCTTCAATGAAAAGGACGCTTCGCTCCGGACCGACGCAGACGACATACTCTTCCAGGATGACCGGATCTTTGATCGGCAACATCCCGAAAGGCAGAAAACGTTCACCGAGGCGATGGGTCTGATGCGGCTCAGGCAGATCGGCCTCAGTGCCACGGGATTCTATCGCACTCCCGGCATCGGCTGGGACAAGGCGAAGGGGACCGGCCACCCGTTCCACTACTATGCGTTCGGCATGGCGGTGAGCGAAGTCCTCGTTGATCTTCTGACGGGCCACGTTGACCTCCTGCGGACGGACATACTCCACGATGCGGGGGATTCGATTAATCCCGGAATAGACGCGGGTCAGGTCCAGGGTGGCTACATACAGGGGATCGGCTGGGTGACGACCGAGGAGATTGTATGGGATGCCGAGGGGCATCTGCTCACGCACTCCCCCGATACCTACAAGATACCGACGGCGAACGACATCCCGGGAGATTTCCGGGTGTCGCTGCTCGAAGGGGTCCCCAATCCGACGGTGATCGGAAGTAGCAAAGCTGTGGGCGAGCCACCGTTCATGCTTGCACTCTCGGCATGGCTGGCGATCAAGGATGCGGTGTCGGCCGTCGGTAACGACACGCTCGAACCCGAATTCTCGCTTCCTGCAACCAACGAGGTCATTCTACTTTCCGTGGAAAACCTCAAACAGAGGCTGCGGCAGAATTCGGGGGAGGTTTTTGTCCAATGACGTTGCGGCCTCCTCCAACCGTTACAGGCCTTCGTTGTCTTCTCTGCAATGCCGTGTACCCCCACGGGGAACTTCACACTTGCCCACGGTGCGGCGTCGACGGCATCCTGGATGTCGAGTATGATTACGATGGTGTCGCCGCCGCACTTGTGAAAAGACCTCTTGCGGGTCGCGCGGCGAATATCTGGCGGTATATCGACCTGCTCCCTGTCTCACCTGACGTTCAGCCCCCGCATCCCGAGGTTGGATGGACCCCGGTGTATGATGTCCCGCGGCTTGCGAAATCTGTGGGAATCAGCACTCTTCTTCTGAAAGACGATGGATGCAACCCGACCGGCTCATTCAAAGACCGCGCAAGCGCCGTGGGGGTCATGAAGGCGAGGGAGTTCGGGCGCCGTGAAATCGCGTGCGCATCGACAGGGAATGCGGCATCCTCTCTTGCGGGGCTATCGGCGGCATTCGGATTGACGTGCTGCATTTTTGTCCCGCAGCGCGCGCCGGAGCCAAAAGTTACACAGCTCCTGATCTTCGGCGCCACAGTCTTCAGAGTTCGTGGATCGTATGAAGAGGCATTTGAGCTCTGCCGCAAGGCGTGCGAGGCTTTCGGATGGTACAGCCGGAACAGCGGAACAAATCCCTTTCTGGTTGAAGGGAAGAAGAGTGCCGGACTGGAGATTGCAGAACAGTGCCGGGATCGGATGCCCGACTGGGTGGTCGTTTCGGTCGGGGACGGATGCACAATCGGGGGAATCGGCAAGGGTTTGGGGGAAATGCACCGCCTCGGGATGATCTCCCGTGTGCCGAAACTCCTCGGGGTGCAGGCCGAGGGGGCCCGGCCCATTGTCGACGCCTTCGCTTCCGGCAAACTCCTTCCCTCACGGTCGGATACGCTGGCAGACAGTATAGCCGTGGGAACCCCGCGCAACTGGCGACGCGCGATCGCGCAGGTACGCGCCTCCGACGGGACAATGATTGCAGTACAGGATGATGCCATCCTGGAGGCGATGCGCCTCACCGCACGGCTCGGCGGAGTTTTCGGAGAGCCAGCAGGGGTCGCGGGAGTCGCGGGGCTTCGCAAAGCGGTGGCCGAGGGTATTGTGAAGAAAGGGGACTCCGCGCTGGTTGTCATTACCGGGAATGGCCTGAAAGACATTCAGAGTGCGCGCCAGGCTGCCGGCCAGGAGCTGGAAATTGAACCTTCTCTGGATGCGGTCACGAAAGCTCTCGCGGCTACATTGCCAGGGAAGTTCCCGGGAGGCCTGTGACTTCTCTTCTTCTGAAAAATGGTTTGTGTTTTTCCCCGCCGGCGCTGGAACGGGCCGACGTGAGAATATCCGGGGGCAGCATTGCCGAACGGGGCCCCGGCTTGCTGCCGAAGGAGGGAGAGATCGTTGAGGACCTTGACGGCAAGATTCTCATGCCGGGTCTGGTATGCGCGCACACGCATCTCTACTCGAGCCTTGCCCGGGGAATGCCCGGTCCCGAGCGGGCTCCCCGGACCTTTCTTGAAATCCTGCAGAATGTCTGGTGGAAGCTTGACCGCGCCCTGGATGCGGAAACGGTCTATGTCAGCGCCCTCGCCGGTGCACTCGAGGCAGCGCGTTGCGGCGTCACGACAGTGATCGACCATCATGCCTCGCCAAATGCTATTGATGGATCACTCCTGCTGGTCAAGAAGGCACTCGCGGAGATCGGGCTCCGGGGAATACTTTGCTACGAGACGTCCGATCGGGATGGGGTCGAGCGCCGTGACCAGGGGCTTGCAGAAAACGAGAATTTTCTGGAAGCACATGGATCCGATGAGATGTATCGCGGACTGGCGGGCGGCCACGCGTCATTCACGCTGTCGGACGAATCCCTGCGAAAGCTCGGAGATCTTGCCGGACGTTTTGACGCGGGCGTGCACATACATCTGGCGGAATCCGACGCTGACCCGCAGATCACCGAGGCGAATTTTGGCCGGAGAATACTGGAGAGATTTGAGACGTTCGGAATCCTCAGGCGAAAATCTCTCCTGGCGCACTGCATCCACCTGACGCCGGACGATTTCGCCAAACTCCGGGCCAGCGGCGCGTGGCTCATCCATAATCCGCGATCGAACATGAACAACCGGGTCGGCCATGCGCCGCTCGGCGAGTTCGGGGTGAGAATAGCTCTGGGCACCGACGGGTTTCCGCCGGACATGTTCGAGGAATTGCGGGCGGCATATTTTCGTAATCAGGAGGCAGAGGGAGGCGCCGGGCTGGAACCGGTGCGATTGCTTGAAAGCGGACAGCAGCTTCTCTCGGAGATTTTCACGAAACAGTTCGGTATCCTGCAGAAGGGTGCACCGGCGGACCTTGTTGTCGTGGAGTACGTGCCGCCGACACCGATCACTTCTGAAAATCTCCCTTCACACATTCTGTTCGGGTTCCGCTCGTCCATGGTGGAATCGGTCATGGTGAACGGGCGCTGGGTACTGCAGAAACGACGGTTCCCGGCTCTCAATGAAACGGAAATCCTGTGCAGAGCACAGGAGTCTGCACGGAAACTCTGGAGCGCGATGCATGCCCTCAAGCCATAACATCATCGGCACTCGACAGCGCCGTGTGGACGCGTGGGGGAAGGTGACCGGCAGGGCCAGGTTCGCCGCCGACTACAACCTCGCCCACCAGCTGGTCGGCCGTGTTCTCCGGAGCCGACATCCGCATGCTCGAATCCTCCGGATCGATACGTCGAGAGCCGAACGACTCCCGGGTGTCGCTGCAGTGCTCACGGCGAGGGATATTCCCGGCAGTAAGGTCTTCGGCTTCGTAACGCAAAACCAGTATGTCCTGGCCGAGGACAGGGTCCGGTACCTGGGAGATGGCGTTGCACTCGTCGCCGCCGCCTCCCGGGAGGTTGCGGAAGAGGCGCTCCTGATGATCGAGGTCGACTACGAGGTGCTCCCCCTCCTGACCGATCCGGAAGAGGCCATGAAGGAAGACGCTCCGAGAATCCATGGCGACACCAACATCTTTGTGCACCACAAGGTCAGGAGAGGAGATACGAAAGCAGGCTTCGCCCGGGCCGACTTCGTCATCGAGCGGAAATTCAGAACCCAGTTTGTGGAACACGCGTACATCGAACCGGAAGCGGTCCTTGCGGAACCGGCGGAACAGGGGGGAGTCCGTATCACCGGTTCGATACAAAACCTCTTCTCCTCGCGGCGCTCGGTGGCTGCCGCGCTCGGGACGGACTTGAACAGGGTTCAGCTCATTCAGGCGACACTCGGCGGATCGTTCGGCGGGAAGGACGAAGTCATGACGGCAATGTGCTGCAGGGCCGCTCTGCTCGCTCTCCGCACCGGCAAGCCGGTCAAGATGGTCAACACGCGCGAAGAATCGATGCTCGAGAGCTATAAGCGTCATCCCTACACTCTCTATTATAAGTGGGGTGCCAGGAACGACGGCTCAATCACCGCCATGGAGATCCGTTGTGTCGCCGATGGCGGTGCCTATGCCTCGATGAGTCCGTTCGTCACCTGGCGTTCGGTCGTGCAGGCTTCAGGGCCGTATCGCTGCGAGAATGTCAGGACGGACGTCTATGCTGCGTACACGAACAACAACTACACGGGCGCGATGCGGGGATTCGGCTCTCCCCAGGTAAATTTTGCCATCGAGTCGATGATGGATGAGTTGGGCGAGCGGGTGGGGAAGGACCCCCTGGAGATCCGGCTGCAGAACTGCTTTACCGAGGGATCTATCACCGCGACCGGACAGAGGCTCGATCAATCTGTCAGCCTGAAGGAAGTGCTGAATAAGGCTGCAGCCGCCTCGGATTTTCGCAAGAAATGGAAAACCTATCGGGGAGCGCCC
>Ga0326726_10000756_pt1 | contig 29633 bp, 19 predicted proteins | sample MHFenrmetagenome_2_FD_207603 | JGI IMG/M metagenome (GOLD analysis project Ga0326726, IMG submission 207603) | Lab enriched peat soil microbial communities from Michigan Hollow, Ithaca, NY, United States - MHF15MN | ecosystem: Environmental > Terrestrial > Soil > Wetlands > Peat | place: USA...
CCTTCTCCCTGCTCGGCCTGGACTCCGACAACGGCTCCGAGTTCATTAACCTCCAGCTGGTCCGCTACTGCCAGGCCGAACACATCACCTTCACCCGAAGTCGACCGTACAGGAAAAACGACAACTGTTATATCGAACAGAAAAATTACTCCATCGTCCGCAGGACCGTCGCCTACTACCGGTATAGCACACCGGCACAACTGGAGCTGCTCAACGCCATCTACCGGCTCCTCAGGCTCTACGCCAACTTCTTTCTCCCGGTCATGAAACTCCAGCACAAAACCCGTTCCGGCAGCCGTGTCTCTCGACGCTACGATACACCCCAAACACCCTACAAGAGACTCCTGGCTCACCCTCTCCTCTCCCAGGAGGTCAAAGACTCTCTCACCTCTGACTACAACACCTTGAACGTTGTCGCCCTCAAGCGTGAGCTCAGCCGCCTCCAGCAAGCGCTCTTCCGTTCGGCCATCGCACAGGGGCCGCCACCCCGTCCCAAGATCACCTTCCCGCCCCCTGATCACCCGTGGCGCAAGACGTTCCCGACGCGCAACAACCGGGACCTGCTTCTGGCCTTAGCACGACCGACAACTCAGAACGCATCCGTTGACTTAGTCCAGAATATTCACCACACTCCCAACCAACAACATCACAAACACCGAAAATCATGAATAGAAACTTATGTGAGGCAACGAATCAACGTTCGAATAGAAACTTACGTGAGGCAACTAGCCTGTCCGGAGCGCAAAGGCCTCCCGCGCCTCGTCAAGTTGCTGTACCGTATTGACCCCGCGAATTTCCAGGGGGTGATTTGCGGGAACGGCACGGACCGGAAAGGCGTTCCGCCAGAAGTACTGAAACACGTCTGTGAGATAATACTCCTTCTGGGCGTTGTGCGGCGTGATATGCCTGAGGCCGTCGAAAAGCCGTCCTCGGTCAAATAGATAGATGCCCGAGTTGATCTCTTTGATATCCCGTTCCTGCTCACTGGCATCCTTCTGTTCGACGATCCCCACCACATGCCCCTGGGAATCCCGAACAACGCGCCCGTACCCCGTCGGATCGTCCAGAATTGCGGTCAAGACCGTCGCCGCGGCGCGCGCTTCCCGGTGTAGACGAAGGAGAGACCGCACAGTATCCTCGCTCAGCAACGGCACATCGCCCGACAGGACGAGCACGTCTCCTGTGAAACCCTCGAGCGCCTTCTCGCTCTGCATGACCGCATGCCCCGTCCCCAGCTGTGGCGACTGCTCGACGCACATGACAGGCTTGCCGGTCTTCTCAAGGTGATGGATGACGGTCTCTTTCTTCCAGCCAACAATGACCACGGTCCGTTCGGAATCAAGATGAAGAGCAAGATCCACCACGTGCTCGACCATCGGCTTCCTCGCCACCGTGTACATCACCTTCGCGATGTTGGGATTGTTCATGCGGGTCCCCTTCCCCGCCGCCATGATCACCACAGCAAGTTTCTTATCCACTGTTCCCCCCGTAGAATCTGCATCCTTGGAAGACACCCCCCGGACCGCTGATCAGGACGGGACGTCCAGAACGCAATTATCAATCAATCGTGTCGAACCGAACCGTACCGCAAGGGAGACAAGAATCCGGTCACCCCCCGAGAGCACATGACACTCTTCGAGAGTTCCCTCGTCGGCGAGGGAGACATACTGCACGACGCCGGCAGAGGCGGCGGCAAGTAGGCGCACCACCGATCGGCGAATCGTTTCCGAATTGCGCTCTCCACCCAGGATCAGCGCTGTGGCACTCTGCAGGGACCGGTAGAGGACAGGAGCCTCTGCGCGCTCCGCGGGCGTGAGATAGACATTCCGCGAACTCATGGCCAGCCCGTCCCCTTCCCGGACAATGGGCGCGACCACAATTTCCACTCCGAAATTCAGATCCCGGACCATCCTCCGCATGACCGCCACCTGCTGGGCATCCTTCTGCCCGAAAACCGCACAATCAGGTCGCGTGATATTCAGCAATTTGGCCACCACAGTTGCCACACCACGGAAATGCCCCGGCCGGATTGTACCCTCAAGCACCTCGGTGATCTTCTCCACGGTCACCGCGGTGACAAACCCGCCGGGGTACATGGCTTCGCGCGATGGAACGAATACAATATCTGTTCCCGCTCCCTTTGCCAGGGCCACGTCTCGCTCGAGATCCCTCGGGTAGCGATCGAAGTCCTCCCCCTCACCAAACTGGGTCGGGTTGACAAAGATCGTTGTGATCACCAGGTCACTGAGCTCCCGGGCGAGACGAATCAGCGAGCAATGCCCTTCATGCAGCGCACCCATCGTCGGAACAACGGCGATGCGTCGCCCCTGGCGACGCGCCCCTTCTGCCCGGTACTGCATCGCAACAGGATCGTTGATGCGCTCGACGGTTGGGTTCACGGTTGTCAAGGTCCTAACGAATACGCACATAGAGTGTGCCGTCGGTCACCTTGCCGCCGACGCTGCGCACGGAAGGTGGCCGAACGTCCGGTGTTCATGGCCCGTGGGAAAGTCAGCCGGCAAGGTGGGAGAGAAGAGTTGCCATTGTTGTTTTCATTTCCTTGCGGTCGACGACCATATCCAGGAAACCGTGTTCCAGGAGAAACTCGGCACGCTGAAAGCCGGGGGGAAGATCCTTGCCGATGGTCTGCTTGATGACCCTGGGCCCGGCGAACCCGATGAGCGCCCCGGGTTCTCCAACATTGACGTCCCCCAGCATGGCGAAGCTGGCAGTCACCCCGCCGGTCGTGGGATCAGTGAGAATGGAAATGTAGGGAACGCGCGCCTCGGCAAGGCGCGCCAGCTTGGCGCTGGTTTTCGCCATCTGCATCAACGAAAGTGCACCCTCCATCATCCGCGCCCCCCCGCTCGACGAAACGACAATCAGAGGTGTCTTCGTCTTCCACGCACGGTCAATGGCGCGCCCCACTTTCTCTCCAACGACTGACCCCATGCTTCCGCCAATGAATGAAAAGTCCATCGCCACACAAACAACCGGATGATTCCGGATCGTCCCCGTCCCCCATCGAACCGCATCATACAGACCGGTCTTCTTGATGGCTTCCGGAATGCGGTCCCTGTACCGCTTGGTGTCCGCGAATTTCAAAGGATCACCGGACCGCATTTTTCGATCATACTCTTTGAACGAATCCTCATCAAGCAGGAGGTCAAAATACTCCTTGCTGCCGATCCGGAAATGTGCGTTACATTTGGGGCACGTGTAGAGATTCTTCTCCAGTTCCATCTTATGGGCGATTTCGCCACACTGGTCGCACTTCGTCCAGAGCCCGTCGGGCGTCTCCCGCTTCTGTGTTTCCGAGGCGATGTTTTCTATGGACCGTCTGAACCAGGCCATGACTGATGCGCCCTCCTATGATTGAGGAGCCCTCAGGAAGAACTCTTTGATATATCGGGGTTCCAGACTGGCCGGGTCCACCGTCAACCCGGCGCGGACCATCGTTTCTCCCAGGAGGGCAACCATGCCGGCACTGCAACGGGCAAGTGCCTGTTCGGCAAGAACAGCCCCTCCACCGGTCCGTCCCGCTTCCACTCCCTTTTCCGCGGCTTCGCCGGTGATCAACACCTGCCGTCCCGCCAGCAAAGTCTGGACTTCTGCAACACGCGCCACCTGCGGCCCGGCAAGCGGGACGGCGGCGCCGCCCTCAGAGCGGAACATCTGATAGTACACTTCCCCCCGTCGTGCATCCAGCAGCGGAACGATAATCTCTGGAACCCTCTGCCGGGATTCTCTGGCGGCGCGCTCTGCAATGGCCGTGAGCGTCGGGACACCCACGAGCGGCTTCCCCGTCGCATAGGCCAACCCCTTGGCAACGCTCACGCCGATCCGCAGACCAGTAAACGATCCTGGACCAGTGGAAACGGCAATGGCGTCGATTGCACCAAGCCCGGTCTCCGCCCCGCGCAGTGCCTCGTCGATGAGCGACATCAGGCGCTCCGCGTGGACATTGCGCGACTCCACCCATGCGTCCGCCATGACGCGCCCATCGGCTGCAACTGCCGCCCCGCACACCAGGGTTGCTGTTTCAATCCCGAGCACCCTCACGTGCCACCCCGTCCAATCGTGATGACGCGCTCCAGCTCCCCCGGCCCGTGTTCGAAGGTCACCCGCACCACGCCGGGCGGCAGATGTGCGGCCATCTCTTCGGGCCACTCGATGCACGTGATGCAGCGATCGTTGAAATACTCTTCGACCCCGAGCTCCGCCAGTTCCGTCTGCGACCGGATGCGAAAGAGATCAACGTGAGCCACCATCCCGAAGGGGGCGGGATACTCGTTAATCAGTGTAAAGGTCGGACTGCTGACGTGGCCGGCCGCACCCAGACCCTCGCACACCCCGCACACAAACTGGGTCTTCCCGCTCCCGAGAGTGCCGCTCAGCGCGACAATATCTCCCGGCTTCAGCTCCGCCGCGAACGCGCGCCCAAGGGCGATCGTCTCCTCGGGGGAGTGCGTGGTAATGCGCTTCATCCTTTCGGCAGGAGTTTCACCACGGGCAGAATCATCTCTTCCATCGACGCCCCACCGTGCTGGAAGCTGTCGCGATACTGGTTGAGATACCGGTGGTAGTCCGTTGGATACACGAAGTAATAATCTTCTTTGGCAATGATGTAGTTCGTCGCGACGCCCCGCCGCGGCAGTCTGAATTCCAGCGGGTTCTTGACGAAGATCGAGGTCTTCTCATCACTCTTCAGGTTCCGGCCGTACTTGTACCGGAGGTTCGTGGACGCCTCGCGGTCTCCCAGGACCTTCGTCCCACGAAGACTGCGAATACTGCCGTGATCGGTGGTCAATAGAATGGTCACGTTCTTGATTCGCGACAGCGTCCGGAGCATGCCCAGGAGCGACGAATGGACGAACCACGACTTGGTCAGAGATCGATAGGCGGATTCGTCCGGCGCAATTTCTTTGAGGAGCATGGAATCCGATCGGCCATGCGCCAGCATATCAACGAAATTCACGACGATGGAGGTCAGGCGGGACTGCGCGTACGATGAGATGGAGCTCTCGATCCCCCGGCCGAACTCCGCATCCAGAATCTTCACGTACTTCGGTTCCGGCTTCAGCGTCACCTTCCGGCGTTCAAGCAGTTTCTCCAGAAATTGCTTTTCATATCGGTTCCTGCTGTTTTCGTCATCCTCGCTTTTCTCCCAGAGCTCCGGGAACCGGAGCTCCACGTCCGAGGGGAACGAACCGGAAAAGATGGCGTTGCGCGAATACGGCGTTGCGGTTGGCAGAATGCTGAAATAGTGGTGCCGGGTGATCGTGAAGTATTCATGCAGCACCTCTTCAAACATCAACCACTGATCGAGACGCATGCAGTCAACCACGAAAAAAAAGACGGAACGTCCGGTTTCCAGTTCAGGTAGGAGGAAGGTGTCCACCACTTCGTGGGAGAGGATTGGCCGGTTCCGCGCGGTCTCGACCCAGGCGCGGTAGTTCTTTTCGATGTACTTGCCGAACGCCAGATTGCATTCCCGCATCTGATCCAGAAACGTCTGTTTCAGGCCCAGCTCCTGGTGAGCATCCAGCTCAATCCCCCAGCTCACCAGTCGCGTGTAAATGTCCACCCATTCCTGGTAGCCGGGCTCCTGCATGAGCGCAAGCGAAATCTGGTTGAATTCCTGAATATAGTCCTTCGAAACTGCGGCGCTGGTGATGCGCTTCCCTTCCAGGAATTTCTTGCAGGCAAGGAGTATCTGACTGGGGTTGACAGGCTTGATCAGGTAGTCGCTGATCTTCACGCCGATCGCCTCCTCCATCAGCGACTCTTCCTCGTTCTTCGTCACCATGACCACGGGAAGGTTCGGACGCAGGTCTTTGATAACCGCCAGCGTCTCCAGTCCGCCCATCCCCGGCATCATCTCGTCCAGAAAAACGAGATCGAACGGAGATTCGCGCACCAGCGTAATGGCGTCCTCCCCGTTCGTCGCGGTGACAACGGCATAGCCCCGCTCCTTGAGCAGCGTGATGTGGGGGCTCAGGAGGTCGATTTCATCATCGACCCAGAGGATTTTCCCCTTCAATTCGTCCATAGTATCATAGAGTACATAGAAGCTCTACCAGAAGCAAAAAACGCTCCCTCATTGAATCGCAATATGCAGATCCAGGCCTGCCTCGTTCGTGGTGATCCCGGGAATACGGGAGCCCGCGTTGTCAGGCGCCACTTTGGTGTGCTTGTAGTACACCGATGCGGTCACGCGGGAACTGAGCACATATTTTACCCTCGGTTCAAGCGTGGTCCGGGTGGAACCCTCCAGAGGAGTCCCCTCGATGCTCACGTCCAGCTTCGCAACGTCGTACGTCGTCCGGGAGTTCCGGGAGAAGGAGTAGGAGACACTGATGTCGATGTCGTTATTGAGCGAGAGTCCGAAGAACGGGATCTCAAACCCACGTCGGGTGTAGGACGCCGTCAGGGAGATTTCCTGTGAGAGGTTTTCCACAAGGTTGCGCGATGCCGCGGAGAGATCATAGTTCATGGTCGAGTTGTACCGGAAGTTCGCTCCGAAATTCCCCTTCAACAGCTCTTTGAAGGTGAAGTTCATACCAACCAGCGGCGAGAACCCGTAGGAGATCCGCTCTGCATCGGTCCGCTCCCCGCCGCCGCCCTGGCGGTTCTGAAAAGAACGGTTGAAACTGGAATTGTATGCGTGATCGAGCGAGACACGCGTCGCAAAGTTCGCAAACAGCGGGATCTTCTCCAGTCCCTCCCATCGGGCCGTCCAGTTGATGCGTGGCGCGAACTGGCCGAACACCTTGCGCAGAATAGGTAGGGCCTCGAAGCCATCCTCAAAAGCCTGATTCAACTTTTCTTCATCCGACCGTGTATCGGCCCCGTCGTTCTTCAGTTCTCCGTACCGTTTGCTCACCTCTTTCAGGTTCGACTTCAACATCCCGAGAAAGAGGACGTCCGGAAGGGTGAGGAAGGATCGCTCCACATTGCCGGTTGTGGAATTGTTCGTGATCGTGGGGACCCCGATTGTCGAGTCTGTGCTGAGATTCTGCGTCCGATTGTACGACCAACCGACACTCCAGCTCAGGTCGACACGGGCACCTTCCCAGAGCGACCGCGATGTCTTCAGACCCAGCCGATTCGTTTGCCTGTAGGTGTTCATCAACACGCCACCCGGTGCACGGAGACCCGGCTCCACGTCCCAGGCGACGAACGGGAAAGCCCCCTGGAACCGGAAATTGGTCAGCCGTCCGCTCGGATCGCTCACAAGCCCGAGCTGGTAGAGGCGCGATGGACCGTACTGGATTTCGGATTCCTGGAAGAACGGGGCGCGTCCCCAGAAATTGACGAATCCGGGTCCTCCCACCACACCCGAGCTCTGCGCGGAATTCGTCTGGGTGAAGTTGATGTTGATGTTGTCATAATCAAGGAATGGATATTTGATCAGCATCTTCAGCAGATTTTTGATCTTGCCCAGCGACCGGGTAACTCCGCCCCCGTCCGTGCTGTCGGCGGTCACTCCCGTGCTGTCCACCCCAGAACGCACGCCCGGATCTCCGGCCCGGCGCCCCCGCCCCGCCGGCGCCAGCGCCGCACCGGGCGCGTCCTCGAAGAGAGGGTCAAACAACTGCTTCAGACGAAGCGTGAAGGAAAAATTGATGCTATTGCTGAAACCCGTCGATTTCCCCAGATCCCCGCGGGTCAACGCGTTCTGCCATTGATAGTCCACCGAATACCCGAATGAAAGATCGAGGAAACGCTTCAGGTTGAAAATGTTCGGGATCGACGGACGCGTATTGAACGAATTGCGTTGAGAGTAGCGCGTGTCCTTGCCGAAATTCACCAGCCTCCCCCCCCCGAAAATATCGCCGAGGATCTGCGAAAAGGTCCGCTGGCGACCGTCACGGTCGAGCTCAAGATCAAGAAGCGAAGACTCGACGGAGACGTTGTAATCCCCGGAAGGGTTCAGCAGACCGTTCTCGGTCAGTTTCCAGCCAAATCCAAAGCCGCGCGAGGCCGAAAAGTTGCGCGAAATGATTTCCTTTGCCCCCGCAACCCGCTGCAGGGAGTTGTCGCGCGACCGACTCGCGGAAACGTTCCAGTTGATGCTCTGCGGACTGAAATAGATCTTCAGGTCCTTGTACTCTTCGAGAAGCCAGATGCCCTGGAACAGCTTCTGGAAGGGCTGGAAGAAATTGTCCGCCGGAAAGGTGTGCGCGTAGGATAGGCGCGCCGTCCATGCCCAGCTCTGGCGATAAATGACCGCGGGACTTCGCTCACTCGACTTTGTATAGTTGAATCCGTACGTCAGCTTGTTAAACGTGTCGCGGATGTACCAGACGTTTGAGGGAATGACGATCCGGAACGACGGTGCGGCATACGTGTCCGTCACACGCCTCGCCTCCGACTCCTGGACAAGCTGTGTGGCAATCGCGTTCGCTTCCTCCGGCGTCGCTCCATGATCGATCGCCCGCTGACGCGCGAGATCCGCCGCCTTGGTCACCAGCACGTCGGAATTGGAAAGATACTTCGGCTGCGTCAGGTTTTCGGTGTGCGAGTAGGAGATTCCCAGCTGGGAACCGGCCATCTCCTCGGGGAGGAAACGCTCGAGCTGGACATTCGTGCTCAGTCCCCAGTTGGTGGAATTTTGCCTGCTGCCAAAGCGTGCCTCGAGCTGGTGGAAATTCGGATCGATTTTCGAATAGTTGAACGAGACGGAACCCAGATCCGCAAGTTTTAGCTGCGTGTCGAAGCGGTAGGCCCACCCCGGGGTGTTGTCCACCGAGGTGAGTCGAAGCTCATTCACCCAGAGGTCGCCCCGGAGCGGCAAGGTCGTCCCCTTCCCTCTTGGATTCGCCAAGCCGATGGCCATGTAGACGATCTGCGTCAGCGACGGATTGCCGAGAACACGATACGCCGCACCGGGCGGTCCGCCGACAACGGGAACCGGCGCGGAAATCACCGTCACCGAATCCCGCCCCTGCTTGATGGCCGTCAGGTCTTCAAAACGAACGACGACTTCGTTCAACGGATCCCACCCGTTGTAATAGGCGGGGTCCGCCGGATGAACGGGAGCACGGTACTCGTAGTAGTTCAAACTGTCCAGACCGAACCGGAAGAATAACTCCGCGTCATAGTTGTTCTCGTCCACGTAATGCCACGACGGATCGCCGCGGACAAACATCTTCATGGTCCGGTAATTGAAGAGATCGAGGGCTTTGTAAGTGTAGAACTTCACGCCCTGACGCGACTCCCCGTCCGGAAGGCCATGCATCTGGAGGGAGAGCGCCTGCTCGTTGGCCAGAATGTTCTCGTCCGGACGCGTCTTGTCGCGTTCGCGAATGACCCCCGGCGGGCTTTGATAGTCCGGGTTATCTTCCAGGCTGACAACGGCAATGGCATAGGAGGTGTCGTTTTGATCGCGCGACTCCTTCTGCCACTGGTTGCCAACGAGGTTGAAGTCAGCAAGGCGCACGAAGATCGTGTCCGAAGCATCCACGAACATCACCCGGATGTACTCGATGTTTTCCAGCGTCGGGCTCCCCACCCGCCGCGTAGTATCCCGAACAGGTATCCGGAACTGATACCACTGTTTGTTCCCACCGCCGACGATGAACGGATTTCTGGCCGGGTCGGCGATGAGCGGCACTTCATACTCGAAGTACGAATTGGCCAGATCCACGACGCCGTTCGCGTTCAGGTCCTCGGTATCAGGAATCCGCCCGCCCGGGCCGTCTTTGTTCCCCTCTGAACCGTTGATATGCGAGAAGTCTTCGAGCGGAGTAAGGACCGTCTGATTGTTGAAGGCATAGTCGTCCCCGCTGGGGTCGCCGATGAGGTCAGGATAGAGGGCCGTGAGATTCGCGAATCGCTGGCGCTCCTGGTCGTCATCGATCATGTCCAGCCCACGGTCTTCGCCATCCTGGAGAACGCCGTTCGGAGTGGAACTCAGAATCATGTCTTCGGAGTTGAGAGCCCGGTTCGGGATCGCATCCTCACTGATGGATCCGAGATCGATGATCATCCGGGCGGATCCGTCAGTCGGCGCTCTGTTGATCTGTATGTACACTTCGATGAAATTGATGTTCTCCTTCGTGAGGTTCAGCGCCGAAATGGAGAGCGGTTTCATCACCCCGCCCCAGTTGCGCGTCGGAGTCAATGTCGATGAGAGATTCGCCCCGTAATTGTACGTTCCTCGCATTGCCGGGAAGTAATGAAAATCGAGCACCGTCGCCTGGTCGTTGGTCTCATTGCCGACCGCCTTCCGGGGATAAATGTCCGTGAGCCGGACGTCCGTCGGGAGCCGATTGAACCATATCAACTTCCCTTTTGACTGCATCTTCAGCGTATCCGGGATCGAACCGCCGAACGAGTGATCATCCCCCGGCGGACTCGCCTGCGACCATGCGGTGTAAATGATCCCGACAGGCGTCGTCCTCCGCGAACCTTCGAAATCATCGATGTAGGCGATCCCCTCCCCGTTGTCCCCCGCAATCGGACTTTTCCGAGTGTTCGGGTCGGGGAGCATGTACGCCGCCTCCGCCGACACCCGGATGTTCGATGGTTCCTTGGTCTGCAGAAGAGGGAGCGCGTCAAGCGCTCGGGTAAGGAGCGGCAGGGCAATCTGCGTGGAACCGTCCACCCCGAGAATCGTGTTGTTGTTCGGCTCTTCACCCAGACGAACCTTGTCGGACAGGGACTGCTGATTCAGGTTCATTATGGTGAACCCGAGATTCGTGTTCTGGGAAAGCGACAGATCGCCCCGCGCACCCAGCAGAGTCTTGGAGGCAAGCTGGAAAAGATCGTTCTGCTCGTACTTGATCTGCAGATTTGCCCCCGGAACCAGGGCCTTGTCGTTCTTGATCACCACTTCACCGATGATGTAGTCCACGGTGTAGTCGACGTTCTGCGCCAGCTGGCGGCCGTCCAGTAGCACCTGAACACTCCCTTCCACCACATTGAAACCGAGCGAATACCTGGAGGTTGCCTCCCCGGCCGCCTTCCCGCGCATCACCCAGCGATTCCGCAAACTCTGCTGGGCAAACGTTTGTGTTGTGTCGTACACTTCCTTGAACCGGTACTCAGAGGTGTCAGCAAGCTCCGTCCCCTTCAGATGAAAGTACTGCTGAACTCCTTCGTCAAATGGCTTGAGCGAAGGGAAAATGATCTCCGCACGATTGAGGTTGACCGTTCTCCCCGGACGGAAATCAAAGACGCCGTCACCCGTCGGCGCCGGCGCGCCGTCCACCGTGAAACGGTCCAGCAAGAAGACGCGGAGCAACGGCTCGTTCAAAACGTTGTTGACGTCTTCCTGTCCCGGCACGCGACGGAAGACGTCAAGCGAGAATCCTTCCTTCTTCAGATTCCGTCCGATCCCGGGGATCGGATAAATGTTTTTCAGAAGCTGGGCCCATGCCACCTTGTAGCCGGGTCCGTTCGATAAAAGGTTCTTCGGCTTGAGCATCTTAAGAATCAAGGGCTTGCGCTGCGAAAGCGTGTCGCTCCCGAGATCGCGGATGAACTCCCCGACCTGGCGACCGGCACCCGGTCCCGCGGTCCGGTACGCAATGGCGACAATCTGCTGATCGCCGACGCTGGTGTTGAATGAGACGACACCGAGATATCCGTCGCCGTCCAGTTCGTACTGCGTCCTGTCCAGCTTCACGAACGGGCCCGTCTCGATTTGGCCGGGGACGTCCACCGTGCTCCGCAGCGATTCGTCGTACCCGGTGCTTGCCCTGTCGGATAGCGATATGAACGCAACACCCTGACGTTCGGTTTCATTGGGCATACTCCCTTGCCTCTGGACCCACACCTCTTCATCGATGATCTGGACGTCGGCAACTACCTGGGCGGGCTCTGTGGTATAGTACTGTTCATAGTATTGTTGATAGGACGGATCCACGAAAAAGTGGTTCGTCGCGTATTCGAACGCACGGAACTCGAATGTCTGTTCCTTTGCCCCGCCGGAAACTGCAACTTCCTTTATCTGACCCTTCTTCTGGGAAGCGATCGCCGTCAGGGTAAGGGGACCCATCTGAAACTTCGCTTTAACACCGAAGAGCGCCTGGCTGCTGCCGACAAAAGAAGAGGGCGTCGAGAGAGAAACGTTTCCGGCCTCCACGCTCTGGACGATCTCGTCATCGTACCCGGTGTACTTGATCTTGAGCTGGTTTTCGTATTCAAACGTGCGCCGCGTATTCCAGTCGGCCAGTATATTGAGCTTGTCACCGATGGTGCCGCTGACGTTAACCTGCACCTCCTGGCTGAAGTCGGGCTCGTTCCGGCTCTGGTCGAGAGCCGAAATGGTCGTCTGGTCCGACTTGGTGTTGCGAAACCCTGCCTTGATATCGACCGACCCGCTGATATTCAGCTTGATCTCGGGTTTCCCGAAAATGCTGAAGACAGGGTTCGCAGGCATGGGGATGGTGATCTGCGTGATATTGCTCAGGAGCTGGCCGAGATCGTCCTGCTGCGCGACAACTCTGGGCTGCTGGGCCTGCTGGGCAAGTCCCGCGCGGAATTCACGGCGGAGCCGCTCCCGGAGGTACTCTTTGAGCGGAATCGCGCGGGGAATCCTGACATCGATTCCTCCCACCGTTTCGCGGAAAATGACATCCCTCCCGGTGGAATCAATCCCGACCTCCCGCCGGGTGAGACCGGAACGAACCGTGGCAAATAACGGGTATGTCCGGCGCAGGAAGAGCCCAACGACGGGATCATCCGTCCGGTGAAACACAAACTGACGAAGCCGTGCACTCGAATCGGTACAGACGACGTATGTTGTATCGTCGTCCTTCGCCTTGCGACGGGTGGCCAGGGAATCCCGACGCGTCGTGTCACGTCGGGTGGTATCGACACGGGTGGTGTCGACACGGGTGGTGTCCATCATACCGGGGATGGGACGCCCGAATTGATCGAGCACCGGCCGGGGAACCCGGCTCTTCGTGGTATCCTGACCCCGTTGTTGGGGAATGCCCTGGAGAACCGGAGGAATACTCGAAGGAGCATCAATCAGCGCCGCGGCGACGGAGATAGCCGCGAGCAGACTCATGCTCAAAGGGAAAAACCGCCGTCGCACGGCGCGGAGCAATCTATGAGGATCGGAGCACACTTCGATTTTCATTTCAACGTCGACACAGAACCGACTAACCTCTAGCAACGAAAATCGATAGCACGCTCCTTGTGTTTGGCAGGTAAAAAAATAGTAGCGAAAAGCCAGACAAATTGCAAGATTCAGGGGAACCCGGGTTTGGCGGTTTTTTCCGGAAAGACCTATATTGGACCAGGTTCTCCTGCCAGAGTGGACGATGACCAATTCCGTTGAAGCACGCCTCCGCCGCCGCGCGCTGGCGATATTGAAACGCGCCAAAATCGCGTTGACCCCCGCAGAAGCACACACGCTGGAGGTCACCGATTTCAACCTGAACGACCCGGAGACAATCGGGCTGGCCCTGGTTGTCTACGAAAACAACGACCGGTACTGCGCGAAAGAACTCGTCCTCCTCCCCCGGCAGACATGTCCAGAACATCGCCACCCGCCGCGATCAATCACCGATCCCGGAAAACAAGAAACCTTCCGCTGTCGATGGGGAAAGGTGTTCCTCTATACACAGGGTGACCCAGCTCCACGGCCCAGAGCGAGGGCACCGAAGAACTACCGCGACAGATTTACCGTGTGGCACGAGATCATACTCCGGCCGGGAGAACAGTTCACTCTTCCCCAAAACACCCTCCACTGGTTCCAGGCGGGCAAGGAGGGTGCAGTGGTCTCCGAATTCTCGTCTCCAAGCGACGACGCCTCGGACATCTTCACCGATCAACGCGTTCGACGCGTCCCGGTCCGGGCCTAGGCAAGACCGGGATCGAGTTCCTCCCACGTTCGTACGCCAAACCGGCTCAGATAGATCGGGATGTTCCTGTAAAGCGGGTTCAACTGCTCAATCATCCGGATCATCTCCCTCTTCCCGGGGGAAGAGGTGCCGGCAAGGATTGTGAGCGAACCACCCTCACCGCCGGCCCCGTTCACCTTCCACCCCACCGCCCCGTATGCTTGCGCCACCTCGATAACCCTGCGTGCGTCAGCGCTGACCAGTCCCTGATGCAGCCGTCCCTGTGCCTCCGTATTGTCGATCATCGCCCGGCCAAGTGCCCTGAAATCCCCTCCGTACACCGCATCCCGCGATCGTTCGGCGGTCTGACGCAAATCGTCGATCTTCGCGCACTCCGGGCCCGCACTCTCCAGCTCCCGAATGACCTTGCGATGTACATCGGAAGAGCTGTGCGACTTCCCGAAGTATATGAGAACGAGCCGGCGTTCCAGCTCCCACCAGACGCCGTTGGGTACCTGGATCGGAGAAACGATCGCGTGCGGGAACTCATGCATCTCGATGTAGTTGATCCCCCCGAATGCCGAGCAGAGCTGGTCCTGGATACCACACTGAAGACCGAGGATGTCCATTTCCACGTGATGGGCAGCGTAGGCAATCTGGTGCGGCGTCATCCGGCCCGGGGTCAGGCGATCCAGCGCGGCGATCAGCGCCACCGCGACGGATGCCGACGTGCCTGTCGAGGCACCTGCAGGGGCTTCGGAGTAAATGGCCATCTGCACGGCCAGTTCCTCCGGCACACGCATGTACTCAATGGCCGCCTCCAGCAACGGGTGATGATCACGCTGGGTCGCCCCGGGAATGACAGTGAACCGCTCTCCGTAGTTCTCCGCCAGCACCTGGATTCTTTCGTCCTCCTGACCCACCGGAAAAACGTCGATCTGGACCTCGGCGTAGGGGTACACCCCGATATTGAAAATCTTCCCGTGGCGGGCAAACCAGGTGTCGGTCCAGCCACCGTTATCAGCAATTCTGATCGGGGCAACGCTGTTTATGACGCGCATGGGGCGGCGTGGATCGGCTGCCATACAGAGACTCCCGGAGTGAAGAGAGCGCAAAGGGAAGCCCCGACTGGAAAACCGGGGACAGGAAAATGTAGAGAGCCCCAGAACCAAGTGCAAGGCACAGGTTTGAGTTTCCCAACGCGATTGTGTACCTTAGTGCAGGCCCACGCCAACAGCGCAGGTTGCTGGGCATTCCCCCGACAGGATTCAAAAACCTGCAGTCTATCCCACGATGAGGGTGGTATGGCACTCCTCGACCTTCGTCCGCAGGCGGCTCGCCGCACTCCCGAGCAACTCCTTCACCACCTGAAGCACTTCGACCTTGATCTCAAATTCTCAACGGGTATCTGGTTCCACGAACCGAACAGCCCTGCACTCTCGATTGAACAGCGCCTGGAAATCGCCGGACGACTCAAGGAATACGGTCTGCGCGGGCTCGAGGCGCATTACCCGGGCGAAATCAATTACGAGAACCTGGAGCTCTGGAAAACATACGCACGCGAAACAGGGCTCCGCCTGATCACCATCGTCCCGCTCCTTTCGGGAGACAGGAAATTCGCGTGGGGATCATTGTCGAGCCCGCTCCCGGAAGTCCGCCGCGAAGCGATAGAAAGAACTAAGGAAGCCCTGGCGTTGAACCGCCAGCTCAACACGGATTTCGCAGTGGTGCGGACGGGAATTGACGGGCATGTCCATCCTTTCGGGATCGACTTCCCCACCCTGCGCGAGCAGTTCATGGACGCCCTGGCGGAAGCCATGGATGGAGTGCCCGGAGTACGCGTCGCGTTCCAGCCGGGTCCGTACGAACCCCGCGGCCACTTGCTTTTCGACACCACCGCCGAAGGTCTGATTCTCGGGAGCAAGGTCGAAAACCTCCTCCGTGCCCACGAAAATCACCATATCCTGAGCGAAGGGCATGCGCTCTGCTGCCTCAACCCGGAGATCCGACAGGGACCCGAAGACCTCCCCGCCGCGTATGCCTGGCCGCTGTCGGAAGGACGGCTTGCACACGTGCACATGAACGCCGGGATGATTGCCGCAGAAGAGCTGGAGGCTCTCCTCTATCTTCTCAAGACGCACAGCTACCAGGGGTACTTCGGCATCGACGCCGGGTCCGGACAAATGCCGGCAGAGAGCGCAATGCAGAGTGGCATGGATGCGGTCCGCGCCGCGAATGACCGCATTAATCAGCTCGACCACGAGTCGATTCTGTACGCTGTGAATCACCCCGACCGGGCACACGGCTGGCTCGAGGCGTACCTGATACGGATGCGTTCCCCTCAACCCGAACGACTCCGGAAGCTGCCGCCTCTTCGATGAACATGACCGCCTTTGTCCTTCATACTACCACAGGAAAATCGAAAACGCCATGAAAACCGTCTACCTCGTCGCAAGCGGCGATCTCCGCCTCTCCGCCAATCAGAACTGCGAGCCGGCACAGGCCGACATGGAAAAGCGGATCGTCGCGGCCGTCGAATCCCTCGGCGCCCGCGTGCGGCGTGCCCATCCCTATGACCCCGAAAAGAAACACGGCTTCATTGACAGCCAGAAGCACGGGATGGAAGTGTTCCGTTCCATCCCTCCCGATGCCCCACTGATTGTGGCAGAGGCCGTGTGGCAATATACCCATCACGTCCTCCCGGGGCTGATAACACATACAGGACCGATCCTTACCCTCGCCAACTGGAGCGGCACCTGGCCCGGCCTGGTGGGGATGCTAAACCTCAACGGCTCACTCACGAAGGCCGGCGTTCCCTACAGCACGCTCTGGAGCGAAGACTTTACTGACCAGTTCTTCCTCAGCAAGCTCAAGCGATGGCTCAAGCACGGGAAGATCACACACGATACTTCCCATGTCGCTTCCTACAAGCTAAAAAAGGTGCCGGCGGGGCCGGCCTCGATCGGGCGCGCATTCGGGAAGAGAATCCGCGCCGAGAAGGCGATCATGGGAATCTTCGATGAGGGATGCATGGGAATGTATAACGCAATTATTCCCGATGAGCTTCTCCATGCAACGGGCCTCTATAAAGAACGACTGAGCCAGTCGACTCTCTACGCAAAAATGCTGACAGTGACCGATGGCGAGGCACGGGAGGTGTTCAACTGGCTGGTGGCAAAGGGGATGCAATTCCATTTTGGAAGGGACGAAGCCACGGAGCTGACGGAGGCACAGGTGCTGCAACAGTGCAAAATGTACGTGGCAGCCCTCCGCCTCGCCGATGAGTTCGGGTGTGCCACGATCGGGATACAGTACCAGCAGGGCCTGAAAGATCTGGCGCCCGCATCCGATCTGGCCGAAGGATTGTTGAACAACAGGGATCGACCCCCCGTCCTGCACGAACGAACAGGGAAGGAGCTCTTCGCCGGGGAGGCGTTGCCGCACTTCAACGAGGTGGATGAGTGCGCAGGCCTTGACGCCCTTGTGACCTATCGTCTCTGGCGGCAACTGGGCCTCCCGCCGGAAACGACCCTGCATGACGTTCGGTGGGGCCGGCGGTACACACGGAACGGCATCGATGATTTTGTCTGGGTATTCGAGATCTCCGGGGCCGTGCCGCCGGAACACAACGTCGGAGGGTACTGCGGAACCGTGAGCGAACGGCAACCCCCTATGTTCTTCCGCCTGGGCGGCGGGACGGTCAAGGGAGTCAGCAAGCCGGGCCCGATTGTGTGGAGCCGGGTTTTCGTGGAAAACAACGCTCTCCACTGCGACATCGGGCTGGGCGAGGCCGTCGGGCTGCCCCCCGAGGAGACGGAAGAACGATGGCGCCTCACCAACCCCGAGTGGCCCATCATGCATGCCGTCCTCGCAAACATCTCCCGTGACCAGATGATGGCGAGACACAAGGCCAACCATATCCAGGTTGCCTATGCGCCGGACGCCAGAACTGCGCGGAAGGCGATGTTCGCAAAAGCCGCAGCAATGCACGAACTGGGACTTCAGGTGCACTTCTGCGGCGTCCGGTAGCACTCACAGGAGATCACGATGAGAAGCGGAAAGCTCTTCTTTGCGATTGCAGTCGTGCCGCTGTTCGCGGCAGCCCTCACTGCGCAACAACCCCAATGGACGATCGGGATGAGCCAGTGCAACCTGGGGGAGCCCTGGCGGGTCCAGATGAACGCCGATATCCGGAAGGCCGCCGAAGCCGACCCGCACCTGAAAGTGGTCTTCAAAGACGCTCAGAACGACAACCTGCGCCAGAGCGCCCACCTCGATGAATTCGTCCGCGCAGGCGTCAACCTGATCATCGTCTCCCCCAAGGAGGCGGCCCCGCTCACCCGGCCCGTCAGCCAGGCGTACCGGAAAGGAATCCCGGTCATCGTCCTCGACCGGCGGGTCCTTGGCTCTGAATATACCTGCTTCATCGGGGCCGACAACAAGAAGATCGGCAAAGCCGCCGGGCACTGGATCGCCGCCACGCTCGGAGGGAGGGGAAAAGTGGTCGAGCTGAAGGGACTCATGACGTCGACCCCCGGTCAGGACCGCAACAGCGGATTCCGCGACGGGATCAGGGGATCGTCCATCGACATTGTTTTCGAGGCGGATATGAAGTGGCTGGAACCGAATGCGAGAAAGGAAATGGAGTCTGCGCTGGCGCGGTTCCCCGTGATCGACCTTGTCTACGCGCACAACGACCCCGGAGCCCATGGTGCCTATCTTGCCGCGAAAGCGGCCGGCCGGGAGAAGCAGATGAAGTTCGTCGGCATCGACGCACTCCCCCATGAGGGACAGATGTACGTCCGCCAGGGAGTGCTCGCCGCCTCGTTCGAATACCCGACCGGCGGGAAGGAAGCAATCGAGACCGCGATACGAATCCTCATCGGAGAAAAGGTCCCGAAAGAGATTACCCTCCCGTCCCGCGTGTTTACCAGTGCCACAATCGACAAAGGCGGCGAGCGTGTTAATGACTGACGAATCCCGGCTCTCGTCGGCGCCGCTCCTCATTGTTCACTCACGGAGGACACCTATGCTCACGCGCATCGCATTCTCGATCTCTACCGCACTTTTGCTTTTCGGAGGAACAATGGACGCACAGGAATCGTACAACGGTCTCAGCCTCGGCCTCGGCAACCTCTCACGTCTCTCTCATGCCAGAACGCGTTCCCTCAGCGCTGAGAACTTCACCGGCGAGAAGGGTAAGGCAGGCATGGCAACAGAAGGGCTGGGAGCCCAGGCAGCGCGCGACCTCGGCCAGGGATGGAAAATCTCCCCCGCGGTCAAAATCAAGGCAAAGGAAATCTTTACCATCGCCGATGTCAAAGGCTCCGGCGCGATACAGCAGATCTGGATGACTCCTGGCGGCCACTGGCGGTTCGCCATCCTCCGTATCTACTGGGACGGGGAGGAATCTCCTTCCGTTGAGGTCCCCGTCGGCGACTTCTTCGCGGCCGCCTGGGGAAAGTACGCGCAGATCTCTTCCCTCCCCGTCTGCGTCAACCCCGGCAGCGCACTGAATTGCTACTGGGAGATGCCTTTCCGGAAGTCCTTCCGCATTACGATGGAGAACATCGCAGAAGAAGAAATGACGCTCTACTACCAGGTAAACTACACGCTCACGGACGTGCCTTCCGATGCCGCAATGTTCCATGCCCAGTTCCGGCGCGTGAATCCTCTCCCCTACAAAGGCATTTACACCATACTCGACGGCGTCAAGGGGTGGGGACAGTATGTCGGAACGTACATGGCATGGGGCGTCAACAACGGGGGATGGTGGGGAGAAGGAGAGATAAAATTCTTCCTGGACGGTGACAGGGAGTATCCGACTATTTGCGGGACGGGAACGGAAGACTACTTCTGTGGCTCCTACGATTTCGAGAACCAGAAGACCAAACAGTACCAGGAATTCACAACGCCCTATTCCGGCCTGGCACAGGTCATCCGCCCGGACGGTCTCTATGACTCCCAGCAGAGATTCGGGCTCTACCGCTGGCACATCATGGACCCCATCAGGTTCGAGAGCGACCTGAAAGTCACGATCCAGGCACTGGGATGGAGATCAGGGGGGCGGTATCTGCCGATGCAGGACGACATTTCTTCCGTCGCATTCTGGTATCAGAAAGAACCGCATGCGCCATTCCCCAAACTGCCGGACAAGGACTATCTCGAAATCCGCTAACAGTCAACAGCGTCCCTCAGCGGCGACGCCCGCGGCGTCGCCGCACGCTTTTCCCCCTCCCGCCGTCCAAAACGGTCAATCGCGACGGCCAGAATGCCGAACTGATCGGTCAGCAACCCTTCGTCCCCGCACGGCAAGCCATCCCAGCCCCGCCCATCGATCCCGGATGTCGCGCCGCCGAACATCGAAGCCTTACCGAGACTTGTCCAGAGAGGTCCAGCCTCCTATCTGCTTCAGCCATCGTGCCGGCGCTGCAATGGGCAGAGATCCGACCGGTCCACGCGGAGCGACACGCTGAAGATTCTGACCCAGGCCGCTCGCAGGCGGCTCAAGACACTCAAGTGCAAAGAGATCGGGGGGGAAACATCGTCGTTTCATTAATGGAATCGTGTTCTGCCTGTGAGATTCCGGGAAAATGCGTGCTATGGTATGAATCCCCCCCGGCCGTCTGCAACCTTCGGCAGGGGAAATTTGTGAGGGGAATGCGTACATTTCATTCATGAATATCCCTCTCGCTTTCGGGAAGAACGGCCTCGTCGCCCAGCTCCCGGATACCACCCGGGTCAGCGTGCTTACAATGACAGAAGCGCCGCCGGTCGCTGATCCAGGAGGGGACCTCCGGAAACTGCTCGCAGAGCCCATGGGAGCCCCTCCCCTCTCCGCTCTCTGCCGTGGAAGAACTTCAGCATGTGTCGTGATTTGCGACATCACCCGGCCGGTGCCGAATGCGGTCTTGCTCCCGCCCATTCTCGAATCCCTCGAGGCGTCCGGCATCCCCCGGGGGCGGACCACCTTGCTGATCGCCACGGGCCTGCACCGCCCGAGTACACCGGAGGAACGGGAACTGATCGTGGGACGGGAAGTCCTCAAGCACTATCGGGTCGTTGACCATCATGCGCGGGCAGACAACGAACAACGATTTCTCGGCACCACACCTCGTGGCACTCCGGTTGTCATTGACGAAACGTACTGCAACGCCGACCTGAAAATTACTACGGGCTTCATCGAGCCCCATCTCATGGCCGGCTTCTCCGGCGGAAGAAAGCTCATCGCTCCCGGATGCGCCGGGGAAGCGACGATTAAAGCGCTGCACAGTCCCGCCTTCCTCGAGCATCCCGCATGCCGCGAAGGCTCGATTGACGCAAACCCGCTCCACCAGGAGTTGCTGGAGATATCCCGGATCGCAGGGCATGATTTCATCGTCAATGTCTCCCTGAATCAGGAGCACCGCATCACCGGCCTGTTTGCAGGCGACCCTCTCCACGCTCATACCGCGGGGGTTGCGTTCGTCCGAAAAGCCGTGCGGGCAACCCTGCCTGCGCCGGCGGATATCGTCATCACCACAAGCGCCGGCTATCCGCTGGATCTTACCTACTACCAGGCCATCAAAGGGATGACCGGGGCACTCCCCGCTGTCCGCGAAGGTGGTGTGCTGATCTTGGCCGCGGAGTGTGCAGAAGGTCTGGGGAGCCCGGAATTCACCGCCTTGGCGACATCGTTCTCCTCGGCACAGACATTTACCGATCGCATCCTCTCATCCCCCGTGGTGATCGATCAGTGGCAGCTTGAGGAATGTGCCCGTGCGGTTCGCCATGCAGAGGTAATCCTCGTCTCCCCCCGCATTGCACATGACCATGCCGGAAAACTCTTTGTGCATGCCGTGCCGACTATGGAAGAGGCGTTGCAGAAGGCATTCTCACGTACAGGATCCCGGGCACACGTCGCGGTCATCCCGACAGGCCCGTACACGCTCGTAGAAGTCGAAACTGCCTGAGCGATGCGCCCGCACGTTGGTTCTTCTTCCTTTCAGTCACAACACAACCAGGCCATGCAGCGATCCATTGCCATCGTCATTGCCGCGTTCCTTCTTGCAGGATGCGCAAGTCTCCCCGAACTCCGGAGAGAGAGGATCAACGATTTCCACCGCGCCGTTCGTGAACAGACCGTAGGATTCTCCGTCCCACCGGGAGCACGGGTCGATACCGTCGTGACGGATTCAGCCGCCGGAACCCTCACGGTGAGGCTATCGCGCGAATTTTCCGCTGAACCGTTCCGGCCAGCCAACGTCCGGTCGATCTATGCGGAAGTCAGGGATTTCTTCGGACAACGGTTCGAAGGATACAGGATCTCCGTGGAAACCCAGCGACGACCCATCGAGACCCTGGTACCAAACTACTATCGGGAGGATCCCGCCACACTCGACACTTTGCGGATCCCGACACGAGGAGGTCCCCGCCCCGCGCCCGTCGTCGAAAACCTGAGCAGGCCGATTTATCCCACCAGAGGCCTGATGAGCAAGAACATCGTGCTCTGGCATAGCCACGGCTGGTATTTCAATGTGAAGGAGGACCGGTGGGAGTGGCAGCGACCCAGGCTGTTTCAAACGGTGGAAGATCTGGTGCCGATGTCGTTCACCCTTCCCTATCTGATACCTATGCTCGAAGCAGCCGGTGCAACCGTTTTTGTCCCGCGCGAGCGCGACCGGCAGATTTATGAAGTCGTGGTAGACAACGATTCCCGGACGACAGACTACGCCGAGAACTCGCTCCGGAAATCCCTCGCCTGGGCCGCCGGCCAGGGCCCGGGCTTTGCAGTAGGCACGCCTCCCTATCCCGTCAACCACAACCCCTTCCTCGACGGCACACACCGCGTCATTCCCGCCGATACGACCATCTCCGCAACGGCAACCTGGATTCCCAATATTCCCGAGGGCGGCGAGTACGGGGTTTCCGTCTCCTACCGGGCTTCACCGGAAAATGTCAGTGACGCGCAATATGCCGTTTATCACGCTGGCGGACGGACACTTTTTCGCGTGAATCAGCAGATCGGCGGGGGAACCTGGATTTTCCTGGGGACCTTTCAGTTCGAGAAAGGGAAAAACCCGGGCATCGGGAGGGTGGTTCTCTTGAACGGCAGCGCAACGCCGGGGAAACTGATCTCGGCGGACGCCGTCAGATTCGGCGGAGGAGTGGGTGTCGTCGAGCGGAATGGGCGAACCAGCGGACGCGCCAAATACCTCGAGGGAGCACGCTATTTTCTTCAATATGCCGGGATGCCCGATACGCTCGTCTACAATCTGAACGGGACCCAGAACGATTACAGCGACGACTACCAGAGCCGGGCGGAGTATGCAAACTATCTGCGCGGAGCGCCGTACGGCCCGAACCGGGACCGGTCCGTCCCCGGCCTGGGAATCCCCGTCGACCTCTCACTCGCATTCCATACCGACGCAGGGATATCGCGCAACGACACCGTAATCGGAACGCTCTGCATCTTCAGTACCGAGGGGGCTGATTCGGCCGACCGGTTCCCCGATGGCGTTTCACGACTCGCAAGCAGAGATTTCGCGGACATCCTCCAGACCCAGATCGTGGACGATCTCCGCGCAGAATTCGACCCCGCATGGCGCCGTCGGCAACTCCTCGATTCGCGGTACAGCGAGGCGTACCGCCCAAACATGCCGGGTGCCCTCCTGGAACTCCTTTCGCACCAGAACCTCCTCGATATGAAGTTTATGCTCGATCCGCGATTTCGTTTCGCAGTAAGCAGAGCTATCTACAAGGCTATCCTTCGTTTTCTGGCGTTCCAGGACGGACGGAACTATGTTGTCCTTCCGCTTACCCCCGTTTCCTTCAGTGCCGAGTTTTCCGGAGAGAGCGTTCAGCTCCGCTGGGAGCCCGCCTCTGACCCCCGTGAACCCACCGCACAACCTGCACGCTACGTTGTCTACACCCGCCTCGGCGACGGAGGGTTCGACAATGGCCAGGTCGTCGAGGGAACCTCGCTGCTCATCCGAACCCTCAAGCCGGGACTCATCTACGGGTTCAAGGTGACCGCCGCAAACGACGGGGGCGAAAGCTTCCCGTCTGAAATTCTCTCCACATGCCGGATGCCGACGGATAAACCTGCCGTCATGATCGTCAATGGGTTCGATAGACTCGGAGGTCCCGCCTGGGTCGAGACCCCCGAGTTTTCAGGATTTCTGAATATTCTTGACGCCGGCGTCCCCGACCACTACCAGTGGAACTTCACCGGACTGCAGCACGATTTTCTCCCGACATCCCTCTGGCTCACCAACGATGCTCCAGGGCACGGGGCCAGTTTCGCGGACAGGGAAGGTTCGATCATCATGGGAAATACCTTCGACTTCCCGGCGATTCACGGGCGTGCACTCCTGAGACACGGATATTCATTCGTCTCTGCAAGCCGGGCAGCAGTGATGGAGAGGCGCGTGGACCTCCGCTCGTACGGTCTGGTTGATCTCATCCTGGGTAAACAGCGCGAGACCCCATGGCCAAAGCCTGCGATGGATACACTGAGAGGATTACGATTCGAGGTGTTCCCTCCTCCCCTGAGAGACGCCCTGAAGGAATACCTGGGCGGTGGGGGACGGCTCTTTCTCTCCGGGGCCTATCTCGCCTCCGATCCGTTTGCCGCAGGGAAGCGAGACAGCAGCGCGGTCCGCTTTGTGCGCGAAAACCTGCACTACGCGCTCGTCACAGACCATGCGGCGCGTTCGGGAAGGGTCATGCCCGTCCTCGAGGGATTCTTCCCTTCACAGGAGTTCATCGGGTTCCAGCCTGAAGGGACGGAAACAAACTACGGAGTCGAATCGGTTGACGCGGTGGCACCCGTGAACGGCGCACAACTGATCTTCCGCTACGCGGAGAATGGATTCGGTGCGGGGACGGGATACCGGGGGACCCATGGCGTCATCGCACTCGGATTTCCGTTCGAGGCGATCCCATCTGCAGACACGCGGAGCGAGCTCATGGGGGGGATACTACGCTATCTTATGCCTTAGATTGGAAAACCGATGGACAAATGTCCATAGCCAATTGACTATCGGGTCTTTTGAAAACACCAAGGGCCCCTCGCGGGGCCCTTGACATTTCCAGAAACATAACCGAGGACTACTTCACCCGGAAGAACTCAATACGACGGTTCTTTGCTTTGCCTTCTTTTGTCGTATTGGGTGCAACGGGCTTGTCCGGACCGTATCCCTTGGTCGTGATCCGCTCCGCCGCAATCCCCTTGGCAACGAACCACGCCTTTACGGAAGCGGCGCGGGCATCCGAGAGTTTCATGTTGGTTACACGCGTGCCGACGTTGTCGGTGTGGCCCTGAATTTCCACAACCACTTCAGGATTCTGGTAGAGCGTATTGTACGCCTTCTCCAGCGTCACTTCCGATTCCGGCGTGAGCGTGGCCTTGCCCGTCGCAAACGTTACACCTTCAAGAGCGATCGACTTGCCGACCTCGACCTTGAACTCCTCTTTCTTCGGAACATCGTCCTTCGGATCGAGCGGGTTCGTGCCATTCTTCACTTCCTGCCCGTCGCTTACCGTCCCGCCATCCGTGTCCGCCTTGAGAGGATTGGTCTTGTACTTGAGTACTTCCTGTCCGTCCGTCAGGCCGTCACCGTCCGAGTCGGCTTTGAGAGGATCGGTCTTGTACTTGAGTACTTCGTCTCCGTCCGATAGGCCGTCACCGTCCGAGTCGGCTTTGAGAGGATCGGTCTTGTACTTGAGTACTTCGTCTCCGTCCGATAGGCCGTCACCGTCCGAGTCGGCTTTGAGAGGATCGGTCTTGTACTTGAGTACTTCGTCTCCGTCCGATAGGCCGTCACCGTCCGAGTCGGCTTTGAGAGGATCGGTCTTATACTGATTCACTTCCTGACCGTCGTTGAGACCGTCACCATCCGTGTCAGCCTTCGTCGGGCTGGTTTTGTACTTGAGAACTTCCTCTCCGTCGGTCAGGCCGTCGCCGTCTGTATCCGGGTTGTTCTTGTCGGTCCCGAACTCTTTTTCCTGGTCGTTGGTCAGACCGTCTTTGTCAGGATCCGCACTCCCGCTCTCGCCACGGAACACCAGCCCGATCATGCCATTCCAGTAGGGGTCATTCTTTCCAATAGTCGTGCCATTCAGGTCTTTCGAGAACGAGTAGTTGTAACCACCGCTGAGCTCAAGTGCTGCAGTCCTCCCGAGCGCGAGGGCAAGACCAACGCCCGCCGGGACAACACCGGTCCATCCATCCTTCTTGCCATCGGCGTTGTAGGGGATCGAGGGATCCTTCAACTCAAAATGAAGTCCTCCAATTCCAGCGTACAGGTAGGGGCTAAACGTCTCATTGGGGAAGGGGACCAGGAGGAAGCGGAAGTCGATCGGGATAATTTCTGTTGTGTAATCGACATTCTTTCCCGTGAGCTTCCCCGCGCCGAGACCGAATTCCCCGAGCAGCCGGTCCTTAGCGAGCGGGAAACGCACAAACCCGCGCACAAGGAAGCCGGACTTGTCGTCCGAGCCGTCCGTGAGACCGCCGGTCCAACCGCCGGTTGCGCCGGCGCTAAATCCCTGGTTCTTGAACTGTGCCAGGGCGGGCAGCGTCACAACGAGGGTCAGCACCAAGAGGGTGAGGAGGAAACGTTTCATGCAAACCTCCAATTAGTTGTGGTGAGTAATGGAGTAGGTAGGGTCAACGAATACGTACTGTGCCGGGTTGCACAAGTAACTCCGCAGAGGCCATGAGTTTGCGGCAGACCCCTGGAACGCGAAAACACCTTGCCGAGGAACTATCCGGGATTCCGGAGCAATTCACAGATCTCCAGAAAAGACGCAGGAGGGTCGGCCTGAACCATAACCCTCTCAAGGGTAGGGAGAACAAATGAAATATTCAAGGCATGCAGCATCAGTCGTGGAAAATCGACCTGAACCACACGATTTCCGTACCGGGGATCTCCCACAACCGGATGTCCAATCGCATAGAAATGAACCCGAAGCTGATGGCGCCGGCCCGTGCGGGGAAACGCCTGCACAAGCGTTGTCGACGCCCAGCGCTCCTGAACGTCAAAGTCCGTCTCCGACGCCTTCCCGCACTCATCCACCCCCATCCGCCCCGATCCAAACTGCCGGAGCGGCTTCCGTATCGACCCCCCGGGGCCCGCAAGAACACCATGGACGACGGCCAGGTACGTCTTGCGCACATCGCGACTGCTGAAGCGGTCGTTCAAATACCGGTGTGCCCCCGCATTTCGGGCAAACATCAGAACCCCGCTTACCTCCTTGTCCAGACGGTGAACGACAAAGAGTTTCTCGCCCCGCTCACGCTGAAGGAGCTGCAGTACTGATTCCGACCCCGGCAGGCGCTCCGGAATGGAGGCGAGGGTTTCCGGCTTATGCACCGCCAGATAGTCCGCGGTTTCGTACAGAACCGGAATTGTCACACTCTTCTCCATTGGAGCCCTCTGACAGAAACCTTCACACGAGATGGTTCACCCCGAACTACGTCCCATCGGAACTGCGTCGGGACAGGCCGACACTCGAAAATCCTGCACCTTGTGGTTCGATGTCGGTTTTCGGAATATGAAAACGTGAGACTACCGCGTCCCAAAGCGGGGCTTGATTCCGACCCCGTTGGTGGCCATATTAAGGGCAGATTCAGGCTTTCACCGATTACGGCCTCAGGAACCCCATGGCTACCTCTGCAGAACCTCCTCCTATTGCTACCGTCACAAAGAAAAAACGATTCCACTGGAAACGCTGGGCGTTCATTGCCCTGGCTTCGCCGCTGCTTCTCTTTACTCTCTACACTGCCCTGGTACTAACCTGGAGCTATTCCACCGGTGAGCGCGCCGGATACGTCCAGAAGTTCTCCAGAAGAGGGTGGCTCGTCAAGACATGGGAGGGAGAACTGGCGATGGTAACAATCCCTGGCACGCTGGTGGAAAAGTTTGAGTTCACGGTCAGACAGGATTCGGTGGCCGAGAAGATCAATGCGACGCTCGGAAAGAAAGTCTCCCTTCTCTATGAACAACATGTGGGAATCCCCACTTCGCTCTTCGGAGACACCGGGTATTTCGTCGTGGACGTTCGACCCCTGGAGTGAGCGCAAAACCCTTTCCGATCACTCACTTCCCCACGGGTCCCGGAGCAACACATCTCCCGTGGCACTGTCGAGGGCGAGCGTCGTCGCACCCTCCGGCAAGATGAAAATGAGTTCCTTCCCGTTCCGAAGCACAACCCGGTGCTCTCCCCCTTCCCGCATGTGCACCACCACCACACCCCCCCCATCGTAAACAATATCTCCCTGGCTGGAATACACATGAGCTCCACTCTGCGAAAGAATGGTCCGCAGAGGCTCGGCCCCCGTATTGGGTAGCCCGACGTACCACGCGACGTGATTCTGGAAGATTTTCCTGGCCACCGCAGGTTGACCGGTCTCGGTGAAGATCCCCGACGTTTGAGCATCAACATCATCGACAGCGAAGACGGGAACGAGCGGGAGATTCCCGACTGTGTAGGTCGTCGAAGAGTCGAACGGCTTCTTCAGCGCTATCTCCGGTACCCGGACCAGCGAAGTCCGAACGACGCGAATTCCCGAGGTTGTAGCGATGCGTTCTTCATCGATGGTTTCGCCGTCCAGCAGTCCAGGGGCATAAAACCAGATCAATGTTCTTCCATCCCTGGCCACTCTCTTGGCGATCTGCTTTCGTTGCTGCGCTGTCAGGAGAAATGTGTTCCCGAAGACAACAACGCGATAGGGCGTCAGGTCCACGAGCTCCAGGTCATCGATGTGCACGGCATCGAAAACCACCCCGCTCCGGAAGGCCTGCAGGGTGGCATAGTCGATCAGGGTGTTGCTCACGGGGTCCGTGCCACGCAAGCTTGCAGTATTGAAGAAGCTCTTCGTGTCATACACGAAGAGGACGTCCGCCCCCGACTGATATCTCTCCCTCAATGCCCGTTCTCCCAGTTCCTTCATCGCCCTGATATCACGAAGAACCCAGGGATGATCCCAGGTCCCCCGGCTCCCACGGCCGATCGGACGCACCTCGTCCAGGTCCACTCCACCAACGCCGAAATCATAGAACCACATTCCCGTTCCTTTGGTCAGCCCGAAAAGGACATTCCGGCGAACGTTCGCCACGCTGTTGCGGGCAAGCAGATCGTGACGGGGGGTTTTCGGAATCGGGATATTGTCATCCACATCCATCTCATCCAGCCAGAGCTTGCCGTTGAGCCGGATGGACAGGAGAAGGCTTCGCGAACGATAGGGGTCACCATTCTTGATCGCCTCCGGCTCGTAGGCCTGGGGACCGGAAAGATAGTCGACATAGGGGGACCGCAGGATGCGATGCAGCGCCAGATGCCCGCCGGCTGCCTGCCGGCCGAAGACCGAGAAGTAGTAACCGTAGAATGTCCCTGTCACAATGGGCCGTGGCCACGATTCTTTCACGGTTCTGGCATATAACAGAATATTCTCCGCCACCAATTCGTGCACACAGGTGAAATAGTCGATCACGCGTTGTTCGCGCACCGGGTCTCGGAAGACTCCCGCCGTCGTCCCTCGGGCATCCATTCCGGGTACCGTCGCAGTGGCCAGCGATGCATTCCCTGTCCGCCAGGCACGCCGCAACCCGCTGTCCGAGCGATACTTCGCCCCAAGCCACCTGCGGAAATGCGCGGTCATCGGCTCGCTTACATCAGGCTCGTTACGGAAAAAACCCCAATTGTGCCACTCACCATAGATGCCATCGGCAACCTGAATCCCAGCAAGAGCATTCCCCTCGGGCGTCGACGCGAGCCCTTTGAGGAACTGTCGGAGCCTGCCCGCCCCTTCCGACTTCCACACCTCGGATGCCATGCTGACGCGGC
>Ga0326726_10000757_pt1 | contig 29624 bp, 25 predicted proteins | sample MHFenrmetagenome_2_FD_207603 | JGI IMG/M metagenome (GOLD analysis project Ga0326726, IMG submission 207603) | Lab enriched peat soil microbial communities from Michigan Hollow, Ithaca, NY, United States - MHF15MN | ecosystem: Environmental > Terrestrial > Soil > Wetlands > Peat | place: USA...
CATCATGGGTGAGAACTTCCTCTACGAGAATATCCTCGAGAGCATGAGCGGAGGGTTCTTTGCACTCGACAAAGACTTTCGCGTGAAATACTGGAACAAAGCGGCGGAGCGCGGGACGGGATTGCCTGCGGCTGAGGTAATCGGCAAGAACATCTTCGAGATTTTTCCCAATGCGGAAGAAGCCGAGCTTGGTGAGAAATACCGCACGGCGATGAGCACACGGACATTCCAGAGCATTGAAACCGCATATCGTGACGACCGGTTCGAGGCATGGTACGACGTGAGGATTTACCCCTCCGAGAACGGACTTGCGGTGCTCCTCCAGGATGTCACGGAGACCAAACGGGAGGTGCGGCGGAAGGAAATCCTCGTTGAGATCTCCAGGACGATCAACACATCGCAGCAGTTGGACGAACTCTGCGTGCGTGCAGCGGAGAAGATTGCACTGCTTTTTGATATTCCCTCCCATCTGATCGCAGTGTATCTCTATGACGCGCGCGGAAACGAAATCCGGCTTGTGGCACCCGCTGTGATGGAAGTCGATTTTCCGTCAGACGTCGTGCATCAGGAAGTGCGACCGGATGCCGCGCACCCCGCTGCGCGTGCTGCTTCGACACATGAGGTACTGGTAGAGGATGATCTCTGCAGCGGGACGCTGGGCACACATTTTCCCGATGATCTTCGAGCCTCCAGGCTGCGATCGCTCATCGTCCTTCCTTTGCTTGTCCAGGGTGAACTGCAAGGCATCATGGAGGTCTTCTCCATCAAACAGCCGGCGTTTGTAGGAGATGATATGGATCTCCTTTCGGTCGTAGCCAACGACCTCGCGGGGGGAATGAGCAGAAAGCGGCTGGTGGACGAGCTCCGAGCGAAGAACATCGAGCTCGAATCCCAGACGCAGAAGACGACCGAAGCAAGCGAAACATTGAAAAAATTCCTCGCAACCTTCAGCCACGAACTCCGTTCTCCGCTCAATTCGATCATCGGGTTTTCCGAGCTTCTGACAAAACAACTTGACGGGCTTCCCCCCGAAACGATCCGGGAGTTCATGAAGAACATCAATGCCAGCGGACGCCATCTTCAGCAAATCATCAATGACATCCTCGATCTCTCCAAGATAGAATCCGGAACGATGGAACTGCATGTCGCGAGCTATCCGGCCGCTTATTTCGAGGAGAGCATTCGCGGTGTCCTTGCCTCTGCGATCGCCGAGAAGGGGGTGCGGCTGGAATTCGCCTTTACGCCCGATCTTGACGAGTTCGTGGTCGACCAGACCCGTTTCAAACAGATCCTCATTAATCTCGTCTCGAATGCGGTGAAATTCAGCCGTCCCGGCAGCGAGGTTCGAGTGTCCTCCTGCCGCGTGGAAAACGATATTCAGTTCGCGGTCACGGATCACGGTGTGGGGATGCGCCCCGAGGACATCCACGGGCTCTTCAAGCCTTTCAGGCAGATGCCTCCGGGCCAGGAGATGAACAAGGAGGGGATTGGGCTCGGTCTGGCGATCACGAAGAAGCTTGTGGAGCTTCACGGAGGCACGATCTGGGCGGAGAGCGAGTTCGGAGTTGGCACGACGATGTCATTCCGCATCCCGATGATTGTCGACGCCGGGTCGGAGCGGATGATGCAGGCAGGGATGCTCCTGGAAGCTCTCCAGCGGGAAAACCGGGACCCGCAGTCGGCGGGAGTCAAACCCCTTGCTCTTGTGGTGGAGGATTCGGTGCAGGCAGGGGAGCTCCTTCGCATGTACATCGAATCGGCGGGTTATCGCGTTGAAATAGCAAGAAACGGATCTGACGCGGTGGACCTGGCCAAACGTCTTCGGCCAAACGTCATTACGCTCGATCTCATGCTTCCGGTGAAAGACGGGTGGGAGGTTCTCAAAGAGCTCAAACATCATCCGCTGTGTAAGCATATTCCGGTGATCATTGTCTCAATAGTCGATGAAAAAAACCTCGGGTTCAGCCTCGGCGCGGTCGAATACTTTGTCAAACCCGTCAATCGCGACGATCTCGTCCAGGCACTCGACCGCGTTCACATTGTTCCACGCGGTGAGAGAAGCAGACCGACCATTCTGGTCATCGACGATGACCGGACTGCAACCGACCTTGTTCAGGTAATGCTCGAAAACGAAGGATATTCGGTGTTGAAGGCCTATCAGGGGAACGACGGTGTCGAGATCGCCGCGCGGGCGAGGCCAGATTTGATCATTCTCGATCTGATCATGCCCGAAACTTCGGGCTTTAATGTCGCCTATCAGCTCAGACAAATTCCCGCCACACGCGGCATCCCGATCATCGTGCTCACCTCGATGGAGATCGATGAGGAGACCCACGAACAACTTGGTGCATATGTCTCAACCCTCATGAGCAAATCCTCCTTCACCAAGCGCGATTTGCTCCGTGAGATTGGGAATATCGAGAGTGCCCGCTGGCACTGAAGCCAGGGACTGCCTCCCCAGTGAATCCCGGTCGCTTGACACCCTACGACCAATCAGCTATATTTAATGCTCACATTGCCCGAGAATTATGGCTCCGCAAGGGGAAGAAGGCCTTCGTGAGCAGGTCACGAACCTGAAGCACGGTATCCGCGAAATAGCCCACGAAATCAGCAATCCCCTCGGCGTTCTGCGCATGGCAGTTTATTACCTCCAGCGAGGGAAGGCAGACAAAGAAAAGCAGGAACGCTACTATGAAATCATTGCCGAAGCTGTTGGAAGAGTTGAAGTCGAATTGACGAAATTGCGCGCGCTCTACGAAGCCTTCCCTTCCGATGCGGCAGAAGCCGGGAGCGAACCCGGAAGGGAAAAATGATCATGTACCGCATCAGAAACGTCGTCATTATCGCCGTGATTCTCGTTGCCGGCTGCGGCCGGGAAGCACGGATCACGACCACCTCACCGGACGCTCTGCGCACCTACACGGAAGGCGTCTCACAGTGGGAAAACTTCTACTACAACGAGGCCAAGCAATCGTTTGAGAAGGCCCTTGCGGCGGATTCCACCTTCGCCATGGCCTGGTGTCGGCTCGCGATGATTGATGTGGCCACAGGCAACCGGCTGGGGGCGAGGGATATGATGTCCAAGGCGCTCGGCTATGCTCCAAGAGCCACGCCCCGCGAGCAGCTTTTTATCCGGATGTGGCACCGGCAGCTTGAGTATGATTCGCAGGGTGCTGCGGGTGCCGCCGATACCCTCCTTCAGTTGTATCCCGATGAAAAGGAAGCATATCTCTTCCGCGGAGCTTTGTACGAGGAGACTGAGAAGAATTTTGACGCGGCAATCCGTTGCTATCAGCACGCCATCGTCGTCGACAGCAACTACTCTCGGGCGGTCATGTCGCTCGGCTACGCGTATTCAAGCCTGGGAGATCAGGATAAGGCGATCGAAGAAATGCAGCGTTACATCCGTCTTGCGCCCAATGTGGCTGATCCCCGGTCAAGCTATGCAGATCTTCTGTTGCGCGCAGGACGCTACGACGATGCCCTTACCCAGTACCAGAAATCGCTTGAGTTGAAGCCGGACTACTGGTACGCGTTTCAGAAAATAGGAACGATCTACGCGGTACTTGGACGTCTCGCGGAGGCCGAGACGCAATTTCGCAAGAGCTTCTCTCTTTTGCCGGGGAGCGCGCAGACCGAGGCGATCTTTCTCGGTGCGACTGCCCAGCTTGATCTGGGACGTCAGAATTACTCGGAAGCTGCGGCAAAGTTCAGGCGCGCGCTCGTTACGGATACTACTTCCGTAGGGGCGAGTTATGGGCTGATGTATACCCTGGGAAAGATGAAGAAGTTTGCAGAATCGGAATCCCTCCTTGTCCGTACCACCAGGGAACTGAAGCACAGAAACCTGTACCAATCGCCGGCGATGCTTGGATTTCACCTCATGAAGTCGCGACTCCTGGAAGACGAAGGGAAACTGGCAAAAGCCCTTGCGGAATGTGACAGCGCGATGGAGTATTCCATCCCTCTCACGGTCGCTGAAGTATACCGGCAGCGTGCAGAAGTGCAGCTGGCTGTCGGGAATTTTGAACCCGCGCTCGATGCCTGCGAGGAAGCCCTCCACACAAATCCGAATTCGCCTGCTGTCCTGTTTACGCTTACCAAGGTGTACCACCAAAAAGGTGATGCGGCGATGACCGTCGAAATCGGGAGCCGTTTGCTTGCTTTGTGGAACGACGCTGATCCGGATTTTGCCGATCGCAACGAGCTGCTCCGGATCCTGGGCAAAAAATTGCCGACGGCCGGACCGAAACCGCACCAGATCGAATCAGCACGAGCCCTGCCGGAGGAATTCGCCATCAGCAGATTCCTTTCCTGACCCTCACTGTTCACCGCGCTCGCTTCGAGAGCAGCTCAGACATCACTCCGTATCGTCATGGGTTTCAACTGCGGCATCATCGGGCTCCCTAACGTCGGAAAGTCGACGCTCTTCAATGCAATTACCGCAGCGGGCGCTGAGGCTTCGAACTATCCCTTTTGCACGATTGAACCGAATATTGGGATGGTTGCTGTTTCCGATTCGCGGGTAAATGTCCTTGTTGACCTCTACCATCCGCCCAAAATCATTCCGTCGACGATTGAATTCGTGGACATTGCGGGACTCGTCAAGGGTGCCAGCAAGGGGGAAGGCCTGGGGAATCAGTTTCTCGGACACATCCGCGACGTTGATGCTCTGGCACATGTTGTTCGGTGCTTCGAAGATCCCAACGTCGTTCATGTTGACGGAAGCATCAACCCCCGACGAGACATCGAGATCGTGGAAGCCGAGCTGATCCTGAAAGACCTTGAGACTGTCGAAAAGAAGCTGGCCGAGGCGCAGAAGAAGGCCAGATCCGGGGACAAGAAACTTCGTGCGGAGGCAGACCTCTATGCGCAGGTACGCGACCATCTGCTCACTAGTCGGCTCGTGCGTTACCTTCAGCGCGGGGGTGAGGATGAACGGCTGTGGCTCCGCGACCTCCACCTTCTCACCGACAAGCCGGTCATGTATATCTGCAACGTCCATGAACGGGAAGTCTCATCGGATAATGAATACTCGCGAACGGTGAAGGAAATCGCCGCGAAGGAAGGTGCCCGCACGGTTACCGTCAGCGCGGCGGTCGAGGCTGAGGTTGCCGAACTCCCTGAATCGGAACGAAAGGGGTTCCTGGAAAGTCTCGGCCTCCATGAGTCGGGCCTGGCCCGGGTGGTGCGCGAAGGATACGCGCTCCTCAATCTCGTCACGTTCTTCACGGCCGGTCCCAAAGAGGTTCACGCCTGGACGGTTCCATCCGGTACGCTCGCCCCGGCTGCAGCCGGCGTGATACATTCTGATTTTGAGAAAGGATTTATCCGCGCAGAAATCATGAAATTCGCCGATTTGGAACGATTTCGGTCTGAGCAGGCGGTGAGAGATGCGGGTCTCCTTCACATTGAAGGGCGTGATTATGTTTTGCAGGATGGCGATGTTGTTCATTTCCGGTTCAATGTCTAATCCCCCTGCCGCGGTGCCACACCTGCCTATCTGAGAGTTGAGATTTACAAAGGTATCATGTATCTTCTCCGGGTCTCCCAGTCCCCCTTACGAGTGTCGCTTCGTGAGGGGTCCCATTCCGATCTCCGTTCTTTCCATCTTAATTATCTCAGCAGTTCTGCCATTCGTTTGCTATCCACAACTATTGAAGGAGTCGCTATGACAGGAATTCGACTTTTTGCAGGTGCTCTCCTGCTGTTTTTGGTCCCGGGAATGGTTGTAGCAGGCGGTTTTCAGCTGAACGAGCACGGGGCCACTGCAATGGCCCAGGGCGGTGCGTTCGCCGCGCGGGCAAGTGATCTTTCAGCGATGTACTTCAATCCGGCGGGGCTCGCACAGCTTAGCGGTCTGCACGTCGCTCTCGGCGGGACGATGATTCTCCCAAGGACCTCGTTTGAAAGCGTGTTAACGAACAGCATCGACATGGTAAAGCAAACGTTCTTCATTCCCAATGTCTATGCCTCATACGCGCTCGAAAACGGACTCGTATTTGGCGCGGGCTTTTGCACACCCTTTGGACTTGGGACGGAATGGCCAGAGAATTGGGCAGGACGGAATAGGGCAGTGAAGGCGGACCTCAAGTCCTACGCCGTCAATCCGACAGTTGCTTACAAGATCAACGACATACTGTTCGCTGGGGTCGGATTCAGTTACATGTGGTCGAATGTCAAACTCAGCTACTTTCCCGATCTGGGCGCCCTTCAAGGCTTCGCTCCCAACGGAAAGGTCGCTCTTGATGCCAAAGGGAATTCCTGGTCGATAAACGGGGGCGTGATCTTCAAGCCGCTACCAGAGTTGTCGATCGGGATGTCGTACCGCCATTCGACGGAGGTTTCGTTCGAAGGAACTGCAACATTTACAAGTATGGGTCAGCTTGCCCCCTACTTCCCGGGCGGAAGCGGCACAACCTCGATTAAATTCCCCAACCAGATCTTCGCCGGTGTTTCATACAAGCTAAGCCAGAACACAACACTTGAATTCGACTATCAATGGATTGGTTGGTCTTCCTATGATACACTCGTCATTGGTCTTCCAACGGGCCCTGTATTCCCGCTGGCGGGACGACCACTGCAGGCGACATCAAAGTCTCCAAAGGATTGGAATGATGCGTCTATGCTCAGACTGGGTATGGAATACGTCCACAATGAATGGGCGTTTCGGATGGGATTCATTTATGACGCAACACCGCAGCCCAACCGAACAGTCGAACCTCTGCTCCCCGATGCAAACAGGTTCGAAGGGACATTGGGTATCGGTTACAAAGTGGTGGAAAACTGGTCGATCGATGTCGCATATCAGTTGATCCTCTTTGAGACCCGGACAGTCACCGGCCCGCTTGGCGGGGACCTGAACACATTCCCCGGGAAGTACCAGAGCACGGCGAATCTCTTCGGCCTTGGCGTCAGCTACGCAATGTAGAAGTGTGTATGTGTGAAAACTGAAACAAGGGCGCTCCGTGGAGCGCCCTTTCTCGTTTCATCGGGAAGAGTTTACTGGATTCAATGAAGAGCAATTGACAAAAAACCCCGGTGGTTTTTCAATCACCGGGGTTTAGTTTCTGGGACGAGAGTTGTATTCGGGACTCTTCAGGAGTTCATCCCGAGCTTGCTCCGGGCTTCTTGGGTCATCCGGGCTGGAGACCACGCGGGATCCCAGACTATCCGCACGTCGGCTTCTTTGACGCCGGGAACCTTGAGCACACGGTTTCGGACGTTTTGGGATATCATGCCGCTCATTCCGCACCCCGGGGTTGTAAGCGTCATCTTGACGCCCACCCAATCATCGATGATCTTCACATCGTAAATCAGACCGAGATCAACGAGGTTCACAGGGATCTCCGGATCGTAGCATTCACGCAAGGCATCGAAGACCTGCGCCTCTGTCACGCCGGAGGATGTTTGCTGTTCCATGAAGCATCCTTCATAATAGTGTGATAAAAATGTACGACAATCGCGGAGGACAATCAACCCGTCTTCCCCTGACCTGTGCAGTCGCAGTCCGAGCCGCAGGCACGTTGGCGGGCCCGCCGCGAGCGAATGAGCTGGTGCCGGAAGAGGAACACGGCTGCGAGAGCTGCGATAAGGATTGATGCCGGTTGCTGCCAGTCCATGATTATCCCCCGTAGCCCAGTGCCAGGCCGGTGCGAAACACGATGAATGTTACCACGTAGGCCAGGCCCGTCATGTACCCGATCTGCACCAGCGGCCATTTCCAGCCATTCGTCTCCCGGCGCATGACGGCAATTGTGGAGAAGCATTGCATGGCCAGAACATAGTAGACCATGATGCATATGCCGGTCAAAGGGGTGTACGAACGGAGTCCCGTCGCAGCATCGCGTTCACTCCTGAGGCGTTCTGCCAGGGTGGCTTCTTCCCCCGCAATCCCATGCTCGATGCTGTAAATTGTCCCCATGGTGCTGACGAACACTTCTCGTTGAATGAGCGAAGACACTAGCCCTACGCCGATCTTCCAGTCGAATCCCAGCGGGCGGATGACGGGCTCGATCAATTGTCCTGCTTGGCCCACAAAACTCCGGTGCAGCTGGTCAGCGGCATCTCCACCGTCAACCTTGGGATAGCTCGCAAGAAACCACAGCACGATGGAAGCGGCGAGAATGATGGTACCTGCCCGCTTCAGGAAGGCCCATGCACGTTCCCACATCAACAGAAAAATAGACTTCACCCCCGGCACGCGATACGGCGGAAGCTCGATAATAAATGCAGGCGCACTTCCTTTGAGCAGGGTCTTTTTGAAAATCCATGCGACGAGTAGTGCCATAACCAGGCCGAGGAGATACATCGATGTCATGGTGAGAGCGGGGAGCGACAGAAATCCGAACACTCGAGTCGAAGGGATGAAAGCCGCAATCATCAGGGCATACACCGGGAGCCGGGCGCTGCAACTCATAAGCGGAGCCACAAGCATAGTCGCAAGGCGATCCCTCGGGTTTTCGATGGTGCGCGTTGCCATGATGCCGGGAATCGCGCATGCGAATGAGCTCATCAGCGGAATGAAAGATTTGCCGTGAAGGCCCACGCGGTTCATGATACGGTCCATGATGAACGCAGCCCGGGCCATATAGCCTGTATCTTCCAGAAGGCCGAGAAAGAAGAACAGCGCAAGGATCTGAGGAAGGAAAGTCACCACTGCCGCCACCCCGCCGATGGCGCCCTTGACGATAAGATCACGCATATCGCCAGGAGGCATGGAGGCAGCAACGACATCGCCGAGCCGGTCAAACATGTTCCCGATCCACTCCATGGGCGGGATAGACCAGGAAAACATGGCTTGAAAAATGACGGCCATCAGGGCCAGGAAGATCACGACCCCCCAGCGGCGGTGCGTGAGGACCCGGTCGATCCTGTCACTCCACCCGGCGGCCGCATGACGATGGGTCACCGTTCGTGTACAGATCTCTCTGATCCAACCGTAGCGTGATTCGACGAAAACCGACCGGCGGTCAAAGCCGAGGAAGTCCAGCTTCTCGTGATCCCGCTTCACGTGGGCGAGTACTTCCCGATGGTATCGCGTCGAATGATCGATGTCCTGACTTTCGGCGGTCAGCAATCCCACCGCTTCGTGGAAGGCTTGCGGCGCTGTGAGACTGTGCGCTTCCCGGAGGATTCCCACAAGCTCCTCAGTTTCCCGTTCGACGGTATCCGGAAGATGCCAGCCGCGAGCGCGTACGCTTGCTGTTCTCGTGGTGAGGACAGCAGCCTTGAGTTGATCGATTCCTTCGCCCCTGCTTGCCACAGTGGGGACGACGGGAGCGTCCAGTTCGTGCGCGAGCGACCTCACATCGATGATGATGCCGGATTGCTCCGCCACATCCATCATATTCAGCGCGATGATAAGAGGGAGATGCCTGTCGATGATCTGGGTGACGAAGTAGAGATTCCGTTCGAGGTGGCTCGCATCGACGACACAGATGACAATGTCGGGCGCGGGGGTGTGTGAAGCGTGGCCGAGGAGGATCTCCGTTGCGATCTGCTCGTCCGGCGATCCCGGGTAGAGGCTGTATGTTCCCGGAAGATCAAGGAGTGTCGCTACAACGCCGTCTCCGAGACGCAGGCGGCCTTCTTTTCGCTCGACGGTCACACCCGGATAGTTTCCGACCTTCTGCCGCAAGCCCGTCAGGATATTGAAGAGCGTTGTTTTGCCGGAATTCGGATTTCCCACCAGGGCGATGTGAAGATGCCTTTCTTCAGGCACTCGGCGTACTTTGGACCTCACTCTGCACTGCCTCCGTTCTTCACATGGCAAATCCTGGTTCCCATGATCCGCAAATACACCCTCTCACCTGTGCCCTCGTTGCGCGGAGTTCCCTGGTCAATCAAATCTGGCGACGAGAATCCCCCGAGCCAGGCCGGCGTTCAATCCTATTCGGGTATTATACACTTCGCAGATAATGTTTCCGTAGCCCTTGGTCACGCATCGGACGACGGCGTTCTCGCAGAATCCCAGTTCACGAAGGCGTGCGGAGATCTCCGGACGTGAGGAGAGCTGCCTGATCCGGACTCTGGTGCCGATGGGGACATCGAGAAGAGAGAGAGAGCTTTGATGTGTCATTTTTGTTCAGGTCTTCTTTTTGCACTTGACGCATGTTCCGAATATCTGGAGGGAAGAACTCTGCGGTGTAAAACTTTTCTCGCCGCACACTTCCTCCTGTATCACTTCCAGACGGTCGTTGACGAATTCGATGATGTCGCCGCATTCCAGGCAGATCAGGTGATGATGATGTGGTCTGCCAAAGGCTTTCTCATACCTTGATGTGTTTTCCGCAAACCGGTATTTCGAGACGAGACCGCAACTCTGAAGGAGATCAAGTGTGTTGTACACGGTTGCCTTTGAGACCTTGATTCCTCCCGAAACCATGCGGTAGTAGAGTCCCTCGGCATCGAAATGACCCTGACTCTGAAGAACCGCATCAAGAACCGCATACCGTTCAGGCGTTGCCCTGAGGTTTCCTTTTGATCTGAGATATTTCGTCAGGATATCGTGAGCGGCTTGCATATCCATGGCGCTTCCTCTATTTAGATTTGGACTAAATAAAGTTACGGAGAACCCGGGCCCGAGTCAAGCATTCTGGGGCATTTTTTTGTCCCGAGTGACGTAAGCAACAATGAAAATGAAACATGCAAAAATAGACAAATTTCGCTTGCTTTTTTTGATGGATTTAACGTTCATGGCATTAAAGAAGTTATGAGGTTCTTCTAATACTACGACTGAGTGAAGTCGCACAAGAGTAAATTCTTGGACGGGAGTAGAATTGCGACGGCTCCAATACCGAAGAATATCTCGGTTCGGACGTTGGTCGATTCCTATTTCCAGGCCTATAATGCGGCTCGGCTTCGTGAGGCTTGCCAGCTTTTTGCAGGACCAATGCTGGATGTTCGTGTTACCATCGGGATGAGCCTTACCGGTGCACTCACTCCGGCGGGACTGGGAGGTGGTTGCATAGTACCCCTCATTGAGAACGGATTTGTTGATTGGATCGTAAGTACAGGGGCAAATCTCTACCACGACACCCATTTTGCCATAGGCAAAACGCTTCATCGAGGCAGTCCTTTTCTGGACGATCGGAAGCTCAGGGCAGAAGGAGTTATCAGGATTTATGACATCCTTTTCGACTACGACGTCCTTCTTGATACTGACGAGTTCTTCCGGGCCGTGATCCGAAATGACGAATTCCAGAAGGAAATGGGGACCGCGGAGCTCCACTACCTTCTGGGCAGGTATATTGCGGCCCGGGAGCGTCTCCTGAAGATCCGCCACAGCAGCGTTCTGGCCGCGGCCTACCGGTGCGGGGTCCCTGTATATACGTCCTCACCAGGAGATAGCTCGATCGGGATGAACATTGCGGAAGTCGCTCTTTCAGGCTTCAGAACCCGGATTGATGTCCTGCTGGACGTCAATGAAACAGCGGCGATTGTTCTCGATGCAAAAAGGAAGGGGGGCAAAAGCGGCGTGTTGATTTTTGGAGGCGGTTCGCCGAAGAATTTCATGCTCCAGACGGAACCGCAGATTCAGGAAGTACTGAAAATAGACGAAAAGGGACATGATTACTTTCTTCAGATCACGGATGCCCGGCCGGACACGGGTGGACTTTCGGGAGCCACCCCGTCTGAGGCTGTGAGCTGGGGGAAGGTCGATCCCAAAGCTCTTCCTGCCACTGTGGTAGCGTATCTCGACTCGACCGTAGCCATGCCCATTATGACTTCTTATGCTCTTGCGCGACGAAAGCCGAGAAAGCTGAAGCGGCTCTATGAGCGCCGAAAGGAGCTCGTGGCCGCTCTCTCCAGGGAATACGAACGCTCTTTGAAACATAACAACGGACCACATCGTCATTTTCAAAAGGAGGGACATCGATGAACAGACTCCAGGAACTGAAGGACCTGGTTGCAACGTTCGAAAAAGATTTTGTCAAGTTTTATGAAAAGGGGAATAAATCCGCGGGGACTCGAGTGCGCAAGAACATGAACGAACTGAAGAGGAAGGCGCAGGAGATTCGTAAGGAAGTTCAGGAAATCAAGGCACAGGCAAAAGGCGATACGGAAGTGAAGGAGGGCTAGTATCCCTTCTCGATGTCTGCACCTCGCGAGGAGGCGCCGCTCTTCCGACCTTGGTGGGAAGGTCGGACGGAATCCGGCGCCTCCTTGAATGTCACACTCACCCGTCCCTGTTTTTGGTTCCTCTGGACCCCACTGCGAAAATCATGACTCCGGCATGATGACCTCTCCGCTTTGCACACAATGAAGTTCCCGTCAACAGCCGCGCGGCTCAGCCCCCGAATTGTCAGCTTTGCGGCGGCCCTCCTTGTTGCGGCTGTTACGTTCGTTTTGTATAGCGGAGCCTTAAAGAACGATTTCAACGGGTGGGATGATTCATTCTATATTCATCTCAATCCTTACATCGCCCCTCTTGACCTAGGCGGGATAGAGAAGATTTTCACAAATTACTACTTCGCTTCCTGGACCCCCCTGACCCTGGTTTCACACGCCGTTGATTTCAAACTCTGGGGCCTCGATCCACGCGGACACCATCTTTCTGGTCTTCTGTTCCACGTGGCAGATACGCTCTGGGTGTATCTGCTCGTTCTGCTCCTCATTTCCTATCTCCGCAGCCCTGGAGTCCGGCGGGAGGACAGTTCTGGAGCTGTCAAAGAGGGGAGTGCGTACGGTGCCATTCTTGCGGCGGCGATAGCAGCGGCTTTCTACTCATGGCATCCGATGCGTGTGGAATCGGCTGTGTGCATATCCAGCAGGAAGGACGTGCTGTGCGCATTTTTCGCCTTTCCCGCCGCCTGTCTTTACCTGAATTACGTAAGAGACCGACCCCGCCTGAAAGTGGCGTGGCGCTACTGGGGGTCATTGGTCCTGTTCATACTGGCACTCCTCTCGAAGGCCGCAGTGCTTGCCTGGCCGGGGCTCGTCCTCTGGTTGGAGGTCTTCGATGTCCGACGGCGCAAGGGAAAAGTCAACCCTCAAAAGATCGCGCTTCGCGTCCTTCCGTTCCTCCTTCCTGCAGCCCTGGTTGCATACTTTGGACTTAAAGCCTCCGGCGGACTGAGAAAACAGAGTTTTTTTGCCGCTGAACCATCCCCGTTCATTCCGCTGTCCAACTATTGGTTCTACCTCCAAAAAACGGTCTGGCCGTCCCACCTGAGTCTCGTCTACGCTCCTCCGGGTTTACTGGAAATGATCGGGACAAACGCTGCAGCGCTCCTGTTGATTGTCGCGGCAATTCTGATTGCCCGCCGCGGCCACCCGGCCCTGATAGCCTGTCTTGCCGCCTATGGCCTGGCCATGCTGCCTGTCCTCGGCATTATTCCCTCGAGTATTCAGCAACTCTCCGACAGATATCTCTACACTGCTGCGCCAGCGTTCAGCGGTCTTGTCGGTGCAGGCCTCATTCGAGTTTATGAATCTTCGGGGGGAGGCCGCATATCCTCCACGATCCGATCGGCTCTTGCCGTAGGGATTCCTATCGTTTGTCTTGCAGTGTCGGCATACATTACCACGACTTCAGTGGGGTACTGGGCTGACGGGTTAACGATATGGAGGCGAGCTGCAGAGACTTCCCCGGAGTATCCGATCGTCCACTTGAATCTGGGACGGTGGCTTTTGGACAAGGACGAATACGAGGAATCCCGACAGGAAATGCTCAAGGCGATTGCGCTGAAGCCCGATTTTGCGGAGGCCTATGACGGACTGGCGAAGGCGCTGCTCTACAAGGGGGACACCACCGAAGCAGAAAAGGCTCTTGCCCGATCGCTCTCGCTCGACCCGCAACTGACGGACGCAATGATTGACCTTGGAGTGGTCAAAGCAAGCCGCGGGCATTATCAGAGCGCAATCCTTCTTTTCACCACGGCACTCCGTGTGGAACCAGCAAACACGTTCGCAATGATCAATTTTGCCCATCTCTATGCGGCAAAAGGCGATCGGGACAGCGCCATAGCATGGGGCAGAAGGTGCATTGCCACCCGTCCTACGTTTGGAAAGGCGTACCTGACGGTTGCAATGTTGTTGCTGGCAGACTCGCCGGTGGATCAGGAGGGTATCGCATTGCTTCGCAGGGCAGCCGAGCTCGGAGAATCACAGGCGCAGACCGAACTTGTCAACCGGGGATTGCTGTAAATGCGAGGGGCGAAAAACAGAAAACCCCCGCCGTGTGGCAGGGGTTTTTGCAAATTCAGGATTGCTCGGCTTGCGTGCGTTGAGCACGCCGGATGGCTTTGACTTTCTTCATCCGTCTCTTGACGGAGGGTTTCGTAAAATACGCGCGCTTCTTGAACTCCTTGAGAACGCCCGAACGCTCGTACTTCTTCTTGAAGCGCTTGATGGCGCGATCGATGGGTTCGTTATCCGCGACCACGATGCCGACCAAACGAAATCACCTCCTTCGAATCTGGAGCGGTCAACCGACCGCACCTTAGCTGTTATTGTCCTGCTGCTCTGCGATGACGCTTTCCAGAAGCCTTCGTTCTCCCAACTTCTCAAAGGCGACGACGATAGCTCTGTCACCCCCCGATGTCCGCTCCTTTGATACAACCTTCCCGATCCCCCATTCGTTGTGGAAGATTGCTTCGCCTACACTGTAGGTGCTTTGGGGGTGGTACTCCAGACAGTCGGCCCTCTCGGGGAGCTTCTCAGACTCTTCCTGCTTTTGCTTGAGCGCCGCGAGGTCGATGAGGGTTGCATGACGACAGCGAGTGCATCGGTACCACATGCGTTCCGGCTGATTCTCGACTGCACCAATAACTTCCATCTTTGTCGTCCGATCGCAATGAACGCAAAGATGAAGTATGTTTTTCCCTTTGGCCATGGAAGCCCTCCTTACTGAAGAAGACATCGCATTCAAGCGTCGGGAGCGGAGGTCGGACAGCAGAACAGAGGTAAACCGAGGCTTTACTCCTTGAATAATATACGGGTTCTTGCACAGGAAGTCAAGAACGGGGAAGGCGGGTCGATCCTCTTCGGCTCTTCTGGCTGAGGTTTTGGGCACCTGGGCTTGCCCGGCCGGGGCGAAGCATGATGGCCGTCAAGCTCCTCAGTAGAGTTCGAGAAGTATTTTATCGTATGGTTTGCCGGCAAACTGGTAGATGATCCGGCGTATCACCGAGATCGGATAGACGAACGAGCGTTTGTCGGTTGATGTATCCCGGGCGACGACGAAGTAATCATCGAGGACATCGACCAGCAGCAGGGTGTATGTCTTGGTCGGATCTCCTGCCGTAAACTGTTCTACGCCTCCTGTTCGGTCAATGATCTGAACTTCTCTCCCTTTGTACTGGAGGAGGAATTCGTGAATCGTCGGAGGACGTTTTTGAGCAAATGCGTCACTTCCTGATGAGAGCACAAACAGAGTGCCGGCGGCAAGGAGTGCCGTTCGCAGGAACCCGATACGCCTGATAGTCATGTAAAGGGAACTCCCTTGAGTCGTGAGAGTGACAGCCCGATGTTGCCTGAATATAAAGAGATAGTTCCCGTGTCAAAGTGACCGGCAACACCCTCACCGCCCGGCAGGGCGGTTGAACGCAACGGAAAACCATCCCCCCAGTATCCGTTTCACATGCTGGTCGAAGGGAACATATGTGGAGCACAGCATGCCAAAAATACCAAAATAGTCCAGATTATCCAAGTCCTTGTTTTTTCCCGTCGGGGTGTCTATATTCAGATTTTGGGGGCCCTTAGCTCAGTTGGTTAGAGCAGCAGACTCATAATCTGCGGGTCGTAGGTTCGAGCCCTACAGGGCCCACGATCAGACGCGCTCAGCCAGAATTCAGCTTCCAGGACGCAAGAGACAATAACCGTCCCGCACCTCCCTCCACACACGACAGAACAAGAATCGGGTCATTGTATGCGCATTCTCATGGTTGATGATGAAGAAGGATTCCTCGGAGTGATGAACGGGGTTCTGCGCGAACAGGGTTACGAGGTCGTGCTTGCTGCCGACGGCAAACAGGCGCGTGAAGCCTTGGAGGGGGGGAACATCGATCTGATTATTTCCGACGTCTTCATGCCGACGTTGGACGGCGTCAGATTCCACAGCTTTGTGCGGGAATTCTCGGGAATGAAGGACGTTCCCTTTATCTTCATTTCAGGATACGACGACGAGCACACCAGGGGACTGGCGTCACAATCTCCCAATGACTACTTCCTGGGAAAGACGACTCCTCTTGAAGACATCCTAGCGCTCATCGACAAAGTTAAACGCACCTCCGGCAAATCGAGCTGACATGGCAAAAGTCGAGACTCCAGAAAATCCCCGCGCCCCGGAAGGGGAGCAACGAACGAACGCCGCACAGCCACCCCGAGTGGGATCGGGACCCGTGACGAAGGCGTCGGGAGGTGGCGCCCGTCCGTTCATGACGTCCTTCTTGGAGCATCTTGTACGCAACAGGATCATCTCCGAGGATGTTGCGGTGCAGGCTGCCGAATGGAAGAAGCAAAATGAGCGCGACAAGCGGAGTCTGATTGAGATCCTGAAAGAAGAATTTGGATTATCTCAGGACGTTCTGCATTACCAGGTCGCTCAATTCTACGCCTTCAGGGTTATCGATATCAATGACCGGGGTCCGCGGCGCCTGCTCCCGTCGGATGTTCTGAAAATCCTTCGCGGTCTCCCGGACCATGTCCGTCAGCTTGCCATGCGTCACAAGGTCCTGCCGTACGACCTCGCGGAAAATCAGCCGGACAAGATCATCGTCGTGACTCCGAATCCCGCCGATCGCGAGATTTCCGATGTGGCCCGCGCGCTCCCGTACAAGAAGTTTGAGATCTGTTACATGAAGGAGCGCGATTGGGCAGAATACTGGCGGCAGTTGACCCTCGAAAAAGATCAGCCCGGAGTGACTGCCCTGTCTGCCCCCGAGGCCATTGTCGAAGAAGACGAAACGGATTTTGAGGAGTCGATTGACCGCGACATCACGCGCGGACAGCTCCTTGCGCTCGTGGAAAACATCTTTGCCGACGCCGTCAGGGTCAATGCAACGGATATCCACATCGTTCCCCGCACCGGCCGGAAGACCGACATCAGTTTCCGAATTGACGGACAACTGGCACTCTGGTACAGCATCGAAGATACGCGCAGCGAAGCGGTCGTCTCTGTCATCAAAAGCAGAGCGACCAGCATGGACCGATTCGAGCGGATGGCCGCACAGGAAGGAACGGTTCAGAAGACCGTGGACAATCAGGTCGTCCGATTCTCCATCGCAACGCTCCCGGTGTTGTCCCGCGAGTTTGGCGGGAAGCAGGAGTCTGTCGTCATCAAGGTCAACCGCGACCCCGAGACGCTTGGACTGGATTCCGTGATCACTGATCCCTATGCCCTTCGGCTCATGAAAGAGGCTCTCGCACGGGCCTATGGCCTGGTGCTCATCGTGGGTCCGGTTGGCAGCGGCCGAACGATTACGGCGGCCGCCACGCTGCGATCGGCCATGAAGCCCGGTCTGAGCACTCTGACCGTCGAGGACCCCGTGGGTTTTTTCCTCGATGGAGGTCGGCAGGTTAAGCTCAATCCCAAGCTCACCTACGAGGACGCACTTCAGTCGCTGATCACTCATGATCCGGACATCGTGTACCTGGGCGAGATTCGCGACCTCAACAGCGCGCAGACTGCGTTGCGGGTTGCACTGAGCGGACGGCAGGTTTTTGCCAAGATGCATGCACGAGACTCTGCAACTGCAGTCGTCCAGCTGATAGCGCAGGGGATCGAGCCATTCCTCGTCGCGGAGGGGGTGAATATCATTCTTACGCAGCGACAGGTGCGAAAGCTGTGCGAGCGGTGCAAAGAGCCGTTGACCAAAGTAAGCCGGGACATGGTAACGCGTCTTGGCTTCACGGAAGAGGAAGCGGCGGCGACGAACTTTTTCCGGGCTGTTGGTTGCATCAATTGTATGGGCGGATTCAAAGGGCGGATCGCCCTTCATGAGGCGCTGGATTTCACTCCGGAAATTCGCGAGCACATTGTGGCCTCGGGAGAGAGAGTCGATGTGGCTGGCTTGCGGCAAACAGCCGAAAAGCAGGGTATGCTCACCCTCCGCCGGGTAGGCATAGAAGCGTTGAAACGGGGATTCACCACCCTCTCAGAGCTTGCAGGAGCGCTGGCGTGATGGACCAGGCAGGGGCAGATTAGCCGAAGAAATTTTTCCCTCCGTTCGGTCATTATTACCCGAGAGCATCTGCTGTTGCATGATTTTGCAGTTCTTTGGCTCCCTTTTGGCGCTCCTGTGTTTGGCATGAGCCTTGCAGCTTCTCATCCAGACATAAGTGTGAGAGACCCCTGGAATCTCCATAACTAATCAACATTTATACATCATCATAAAGGAGCGCATATATGGGACAGCAGCAGCTTCTGCTCATCATCCTTGGCGTTATTGTCGTCGGTATCGCGGTCGCAGTCGGGATCACGATGTTCTCGGACAATGCCATCTCCGCTAACAGGGATGCATTGACGAACGACCTCGTGAACCTTGGATCACGGGCGCAGCAATACTATCGCCGGCCGACGTCTCTTGGCGGTGGCGGGAATAATTTCTCCTCGTTGAGCACAATTACGCAGCTCACGAACAAGCCGTCCAATGCCAACGGAAGCTATTCTCTGTCAAGCCCCGGAAGCGGTTCAGTCGGACCGATTCTTATAGGCGTGGGCACGGAGAATGGAAACAATGGTACGGGTAAGGTCGAAGTGCATCTGCAGGTGTGGGCTGATCGTGATAGTATGTGGGTGGTGAATTAAGTACGCACTAAAAGGGCCCCTTGCCGAATCGGCGGGGGCCCTTTGTAAATCTTTAGAGGAATAAGCCATGGGCAGCCAGCAATTGCTCCTGATAGTCGTCGGAATGGTCCTGATCGGCATTGCGATCGCGGTCGGAATGACGATGTTTGCAGACCAGGCGATATCGGCGAACCGGGACGAAGTGGCAAATGATCTGACGCATTTCGGCGCGATGGTACGCTCGTACTACAGAAAGCCGACATCGTTCGGTGGTGGCGGGATGAGCTTCAAGGGACTCACCATGGCCAGGATTACAAGCAAGCCCTCGAATGACAATGGGACCTACTCATTAACCCCTGATCCGGTATCGGGCAACCCGGCGTTCGTTACACTGATCGGGATCGGAACTCAGGAAGGTCTGGATGGAACATCGAATGTGAAAGTCGTGATGCTGGTTTATCCCGACAGCATCAAAATTGACGACAGTCAGATAAATTGAGGGCTTTTATCCGGCAGTCTTGACTGGCATTGTGAGTATGGGCCGACACGGGGGAGGGGGGAAAACCCGTTTTCGGCCGTGTGCGAGCGTTTTGGGGAGGGGGTACCTCTTCGCGTTGTCTTCGCGCGATACCGGGTGGGGGATCCGGTATCGGACACGTGTAAGCCAGCCGGAGAGGTTACCCTTTCTCTGTTTGATGGGGAGCACAGTCATTGTCCCCGAGATGTGACATACTTATGTATACGATGTGTGATCCTATGATGACTCGAACACCAAAGGAGCATTCGCATGCCTGAGTTCCGGATCGAAGGGGTGACGCCGGCAGGGAAGCCGGTCCAGGGAGTCTTGGAAGCCGATTCCCAGCGCGGTGCTAAAGCCAAGGCAGCGCAGCTTGCGCAACAGCGCAATTTCAAGCTCCTGCACATCATCCCCCGTTCCACCTGGATATACAAGGTCCAGAAGGGAACTGAGAAGCCGATCTTGGGAGAGCAGAAAGCCTTCTCGAAAGGAGAAGTGCAGGAGGCACTCCAGAAGATGGGCTATCGTGTCATCAGGGTCCAGAGGCGGCTCATTGATTTCAAGGCCAGACCACCCTCAACTGAGATCGTGACGTTCGTCCGGGTGAGTGCTGACCTCATCAGGCAGAAGCTTCCTTTCAACGAGATCATGCAGCTCATGATCAACGACGTGCAGAACCGCACGCTTCGTGAGGCAATCAGGGACATCAACACCGAGTTGAAGCAGGGGAAAGACAGTGAGCGGGCCTTTGTCAAGCATGAGGGGGTTCTCGGGAAATTCACCGCGCACATGCTCGGCCTTGCTTCAAAGAGCGGTAACATGGCCGAGATTTACGACAGCACCGCGAAGTTCCTTGAGCGCCAGGCAGACTTCAAAAAGAATCTGAAGAGCGCGTTGATCACGCCGATCGTAACCCTGATCGTCCTCTTCGGTGCCGTGATGTACTACGTCGGGTATATATTTCCAGCCACGGCAAAGCTGTTTGTGAAATTCAAGATCGACCTGCCGCCGATGACAAAGGCGACCCTTGCGATGAGCGATTTTCTGGTCGCTCACATCGTCATCATTATGATACTTCTTATCGTCCCGACTGTTCTGGCGATACGGTTTTTCACAACGCCTCGCGGGCGGTTTATCCTCGACAAATACATCTGGAGCGTTCCCGTCATCGGTCAGCTTCTGCACAAGACCAGCATCGAGATCTTCTGCCGGGTCTTTTATGCCCTCTACAGCGGCGCAGGCGAAAACATCGAAGTGATCCGCCTGGCGGCGGAAGCGTGCGGCAACAAGTACATGGAACACCAGATCAAAACCGTTGCGCTGCCGTTGATGATACAGAAGGGCGCCGGCATCACGGAAGCTTTCGAAGCGACCGGGGTCTTCACGAAGACTGCCGTGTCACGGTTTCATTCGGGCGCAGAGACTGGAACCGTCAAGAACACTGCGTTTCAGCTTGCCGAGTACTATGAAAAAGAGACTTCGTACAAGATGCGCAATGCCATTGACTTCATCCAACTCTGGATCTCGATGATCATCATGATCGTCCTGACGGCGCTGACCATCGTGTCGTCTGAGACGGCCACTATCAAGCCGAGAAACCCGGCCCTGGGCCAGCAGCTCGCTCCCGACCGACAAACCTCTATTATGGTAGCTTCAACAAGAGAGGTAAACGGAATGGAGCTGATGTCCTGACCGGAATCGCTCGCTGCGATCGAATGCGAGGAAAGGGTTAAGGCAAATCCCCCAACAGTTGACCACCGTCTATGGCACATATTGACATCACCGACAAGATCGGATTCGCCCTTCTCAAGACAGGGATCATCGACTACGAGACGCTTGAGAAATCTCTGAAGGTCAAGGAGTCGGAGGAGAAAAAGAACCGCAGAAACCTCGGACAGATCCTGGTGAACGACTTCAATGCTGACCACGATGCTGTCTTCCGCGAGGTTGCTGATCTCTATGCCTTTCGTGAGATTTATCTCGCCGATGAAAAGCTCGATAAGCCGAAGCTCGATTTCATCAAGAAGTACGTCGACAATCTTCCGACAAACGTCCGCGAAATGCTCCTGCAGACGAAGATGCTGCCGTTGAGGTTCGACGAGAAGCAGTCGGATAAGCTGATTATCATCGCCGCCGACCCGACGGACAGACGCATTCCGCTCATTGCCCGGAATTTCGGCGCGAAGAAATATGAAGTGGCCTATTGCAGATTGAAGGATCTGCAAAGCCTGTTTGAACAGGTCATCCCGCCGGAAAACGAGTTCCTGAAATTGCTCGAGAACTCGCAGGTCGGCATCCAGATGAAAGAGGATGAGGAATCCGCGCTTGATGAGGAGGCGCTCGAAGCCGAAATCACCAAGAGCGCCCTGGTGAACCTCGTGGAGGGATCCCTCGTCGAGTCTGTCCGGCAGGGAGCAAGTGACATTCACATTCTCGCGAAGGAAGGAAACCGTACGGAATTCTGGTTCCGCGTTGACGGCGCGCTGAAATTGTGGCATGTTCAGGACAAGACGATGCCCGAGGCAGTTGCTGCCGTTGTCAAGGACCGATCCAAAAACGTGGATCGCTTCGAACGCGAAATGTCGCAAGATGGATTCATACAGCGCGAAATCGATGGCACGATGATACGGTTCCGCGTGTCTATTATCCCCATTGTCGGTGTTGAGTACCGGCACAAGTTCGAAAGTATCGTCATACGTGTTCTCGACGATCGCAAAGTGATCACCGATCTGAGCAAGCTTGGCCTCATGGGCCCTGCAAAGGAGTTCTTCGACAAAGCGATCAACAAGCCTCAGGGCATTGTCATCCTCACCGGACCGACGGGATGCGGGAAGAGCACAACGCTCGTTGCCGCGTTGCATCAGGTGATCGATCCCACCCTCAATGTGCTTACCGTCGAGGACCCGGTCGAGTACATCATACGTGGTGCCCGGCAGTTGAAGATCGGGCCCAAAATGAATTTCGACCTCGCGATCCGGGGGATCCTCCGTCATGACCCCGACATCGTGCTGGTCGGTGAGATGCGCGACAAGACGACTGCGGAAATCGCCATCAAGCTCGCGAACACGGGGCATCTCACATTCTCCACACTTCACACGAACGACGCCCCAAGTGCGGTGAGCCGGCTTTATAAAATGGGGATCGAGCCGTTTCTGATTGCCTATGCTATCAACATTATCGTAGCACAGCGCCTCATCAGGACGTTGTGCACAGCGTGCAAACGGGAGATTCCGAAGAAGGAACTTGACTACGAAACCTACTTGAAATTCGGCTTCACAGAGGCGGACCTTGAGGGCCATACATTCTTTGACGCTGCCGGTTGCGACAAGTGCAACGGCGGATATAAAGGACGTGCGGCGATCCATGAGGCACTTTACTTCTCAAAAGACATCCGTGGAATCATTGTCCGTTCGGGCGTAGAAGTGGATGAAGAAGCAGTCCGTCGCCAGGCGATCAAGGATGGGATGTGGGACCTCCGTCGCGCAGGTATTGAGCGAGTGAAACTGGGCCAGACGACCCTGGAAGAGATAGCCTCTGCCACAACGGGAGACTGAGAAAGAGGGACGTGCAGGAAACGAGGTAAGTGTTTTGAGCATTGTTGTTTATCAACATAACTTGAAGTCTAAATTTATTTGACTCGTAGTCCTTATTCGTTTTCTTTAAGTTGTTGACATTAGAAACAGAGTTGGATATATTCACGTTGGTTTCTCAAATCATTCTTCGCTAAATCTCGCGATATGATAGAAACTGCGATTAAGACTTTACAGGAGATTTCCGCGGCGCTCCCCGATACCGTTCCCGGGATGGAGCGGCAAATGCTGATTGGCGATCTGCTCACCAAGCAGTCCCCGGCAGAACGCACTGCCCTTCGCAAGCTGATGGACAGCTACCTGATGAAAATGGCCCAGATCAATGCATCCGACATCGATCTCGGGGGCTATGGCACGGGTGGTCATGTATGGTACCGTGTGTACGGCGAGAAGCGGCCGGCGAAGGACCTCGGGAAATTCACGCTCGATGAATTTAATGTTCTGATCCAAAGCATCCTGATCGAACGTCAGAGACTCTTCCTGTACGAAAACCGGAGTCTGGATCTTTCATACAGCATCGTGCAGGACGAGAAGATGTTCCGGTTTCGCGCCAATGCGTACTTCGATCTGGATCATCTTGCCCTTAACATGCGTGCGATCAACGCAGTCATCCGGCCGTACAAGAATCTCGAGTTTCATGCAAATGTGACCAAGGCTCTGAGTCTCGCCCACACCGAGCAAGGGCTGACGCTCGTCACCGGCATCACCGGTTCCGGAAAAAGCACGACCCTCGACAGCATCATCGATGCAAACAATCACACGGTCGATGGACATATCGTCATCATCGCCTCTCCTGTTGAGTATGTGCATCGGTCGGACCACTGCATCATCCGGCACAGGGAAGTCGGACGAGACGTCCTCTCCTTCAAGGAGGGAGCTGTGCAGTCTCTGCGGCAGGATCCGGACATCATCGTCATCGGAGAAATGCGCGACCCGGACACAATCCTCACTGCACTGGAGATCACCGATAGCGGCCACAAAGTCTTTTCCACGCTGCACACGGCTTCCGCGGTCGAGACGATCGATCGTATTATCGGCGAAGTTCCCATTGCCGATCAGGAGCGCGTGCGGATGCGCCTTGCCGACACGCTGACATGCGTCGTCTCACAGAAGCTCATTCCCAGCCTCGACGGGAAGCGCGTGCTTTCCAAGGAGGTGATGATCATGACCCCGTCGGTCAGGGCAGCCATCAAGAACAATAATACCGGGGAAATCTATCAGATGATGGCGGAATCGGGTGACCTGGGCATGACGACGCTCGAACAGGATTTGCGAAGATTGTACGTTCAGAAAAAAATCTCGCTGGAAAACTGCATCATCGCCGCCAACAACAAACGGCGATTCCAGCAGATCATGAATATCACCCCCGTGGGTGACTAAGAGTCCCCTTTACTCACAACCGATACGGTTCAGCCATGGCCAAAGCAGCAGGTCGGGGAAAATCCGTACTGGGTATTTTCGTCGATGGTCTTGACGTCAAGCTTGCGCACCTCTCCGTCAGGAAGAAGCGGGTCGTTATTCAGGAGCTCAGGTCGGCCACCCTCATCACCAAGCTCCAGGAACAGAAGAGCGCCGAGACGATGGCGACTTCTCTGGGTGAAACAACGGATGCCTTCAGTATTCCGGAACCGACGACGACCGATTCCGTTCCCCAGGGGCAGGCCGACGATAACAATGCGGTTCTGCTCGGACTTCTCGCCCAGTATCCGACAAGCAGGTATTCCCTGACTTACAGTCTCGCAGAGCCGGCGATCTATTATCACGTCCTTGAGAGCGATTTCGGCCTCAAGGGGAAGAAACTCAAAGACCGGATCCTCGAGGAGCTGAAAAATATCCGTGCCTTTCAACCCTCGGCAGATGCGGTGGATGCCATCCGGACCGATGAAGGGAACATGCTGTGCATCGTCCGGGAAGACGGGCTGAGCCTGATCAATTCGCTGGACAACATCAAAGGATTTATCGGCGGGCGAATTCCGTTCATTCCCGCGATCGACAGTGCCGATATTTCGCTGATGAACCTCGTCCGGCTGAATTACGATCTTCAACCACAGGAAGTGTCGGTGATCATCTACGTGGGAGTTGAGTTTACCCGGCTCATATTCATGCGGGGAGATCAATTCTATCAGTTTGCTCCCATCCTGGGTGAAGGCTACGATTCACCGAATCTTCAGAACACGGTGTACAGCCGTCTCCTTCTCGAGCAGGACAACCTTGCCATTCCGCGCATCAACCGGATCATCCTGGCCGGGGAATCACGCCGCATCAATTTCCGGGATTTCCTGCTGCAGCAGCTCCCTGACCAGGAAGTTGAATACCTCCTCGCTCCCAGAATCGACTCCTCGCAGCTCGGCGCCGACCAGCAGGAGATGATCTCGGAGTATGCCGTCCCCATCGGCGCGGCCTGGAGAGTCCTCGATCCGGATAACAGCAGCATCTACGCCATCAACGTCCTTCCGGCCGATGTCAAGGAAGGGCAGCGGGTGTTCAAGCTTGCCTGGCACGGGTACCTGTTACTACTCCTTTTGTTCCTCTCGGCCCTGTTCTTCACGTGGCAGATATCCCAGAAAAACAAAGAGATCCGGGAATTGAGGGACGTGCTGACCCTCAAGGAGGGTCAGCGGGCGGAAAATCAGACGCTGGCGAGCTCGATTCAGGCACTTCAGGAACAGCTCGGTCGGTACAAGACATCGCTTGCCCTCTATGACTCCCTCGTCCCGGGTTCAGAACGATGGAGCAAGACGATCACGCAGTTAAGCCATGGCGTCGAAGATCTCAACTCTATCTGGCTGACCGAGTTCACTTCGGGAAGCGACGCTGTCATCAAGATGAACGGGTTCACCGTCTATCGGACGCGCATCCCGCGCCTGGCTACCTTGTTCGACAATGCACTGTTGAAAGAGGTGAACGTTCAGGCGATTCGCGAGCAGACGGTCTATCGGTACTCGATCGAAGTCCCCGCTCCTTCCGGGGGTCAGTAACTTCACAGGATAAGGAGAACGGTCGTGTCCTATAAGATCCGTAATAGTATTGCGCTCGGTATTCTGCTGTTCTTGATTGTCGGTGTCGGCACGTACATCCGCGCGTTCAATCTCCCGCGTAAAGCCAAGCAGATCGAGAAACAGGTGAAGTTGATCGATGAGGAGCTGCAGAATACCCCCAATCTCGTGAACGAATTCAACGATCTCAGCGCTGTCCTCAATGACACGCAGAAACGCTGGGAGAATCGCAACAAGGACATCCCGCCCGTTGACGTGACCTCGCAAAGCTATGCATATTTCAGCCGCCTGATCGATCTGAGCGGCTACGTCAAGCTGGACATGATCTACAACGGTGTCCAGTCGCGGGGCAACTACGGCTTCAACGTGTACAATCTGAAGGGCGAGGCGCCCTTCGAAAATTTCTATCGGTTCATCTGGTACCTCGAGAACGACCGGAAGTTGTACAAAATCCAGAACATAGCCCTCCGAGGGGTTGAGGTGGCTCCGACCGAAAAGGAGGAAGGCAAAGTTCTTGTCACGTTTGACATGATCGTCAATGCGTATTTCTCTTCGGTGGCAGAACTTTCCAGCTCCCTGGGAGAACGGTCGATCACCCCGAATTACCTGAACGTCGATCCATTTACGCCCGTCATCTCGAGCGGCATACCGCCGAATGCCCGCGAACTTGTTGAGATAGAACGTTCGGACTTAAAGGCGGTGATCACCGGGAAGGCCTACGTTCTTGACCAGAGCAACAACATCCGAACGCTCGAAGAGGGTGATGAAGTGTACCTTGGCTATGTCACCAAAATCGATCCTGAGGGTGGGAGGATCGAATGCACGCTGAATAAAGGCGGGATCATCGAAAAGGTGGAGTTGAAGATCCGCTATGGCCCGCTCCAAAATGTCGTGAACAAATAGAATAGAGGTCAACATGAAGAAACCTGTATTGGTGACGGCGTTTGTGCTCGCATGTTTCGCCGGCCAGGCGTCCTTCGGACAGGTAACAGGGGATCCGGGGTTGCGCAAGGCGCTGCGTGAATACACAGCACCGGGGGAGCTTGTCTCCATCGCGCCGACGGCAACACTCGACAAGGCCCTCACCGTGATCAGCGAGGTGAGCAAGAAGTTCACCAATAAGATCATCATCGACACGGAGAGGCGGAATTTTCCGATCAATGTTGACATCCAGGGGATGCAATGGCGGGATGCCCTGGAAACCATCTGTCGGAAAAACGATATCTGGTACACGGAATATGAAAATTATATTCAGCTGACCTCAACCACGGCGACGGAACTTTCAAAATCCGCCGGCCAGGGTGGAGGGATACAAACAACCGGGCCGGCAGTCGGGGTAGGTGAGGGCGGCTTCCGGAAGGAAGTGGCCAACTTCAGGAGCAGGGAAATCAAGATCTCCGCGATTTTCTTTGAAGTCGACCTTGATAAGCTCAATGAAGTCGGTATCAACTGGACATTCATGAAGAGCACCAGCGATTTCGACATTACAGCGGAGTCGTTTGCCGGGGATCAGATGTCGAAAACGCTGTTCAAAACCGAAGTGACCCCGAAACTGAGCTTTGCGAACATTAATCTGGTGGCGAGTCTCTTCTCCAATTACTCACTGGGTGAAATCCTGAGTGGTCCGCAACTGACCGTCCGGTCCGGCGAGGAGGGGAGAATCCAGGTTGGCCAGGATTTCTCCATCAGGGAACGCGACTTTTCGGGGAACCTGATTGACAAGTTTTACAGCGCGGGAACGATCGTCAGGGTGACGCCGCAGGTGATCACCGAACAGGGCGTGAACTTCATCCACATGATGGTGGAAGTCGAGCGAAGCAGCATTGCCCCGAGCCCGACTACGATGATCATCAACAAGACGAAAGCCAACACCAATCTTCTCCTCCTTGACGGTGAGGAGACCATCATCGGGGGTCTCTATGACTCACAGACGACGTCCGTCCGCCTGGGCGTTCCGTTCCTGAAAGATCTTCCATGGTATGTGCTGGGCCTTCGCTATATCTTCGGTTACAACAAGGAAGAGGTTACTAAGAAGGAACTCGTCATCCTCATGAAGGGGGAACTCGTGCCGACGCTGCAGGAACGCATCACGCAGAAGTCCAAGGAAGACGGAATCTTTGATCGATGGTTGCTGGATCAAATGAAGTACGAGCAGCACGTCACGGGGAGAAAAAGCGAGTAAACGGACCGCGCACTTCACATCGCATAAAGGCTGATTCGCATGAAACATACCTGGTCCACATTTTTGCTGGCAGGGATGATGGCTGCGGTGATCATTTCCTGCAAGAATGACGAAAACGCCGCCGGTCCGATTCCCGGGCAAGGGGCCGTAAGCGGCATCGTGATCGATGCAGCGACGCAGACGGGATTGGACGGCGTGACCATTTCCGCCGAAGAGTTCACAGGTGGAACGGCACAACAGACGACGGGAAGTAACGGGAGATTCAGGGTGTCCTTTGAAATTGACAGTACATCGTCCGTCGTTATTACATTTTCCAAAACCGGCTACCGCGACACAACGATTGTCTTCAATATCGCCTCGAACACGATTACACCGGCAACGGTTGTATTAACGCCGAGGTCTGTTTTCAGCGGTGGAGGGGGTGGTGGCGGGACGACCCCCGGGACGGGGCTCGCTCATGACATCGCGTTCCTCGGGGCCGATCCACAGGAAATTGCGGTGCACGGGGTTGGTTCCGTCGAGACCGCCCTTCTCAAATGGGAAGTCCGGGACTCCTTGGGAATACCCATCGACGCAGCCCATGCCATTGTGCTGACGGTTTCGGTCCAGAACGGGCCCGGAGGAGGGGAGTATGTGTCTCCCTCGCCCATTACCACCGACGCCAACGGCCAGGCGTTCACCACACTCACCTCCGGCATCAGGTCGGGTGTAGTTCAGGTCGTGGCAACCGGCACGGTCCAGTCTCCGGGCGGAGGCACTGTGCAGCTCTCGACGAGCCCTGTGCGTGTGATTATCAACGCGGGCTTCCCCGACCAGGCCCACTTTACTGTTGCCCCGGCGATTCATAATCTGCCGGTTCTTTTCGTCGTCAACGCATCCAATTCTGTTTCCGTTCTTGTTGGCGACAAGTACAGCAACCCGGTGACCCAGAAGACCGCGGTCTATTTCAAGAGCAGCGCGGGCGTCATCCAGCCGAGCGTCTTCACCAATGCCAACGGGCAGGGGACCGTCAGTCTCATCAGCGGCAATCCGCTCCCGCTGGGGATTTATGCGACCCCGGTACACGGGGACGGGTATCACTTCGTAGTTGCGACCACTGTCGGTCAGGGCGGCGTGACAGTCACTGACAGCACGCTCATGCTCTGGAGCGGCAGGCCGCTGATCACGAACTTCGCGCCGTTGACGTTTGCCATCACAAACGGCAGCAGCCAGACGTTTACGTTCACGGTGGCTGATTATCTGGGACACCCTCTTGCAGCCGGAACCGCGATTGCCATTACGGCAACCATTCCGCCTCCGCCGGACCCGAACACGCAACAAAACCAGGTCACGGTGGCGCTGTTCCCCGGCGGTATTGACGGAACGCGCGTGCTGGAAGATGAGCTCTTTCCCGGCCCGGGCATAACGGATTTTAGCTGCAAGTTGAGCGATGGTTCCACTGGCATCACTGAGATCACACCGGTTACGCTCTCGGTGAGCGTGAGCGGTCCGAACGGGAGCGCAGTGTTCACCATCGACGGTACCGTTCAGTAAACCGTACGCATCTGCATCGATCAGATCGAAGCCCCCGCAGGGAGTCAGCGGGGGCTTCGCATTTTCCGGAGTG
>Ga0326726_10000758_pt1 | contig 29607 bp, 25 predicted proteins | sample MHFenrmetagenome_2_FD_207603 | JGI IMG/M metagenome (GOLD analysis project Ga0326726, IMG submission 207603) | Lab enriched peat soil microbial communities from Michigan Hollow, Ithaca, NY, United States - MHF15MN | ecosystem: Environmental > Terrestrial > Soil > Wetlands > Peat | place: USA...
TTAGCGTCAACGTCCGCAACATCCTCAAGGGGAAGATCAAGGACATCCCCCTGCTCGTCAACGATACGATCTACGTCCCGGAGAGCGTCCTCTAGCCCGGGCCGTTCGGGAGAACCGCCATGAAGGGTTTTTCGAGTCCGACGGAAAAGAAGGAGGTCGACCTCCTCGAATACGTCCGGATCGTGCTCAAGCGCAAATGGGTCCTGGTGACGTTCGCCACGGTCCTCGTCGCCCTCGCGGCCGTCCTGTCGTTCACCAAGACGCCGCTCTACCGGGCCACCGCCACCCTGCTCATCGACGAGCCGGGCGCGAGCCTGCTCAACATCCAGGACGTCCTCAACTCGGGGGCCATCTACCGCAGCGATTACCTGGGCACCTATTTCAACACCCAGCTCCGGCTCCTGACCAGCCGGTCGCTGGCCGAGCGGGTGGCGAAAAAGCTCAACCTCGCGGCCCGGCCGGAGCTGCGGACCGAGACGGGCGGGCGGACGGGCCTTCTCTCCGCCGTGAAGTCCGTTCTGACCTTCCGTTGGCTGGCCGGACGGGGCCGTGCCTCGACGGCGTCCGCGGACCCTGCGGAGACGGCGACGCCCGGCCTGGCCAGCTACGCCTTTGCCGTCCAGAGCGGCCTCAACATCGTCCCCATCCCGGAGACCCGGCTCGTCTACGTGAGCTATGTCTCGCCCCACGCGGCGCTGGCCGCCGACGTCGTCAACGCCCTGGTCGAGGAGTTCGTCAGCTTCTCGGTCGAGACCCGCTACGAGGCGACGAAACAGACCTCGGAATTCCTGACCGAGCAGATCGCCCTGCTGCGCGACGAGCTCAAGAGCAAGGAAGAGACCCTTCAGAAGTACGGCCAGGAAAAGGACCTCCTCTACCTCAGCGACAACGAAAGCTCCGTCGTCAATAAGTTCGCCGACGTCAACACGGCCCTGACGACGGCCCAGATCGAGCGCTACGCCAAGGAATCGACCTACCTCGAGCTCAAGAACCTGAGGGTCGACAGCCTGCCCGAGTCCGTCAGCAACCCGACCATCCAGGCCCTGCGGACGACCTACACCCAGGTCCAGTCGGAATTCGAGGAGAAGGGCAAGATCTACCGTCCGGAATACCCGGAGATGGTCCAGCTCAAGGCCCGCCTGGACGCCACCCGTAACACCCTGCAGCAGGAGATCCGCAAAGCCGTCGACGCGGCCGAGTCCGATTACGGGGCCGCCCTCAAGCAGGAGAACAGCCTCCGGGGGCTCCTCGAGCAGCAGCGGGGCGACGTGACCAAGATGAACCGGAACGCCATCTTCTACCACACGCTCCGGACCGAGGTCGAGAACATGCGGACCCTGCTCAGCACGCTCGTCGCCAAGCAGAACGAGATCCAGGTCTCGAGCCAGCTCGGCGGCCTGCGGACGAGCAACATCAAGATCGTCGACCGGGCCCTGGTGCCGCCCGGCCCGTTCACGCCGAATGTCCGGCGCAACCTCCTCATGGCCCTGCTCTTCGGCCTCTTCGGCGGCCTCGGCCTCATCTTCGCGGTCGAGTATCTCGACAGCAGCGTCAAGGGCCCCGAGGATGTCGAGAAGCTGGTCGGGCTGCCCTCCCTCGGTATCATCCCGTACCTCTCGGCCGAAGGGACGCGCCGGAAGTCCAACGTCTATGGCTCCTACCGCTCCACCTACGGCGCCGAGGACGAGAAGGCCGGCGGCGAGCCGGTCGTCCGGGAGATCGAGCTCATCAACCACCTCTACCCCAAGTTCTCGATCGCCGAGGATTACCGGACGGTCCGGACCTCGATCCTCTTTTCCCACGCCGACAGCGCGCCGAAGACGATCGCCTTCACCAGCACGCTGCCCCAGGAGGGCAAGTCGGCCACGGTCTCCAACCTGGCCGTGTCGTTCGCCCAGCTCGAGGGCAAGGTCCTGATCGTCGACGCCGACCTGCGCAAGCCCCGGCTGAGCAGGATCTTCAACCTGAGGAACACCGTCGGCCTGAGCAGCTATCTCGCCGGCAAGAGCAGCTACGAGGTGGTCGTCCAGAAGACGAGCATCGACAACGTCTGGACCATCCCGAGCGGTCCCCATCCCCCCAATCCGGCCGAGCTCCTGAACTCGAAGCGGATGCGCGAGCTCCTGGCCCTGACCAAGGAACAGTTCAACGTGGTCCTGCTCGATACGCCGCCGGTCCTGGCCGTCATCGATCCGGTCATCGTCAGCTCGCTCGCCGATTCCACCGTCTTCGTCGTCCGGGCCGGCAAGACCACCCGGCGGTCCCTGCGGAGGGCCGTCGAGGAGGTCCGCCGGTCCAAGGCCGACATCATCGGCGTCGTCTTCAACGAGGTCCGGATCGGGCGCCAGGCGCTCGGGACGCCCTTCTATCATTATTATGAGTATGAGTACGGATCGACCGAAGCCGCCGCGCAGGGCGACGGCCGGGCGGCCGCGTCCAAGCCCGCGTCGGGCGCCGGGCCCCAGGACCGCTCATGAAACGCAAGCTCATCGGGTACGGGCTCCTCGGCCTGCTCGTCCTGAGCCCCCTCCCGGCCGCGTCGGTCGAGGAGTGGGCCATCTTCGCGATCGAGCTCGCCGTCGCGCTCATGGCCGGCGCCTATATCCTGGACGAGCCGAAGCCGGCCCTCAATCCCCACCTGCCGCCGGTCCTGAAGAGGCTGCGGCCGATCGTCCTCGCCCTGTTCGGCCTGCTCCTCTTCCAGGTCGTGCCGCTTCCGGCCGGCCTCGTCCGCCTCATCGCGCCCGGCAGCTACGACTTCCGCAAGCTCTACGCGCCCGAGTTCGGACGGATGAAGTTCATGACCCTGTCGATCGTCCCGTCGGCCACGATCGGCGCCGGGCTCTTTCTCGCCACCCTGTTCATCCTCGGCTTCCTGGTGCTGCACACGGTCAAGCACGGCCGGCAGATCCGGACCCTCCTCGCCGTCATCGTCTGCTCGGGCGCCTTCCAAGCGCTCTACGGCCTCTTCGAGCTGACCCGGACCGAGCCGCGGCTCCTTTTCTACAGGAAGATCTTCAGCCCCGATTCCGTGACCGGCACCTTCGTCAACCGCAACCATTTCTCCGGCTACCTCGAGATCATCGTGCCGCTGGCCCTCGGGCTGGCCATGGCCCGGATGAACATGATGACCTTCGGCGTCAAGGGCCTCCGCGAGAAGCTCTTGCTCTGGACGTCCAAGGGCCTCCTCGTGAACATCCTCATCCTGGCCGCCGCGGTCGTCATGGCCCTGGGCATCGCCTTGTCGAACTCGCGCTCGGGCCTGGCCGTCCTGGGCTTCACCGCGTTCCTCTTCCTGGGGCTCTCGGTCTCGGCCTTTAGCCGGACCGGCTTCCGCCAGCCCTGGATCGGCCGGGCCGTCCGGACGACCTTCCTCTGCTTCATGATCTTGGCCTTGACGGTCGGCGTCGGCTCGACCATCCGGCGCTTCGCCCTGGACGATCTGCTTCATCAGGACCGGCCCCAGTACTGGTCGAATACGGTCGAGATCATCCGCGACTTCCCGCTCTTCGGCACTGGCCTGGGCACTTTCGCCGCGGCCTACGGCGCCTACGAAAAGTCGAGTTCGAACGAGCTCCTGCTCGTCCACGCCCATAACGATTTCCTGGAATACATCGCCGAGCTGGGTCTCGTCGGCGGGGCCCTCCTGATCGGCGCGGTCCTCTACCTGGCGGTGTCCTCCTACCTCGCCTGGCGCGGCCGGCGCAACGCCCAGGCCCGGGCCCTCGCCCTGGGGGGCCTGGTCTCGATCTCCGGGATAGGGCTCCACGCCGTCACCGATTTCAATCTCCACATCCCGGCCAACATGGTCCTGTTCAGTGTCGTCCTGTGCCTGACCCTGGTCATGGCCTATTACCGGAAAAGCTGAGGTCGCTCTTGAAGAAGATCTGCCTGATCGCCGGACTCGCCGCCCTGGTCGTCTTCCAGGCCGCCTTTGCCTGGAACGCCCGCCTGTGCTGGCGGGCCAAGGCCGTCGCCCGCGACGCGGACGAGAAGATCCGTCTTCTCCGCCTGGCCGACGCGGTCTTCCCTTGGAATGACGCCGTCTCCTGCGAGCTCGGCCAGGTCTCGTTCGAACGGGGCGCCGAAGCCCTGGGCGACCCGGCCGCCCGCGACGCCATGTTCCGGCGGTCCATCGAAGCCTACCTCCGGTCGCTGCGGCTCAACCCGGGCTCGCCGGGGGCCCACTTCGGGCTCGGCCAGGCCCTGCTCTACGCGGGCTACGTCGGCCAGGCCACGCCGCTGCCGTATTTCGACGAATACAGGCGCGCGGCCGAGCTCACCGGTCACAACAGCCAGATCCACTACGACGCCGGCAAGGTCCTGCTCGGCCGTTGGGACAGCCTGGGGCCGGCCGAGAAGGAATTCGTCGCCGGTCTCCTCAAGAGCTCGATCGCCGGAAAGGGCCAAGATCGTCTGCTCGATCTGCTCGAGGCCTGGAACCTGGCCGGACGCGATCCCGGGCTCATCGACCGGGTCCTGCCCGAGGATCCCGAGGCGCTCAAGACCTATGCCCGGTTCCTGGGCGAGCGGGGGCTCTCGCTCGAAGCCCGTCAGTCGGCCCTGGCCCGCGCCGAGGCCCTCGAGGTGGCCCGAGCCAGGACCGATGTCGAGCGGGGGCGGCGGGCGGCCGACGCGTTCCGTGCGGCCGAAGCCGCGCGCCACGTCGGCGACGCCCTCGAGGCCCTCGGCTCCGTCAGGTTCTATCAGGCGCTCACGGGCCGCGAGCTCTTCGACCCCCGCGAATTCGCCGGCCTGCTCAAGTCCTCCCGCCGCCTGCTGGCCATGAACCGGATCGAAGAGACCCGGTCCCTTGACGATCCGGACGGCACGATCGCCGCCTACCTCGACCTCGAGGACGACTTCACCGCCCTGGGCGAGTTCGAGACTTTCCTCAAGGAGCGCGGCCTTGCCGGCGAGACCGGGGCGGATTCGCCGTTCAAGGACCTCAAGGCGCTGGGTTTCAGGATGAACCTCGATTTCAAGCTCAACCGCTACCGGGACATCGCCCGGTTCGGCGGGACGCTGCTTTCGAGCTCGATGGTCATCGCCCCCTCCGGCAAGCCGAGCTACGTCCGGATCCTCACCTTGATCGGCGAATCGAACCTCAAGCTCGACAACGTCTACGAGGCGGAGGGCTTCTATCGCCGGGCCCTCGAAGCCGGCCCCGGCGACCTTGATGTCTTCTCGGGCCTCGAGCGCTGCTACAGCCGCCTGAACAACGAAGCGAAGGCCGCCGAAGTGAGCCGGGCTATCGGCAAGCTGACCACGCCGGCCGAGATCGATCTCGGCGGCCGGACCGTGGCCAAGGGGGAGACCGTCAAGATCGATCTGGTCACGACTGGCGGGCCGCGGACCTTCCGGCTTGCCTTCACTCCGGACTCGGGCGGCGGCCCGGGCCCTCTCGTGACGATCGTCCTCGACGGGCGCGTGGCCTGGGAAAGAAACGGGGACACCGGCATCGCCGAGTTCACCGGAACCTTGGGCCAAGGCCCGTCCGCCCTCGAGATAACGGCCGTGAGCGGGCCGTTCAGCCTGGCCCGCCTGTGGCTGTCGGTGCCGCCCCGCGCCGATAACTTATCTCGATAAAAATGAAATATTTAGGCCGACTTGACAAGTCCCCGCGGGGACGCTTATCATATTGTCGCCAAGGAGGAAGCCCATGTGGCGAGGTGCCAGGGGTGTAGTCTCATTGGGATTGGCCTTTGCGCTGATCCTCATCCTGATCCCATCGGCAGCCAGGTCCCAAGAGTCCGCCAAGGGAAGCCTGATCGGATTCATCTTCGGCCCGGACGGATCGACCCCCGTCGCCGGCGCCGTGGTCGTGGTCAAGAACGTCTCGACTGGCTTGGCCACGGAAGCCGCGGCCACGGACGGACTGGGGGCGTTCAGAGTCCCCGGCCTCGGCGCGGGGATCTACGCGCTGGGGATCAAGTCGTCCCAGGGGAGCTACAACTCCCAGGACTTCTTCGGGATCACGGCCCAACAGACGACCAAGGTCAGCATCGCCTTGAGTCCTTATGACGCCGCCGCGGCCGCGGGGGCCGCCGCCGTCATCCAGGAGCAGCGGCAGAAAGGCGAAGCCTTCATCGGCAAGATCGTCAAATGCGATCCGGCCGCCAAGGAGGCCGAGGTCATGGTCGAGATCGGGCTCATCCAGGCTGATGACCGCATCCACGTGAAGGGCCAGGAGACCGACTTCTACCAGGACCTGCGGGGCCTCAAGGCCTACGGGGTCAAGACGAAGCGGATAACGGTCGGCTACACGGCCGTCTTCCGGACCGCCAAGCCCTGCCAGGCCGGCGACTTCGTCTACATCGTCTGCAAGCGCGGCGTCCCGCCGTTCTTCCTGGCGCCTTTGGGCATCGCCGCCATCGTGGCCGGGGCCGTACCGCTGGCCGCTAGCTTCGAGGACGAGCCCGTTTCTCCGTTCAAGATCAAGTGACGTCTGCTTCCGGAGCCCGGCTCCGGGACGCCCCGCGAAGGGATCCGCTTTGATCGAAGCCAATCTCGCCCGCCTGCTTGTTCTCTGCGCCCGGCCCGACGACGCCGCCGGAGGGGCGGAGGTCCGTTCGCTGGCCGCTCAAGTCCGGGATTGGGACAGGGCCCTCGACCGGGCGGACAACGAAGGCCTTCTTCCTCTTCTCTATTGGCGCCTGCGCGACGATCCCGGCGCGGTCCCGGAGACGGCGATGGAACGGCTGCGCCTGGCCTTCCTGCGGAACCTGGGCCGGACCACTCAGGTCTATCGCGAGCTGGAGCTTTTTCTCGAATCCGTCCGGCGGGCCGGCCTGCGGGCCGCCCTGACGAAGGGTGGGCGGCTGGCCCTCGACGTTTACCCGGACATCGCCCTGCGCCCGTTCTGGGACGTGGACTTCATCGTCCAGGCCGACGATTGGCCCGCCCTGCGGCGGGTCCTGGCCCATCTCGGCTTCGCCGAAGCCCAGGGCCAGGCCGGCGCGGGCCGGCCGGCCGCGAAGCCGGTCCAGCCTCTCGACTGGACCTATTCGCCCTACTTTAAAAAGGGATCCCTGGTCCTCGAATTCCACGCCAATCCCCTTGGCCTCCACTTCCCGGGCCTCGAGGAGGACGGTTTCTGGTCCTCGGCCGGCCGGCTGCCGGTCCGCGGCACCGAGGCCCTGGTCCTGCCGGCCGCGAACGAGCTCTGCCATCTCTGCGTGCACGCCCAGCAGCACTCCTACGAGAGGCTGATCTGGCTGGCCGACATCGCCCGCCTGGCCGGCCGGCCGGGGCTCGATTGGGGCTGGGTCTGCCGCATCGCCGGCCAGGAGCGGATCAAGGGGCCGGTGTTCTACGGCCTCGAGCTGGCGGCGGCACTCTGGCCGGGAGCGGTCCCGGTGGAACCGCGTCAGGAGCTCCGGCCCGGCCCGGTCGAATCGATCGGTCTGCGCTCCTTCTGGCCGCTGTCGGCGACGACGGGCCGGCGCGGCGGCCGGGCCTGGCCCTATTACATGCCGTCCCTTTTCTCGCTTTGGGAGCGGCGCGACCCGGTCCTGGCCGCGCGGACCTTGGGCGAGATCTTCTTCCCTCCGAAAGCCTGGCTCGCCGCCATGACCGGCGAAGCCGTCGATTCTCCCCGCCTCTACGGACGATACGCCGAGCGGCTCGTCCGGCCGGCCGTGACCGCGGTCCGGCGTCTCCTCGACCTGCCATGACCGATTCGCCCGCGATCGTCGCCGAAGGCCTGGTCAAGCGGTATCCCGTCGTCCGTGGCTTCCGCGATCTCGTCCTCAAGCCGTTCGACCGGCGGCGGGTGACCGCCCTCGACGGACTCGACCTCGAGGTCGGCCGCGGCCGCGTCTTCTGCCTGCTCGGGCCCAACGGCGCCGGCAAGACGACCCTCATCAAGGTCCTCAGCACCCTCGTTCTTCCCGACGGCGGCCGGGCCTGGGTCAACGGCCACGACGTCGCCCGGGAGCCGGGACCGGCCAAGAGCTCCGTCGGCTATGCCGTCGCCGACGAGCGGAGCTTCTATTGGCGCCTGACCGGCCGGCAGAACCTCGAGTTCTTCGCCTCGCTCCACGGGCTCCGCGGCGCCGGGCGCGGCCGCCGGGTGGCCGAGCTCCTTCGGCTGGCCGGGCTCGAGGACGAAGCCGACCTGCGCTTCAACAGCTACTCGACCGGCATGCGGCAGATGCTGGCCTTCGCCCGGGCCCTGCTGGCCGAGGCCTCCATCCTCCTCGTCGACGAGCCGACCCGCTCGCTCGACCCCCGGGCCGCGGACCGGACCCGGTCGTTCCTTCGCGACGAGCTGGCCCGCCGGCAGGGGAGGACGGTCCTTTGGGCCACCCACGACCTCGGCGAGGCCGTCGACTTCGCCGACGACATCGCGGTCATCAGCCGCGGCCGCATCCGCCTGGCCGGCCCGGCGGCTTCGCTGGCTGCGGGCGGACGGGCCGCCCTGCGCGTGGCCTACGAACGGTCCGTCGAGGAAACGGGGAGGAGGCCATGACCCTGGCCGTCCTCGGCGCTTTCCTCCGCCGCGATCTCCGCGAGGCCCTGACCTACAAGTTCTCGTTCGTCTTCTCGCTCGTCGGCATCGTGCTGTCCTCGGCCACGTTCTATTTCGTGGCCAAGCTCGTGCCCCCGTCGACGCCTTCGCTCGGGCCCTACGGCGGCAGCTATTTCTCCTTCGCCGTGGTCGGCGTCGCCTTCGCCGGGCTTCTGGTCACGTTCCAGCAGGGCCTGGCCACGGTCGTCCGCAGCGCCCAGCTCTCGGGCACGCTCGAGGCCCTGCTCGTGACCCCCGTCCCCGTCCCGGTCATCCTCTTCGGCTCGTCGCTCTATCAGCTCTTCTTCCAGGCCTTTCGCACCGCCCTCCACATCGGGGTCGCTTTCGCCCTCTTCGGCCTGGCCTTCGGCCGGGTCAACGCCGCCGGCGTCCTCGTCATCGGGCTCCTCACGGTCGTCTGCTTCCTTTCGGTCGGCGTCCTTTCGGCCAGCTTCATCCTTGTCTACAAGACCGGCAATCCCTTCGGCTGGATCCTCGGGACGGTCTCGGGACTGCTCGGCGGCGTCGTCTTCCCCGTTTCGCTGCTGCCGCCGTGGATCCGCTGGACCTCCTCCCTCCTGCCCGTCACCTACGCCCTCGACGGGATGAGAAAGAGCCTTCTCGCCTCGGTTGTGTTCTCCAAGGTCCTGCCCGACGTCGCCGCCCTGGCGATCTTCGATGTCCTCCTGGTGCCCTTGAGCCTCCTGGCCTTCCGCCTGGCCGTCCGCAAAGCCAAGCGGGACGGCAGCCTGTCCCACTATTAGTCCAGGCAAAGTATCCCTCGTCTAACCCTCTCGTCCCCGCCTGTTTCCTCCCACCGACCGAAGCGAACGCAGTGAGCGAAGGGCAGAAACCCAGCGGAGCATACACGGCGCTGGGTTTCTGCGAAATATCTTAATAGGTCATCTGCCAACTTACTGACCGCAACTCTTCCCCTTCTGTTTTCTCCTTTTCCCCAATCTGCTAACATAAGGGCGGAAGCTCGTCATGATCCTCAAAGCACGCGTCCTGCACCCGGTCGCCGGGGTCGCCGCCGCGGCCGTGATGGCCGCCGCGGCCGCCCTTTTCGCCGCCGTGCCCCCCGAGGTCCGGGCCAAGGCCGCCGGCATCTTCGACGCCCTGGCCAAGATCGAGATCGAGGCCGAGCGCCCGACGCGGGCCGCGGCGGTGCCGGCCGGGCCCAGGCCCGAGCCCGGCTCCCGCCGCCTGGCGTTCAGCGAAGCCGAGCTCAACGCTTACGCCGCCTGCCGGCTCGAGACCGAGCCATACGTCAGGACCGCGGCCCTCAAGCTCCTGGCCGACAACAAGGTCGAGGGCCGCGTCGGCATCGACCTCGGCAAGCCCCAGGTCTCGGGCCTGGTGCCGCAGAAGCAAGACCTCCTCTTCTCCGCCCGTTTCGAGACCAGGGCCGGCAAGATCCGGATCGCCATGGACCACCTTTACCTCGGGGCCCAGGAGATCTCGCCGGCCTTCATCGATCTCGTCATCGGCGTCGTCGCGAGCCTCGAAGGCGTCAAGTCGACGACCCTCAACGACTGGTACGACCTGCCGCGAGGCGTCCAGAGGCTGGAGACCCGGCCTGGACAGGTGATCATCGTCTATTAACATGATCAGGATCATCAGCGGCATCACCAAGGGCCGGCGCCTCAAGCAGGTGCCCAGCGCCTCGGTCCGGCCGATGCAGGACAAGGTCAAAGGCGCCCTTTTCAACATCCTCGCCGACCGCCTCCCCGCGAGCGTCTGCCTCGACGGCTTTTCCGGCACCGGCTCGGTCGGCCTCGAGGCCCTCAGCCGCGGCGCCGCCAGGTGCGTCTTCGTCGACGAGTTCTATCCGTCGATCAAGGTCATCAAGCAGAACATCGCCAAGTGCGGGGCCGAGGAAAGAGCGGTCGTCCTCCACAGGGAATTCAACCGGGCCGTCATCGACCTGGCCAAGCAGGGCGTCCGGTTCGACATCATCTTTCTCGATCCGCCGTATCGGCTCCTCGAGGAGCGGAACCCGCTCAAGGTCATCCGCAAGCGCGGCCTGCTCAAGCCCGGGGGCCTCATCGTCTTGCGCCATTTTTTCAAGATCAAACCCAAGCTCGGCGACTTCAAGCTCGAACGCCGGGTCACGCTCGGCGACGACGTCCTGGCCCTGTTCACGACCCTGCCGCCTGAGGCGGCCGATGTCCCGGCCGCGGCCGCGCCCTCGCCCTTGATGCCCGGCCTTCCCGCTCCGGCGCCGAAGGACCGGAAACGCTTGCCGCCCCGGCCGCGTTCCCTTAAAATGAGCTCATGAAGAAGATCGCGGGCCCCGCGGATCCATTCTGGAAAGAGACGCCTCTCGTCGACGAGAACGAGATCTTCTCCGAGCTCCACGTCAAGCGGGGGAGCTCTCTCTTCCTCGGGCGCTATTCCGCCAACGAGGTCCTGGCCGTCCTCAGCAAGAAGGGCTTCCTCAAAGAGGCCCGCCGGCGCTTCCTCTGGCCGCTCGCCTTCGAGCTCGATTCGTCCGATTACCCGCTCCAGCGGCTCCAGATCTTCCTGCGCGAGCCGGGACCGGAGAACCTCATCGTCGACGTCAAGGTCAAGGAGTGCGAGTTCCCGGCCCGGGACGCGGCGCCCGGGCTGCCGGCCCTGCCGCCGCAGAAGGCCCTGGCCTTCGAGTGGCTGACCCTCCAGAACCCCCTGGCCAAGCGGAACGAGCCGTTCTCGCCGCTGCCCGGCCAGACCCGCCCCGGCCTGAGCATGCGCTCGCGGATCATGGACCTCTTCGTGTACCTGGGGCGCCTGACCCGCAAGGACTGCCTCCTGGCCTTTCCGGCCTATTTCCACAACGGCGTCCTGTTCGGGCGCTACTTCAAGTTCTGGAACCCCCACAAGGAGGCCGAGGTCCTGACCATCCGCCGGGAGTTCACTCACATGCCGTTCCGGACCCTGTCCTGGGTCGTCCACCTGAACTGCCTCCGGCGGGCCGACGGCTCGGTCTACGAGTGGCAGGCCGAGGAGCAGATCTACCCGTTCACGCGCGGCCTCAAGGACTATTTCGATTCCCGCCGCTACAAGGACATCGTCAAGACGGACCTCAAAACCCTGACGTTCAGCGTCGACAAGGCCGAATTCGAGCGCAAGTCCGTCGACATTCCCACCTTTTGCGGCATCGGCTAGATTCTGTTATAATACCGCGCTCAAGGAGACCGTTCATGAAGAAAGATGTCCATCCTGAGTACCAGGAATGCCTCGTGACCTGCGCCTGCGGCAACAGCTTCAAGACCCGGTCGACGAAGGGAGAGATCCGGGTCGAGATCTGTTCCCAGTGCCATCCCTTCTTCACGGGCAAGCAGAAGTTCATCGACAGCGCCGGCCGGGTCGAGAAGTTCAAGAAGAAATTCGGCGACGCCAAGGACATCAAGGCGGCCAAGGACGCCCGGGCCGCCCGGACCGCCCATGACGTCAAGAGCCTGGCCAAGAAGAAAAAATCGTCTCGATGATCCCGGAACTCCAGGCGATCGAGGATAGATACCACAAGCTGACCGAGGCCCTTTCCGACCCCGCGATCGCCGCCAACCCCCAGAAGATCCGCGAGCTGGCCAAGGAACGGGCCGAGCTCGAGCCCGTCTTCCGCAAGTCCGAGGAATGGAAGCGCGTCCGCCGCGACCGGATCGAGGCCCAGGCCATGGCGGCCGACCCGGCGACCGATCCCGAGCTCCGGCGCATGGCCGAGACCGAGACCGAGTCCCTGGGCGCCCGCGAGGAGGTCCTGTCAGCCGAGCTGCGGACCCTGCTCCTGCCCAAGGACCCGAACGATGGGAAGAACGTCATCCTCGAGGTCCGGGCCGGGGCGGGAGGCGACGAAGCGTCCCTCTTCGCCCAGGACCTCTTCCGCATGTACGCCCGGTTCGCCGAGCGGCGGGGCTGGAAGTTCGAGGTCGTGGACACGAGTTCCTCCTCGGTCGGGGGGCTCAAGGAAGGCATCGCCGAGATCCGCGCGCCGGGCGCGTATGCGGTGCTGAAGTACGAGAGCGGCGTCCACCGCGTCCAGCGCGTGCCCAAGACCGAGGCCGCCGGCCGCATCCATACCTCGACGGCCACCGTCGCCGTCCTGCCCGAGGCCGAGGAGATCGACCTCAAGATCGACCCCAAGGACATCAAGATCGAAGCGTTCGGCTCCTCCGGCCCGGGCGGCCAGAACGTCAACCGCAATTACACCGCGATCCGCATCAGCCACAAGCCTTCGGGCCTGGTCGTCTCCTGCCAGGACGAGAAATCGCAGCACCGGAACAAAGAGAAGGCCATGCGGGTCCTGCGGGCCCGGCTCCTGGACATCGCGGAGCGCGAGCGTCAGGCCAAGATCGCCGACCACCGCCGCTCCCAGGTCGGGACGGGCGAGCGGAGCGAGAAGATCCGGACCTACAACTTCCCTCAATCGCGGATCACCGACCACCGCCTGAACGAGAATTTCTACAACATCGAAGCCGTCCTGGACGGGGACCTGGACGAGGTCCTGGACCATCTCGTCCATCAGGCCCAAGCCCAGGCCCTCGGCGAGCCCGGACGCGAAGCCGGCCAGGCCAAGGACGTTGGCAGCTAAGACGACGATCGGCGAGCTCTTCCACCACGGCGCCGGCCTCCTCGGCGACCGCCCCCAGGCCCTTCTCGAAGCCAAGGTGCTTCTGCTGCGCGCCACGCGCCTGACCGAGGAGCGCTTCCTGGCCGCGCCCGGCCGGCCCTGCCCGCCGCAGGCCGAGGCCTTTTTCCGGCGCCTCATCGCCCGGCGGCTGGCGGGCGTGCCGCTCTCCTACCTTACGGGGACGCGGGAGTTCTGGTCCATCCCGATCGGCGTCAGCCCGTCCGTGCTCGTGCCCCGGCCCGAGAGCGAAGGCCTCGTGGAGAAGGTCCTCGAGCTCTCGACGCGCGAGGCCGAGAGGATCCTCGACGTCGGGACGGGCAGCGGCTGCATCGCCATCGCCCTGGCCAAGGAGCTGCCCCGGGCCGAGATCACCGCCGTCGACATCTCGGAGCGGGCCCTGGCCGTGGCCCGCCGCAACGCGGCCCGGGAGAAGGCCAAGTCCATCAAGTTCCTGCGGAGCAACCTCTTCGCCGCCTTCCGCGGCACCGGGCGCAGGTTCGATTTCATCGTTTCCAACCCGCCCTACATCTCGCGGGCCGAGTGGGACGGTCTGCCGACGGACGTGCGGGACTTCGAGCCTCGCCGGGCCCTGCTCGCCGGAGAGTCGGGCCTGGACGTCATCGAGCGGCTGGTCCGGCGCGCCGGGACGTTCCTCGAGCCCGGCGGCTACCTCATCTTTGAGATCGGCGAAGGCCAGAGGGACCGCGTGCTGGGGCTCTTCGGCCGGCGCTGGACCGAGATCGAGACGGCCTGGGACCTGGCCGGCAAGCCCCGCGTCATCACCGCCCGAAGGGCCTGAATTATTTCCCCCGCTCCCCGCGGCGAATCAGGGAACAGGTCTCATGTCCCCCTATTTGACCGGATTGCCGTCGGCGTCGATGACGGTGATCTGCGTGAAGCCGAGCTCGCGGATCTTGGGCTCGATCTGGGCCCGGTCGCCGACGATGATCCAGACGACGCTTTCGGGATGGACGGTCTTGACCGCCGCCTTGGTCAGGTCGGCGATGGTCAGCTTCTGAACGAGTCCCGGATACTTCTGGTAGTAGTCGTCCGCGAGGCCGTACTCGACCATCTCCTCGAGCGATCCCAGGACGGCCCCCATGGTCTCCCATTGGCCGGGCAGCCCCAGGACGACGCTGTTCTTGGCGTTGGCGTACTCGTCCGGAGTGATGGGTTTTTTGCCCAGGATGCCCTCGAGCTCGCCCTTGATCTCGACCATGGTCTCCTTGGTCTTGTCCGATTGCACGGGCGCCAGGACCAGGAAGGGCCGCTGGCCGCGGGCCCCGGGGATGGCGCTCTGGGCGCCGTAGCTCCAATGCTTGTCCTCGCGGATGTTCATGTTGATGCGCGACACGAAATCGCCGCCGAGGATGAAGTTCATGGTCGTGATGGCGACGTTGTCCGGATCGGCCGACGACGGCGCGGGGTGGCCGCAGACGACCATGGACTGGGGCGCGCCCGGCTTGTCCATGATGTAGACCGCGGGCTTGGCCGCGAGCGGGACGGCCGGGATCTTCTTTGCCGGCGCCCGGCCGCCCTCCCAGCCCTTGAAGAGCGCCTCGAGCTTGGGCTTGAGCTCGGCCATGTTCGTGTCGCCGACCACGATCAGCGTGGCCCCCGAGGGCTTGAACCAGGTCCTGTGGAACTTGATGAGGTCAGCCCGGGTGATCTTGACCACGGTGTCGGCGTAGCCCGACCCGGTGAAGGGGATGGCGTAGGGATGGCCGGCGCCGTAGACGAGCTTCGGGAAAACCCTCAGGGCCATGCCGAAGGGCGAGGCCTTTTCCTCGGCGATGCGGGCGATCTGCAGCTTCTGGAGCCGCTCGAAGTCCGCCTCCGGGAAGGACGGATCGAGGATGACGTCGGCGTAGATCGCGAGCGCCGGGTCGAGCTTGTCCTTGAGCGTCGTCAGGGAGACGGATGAGACGTCCAGGATCGAGCCCGCGCCGAGGGTGGCGCCGAGCATGGCCAGCTCGTCGCTGATCTGGAGCGAGGTCCGCTTGGCCGTGCCCTCGTCGAGCATGTTCATGGCCAGGGAGGCCGTGCCCGGCAGGCCGCCCTGATCGGACGCGTAGCCCGCGTCGATCAGCAGGGAGAAATGGACGACGGGGATGCTGTGGCGCTCGGCCAGCAGGACCTTGAGCCCGTTCGAGAGCGTGGCCCGCTGGACGGCCGGAAAGACGACCTGCGGCGCAGGCCCGACCGCCGGCATGGTCTTCCGGTCGGCACCGGACGTCGCGGCCTTGAGGGCCGGGTAGGGATGGACCTCGAGGACGTAGACGCCGTCGGCGAGCCAGTGGTTGGCGCTCTCCTTGAGGGAATCTACCGTGGCGTCTTCGATATGTTTGAGGGTCTTCTTGTAGGCGTCGGGCGAGCCGCCGTAGACCATGCTCGAGGCCAGGAGGTCGGACTTGCCGCCGAAGCCGCCGATCCGCTCGATGCCCTCGATGAAGCGGGCCCGGGCCTGGATCCTGACCCGCTCGAGCTCGGCCGCGGTCGGGCCGTCCTTGAGGAACTTGGCCAGCTCCTCGTTGATGGCCTGCTCGACCTGGGCCAGCTCGACGCCGGGCTTGGCGTCGGCCTCGATGGCGAACTGACCGGCGATCTCGCGGGTGTTGACGTAGCAGTTGACCGAGCTGGCGATCTGGTCGTCGTAGATCAGGCGCTTGTAGAGGCGGGAGGTCTTGCCGTCGGCCAGGATGGAGCTCACCAGATCGAGCTTGTCGGCGCACTCGGTGCCCCAGCCGGGGACGTTCCAGAGCTTGTAGATGCGGGCCTGGGCGACGCGGTCCTGGACGGACTCGCGGTGGGTCCCGGACATCTTGGCCACCCAGGCGGTGGGCCGGGCGATGGGCGGCGAGGGCGGGATGTCGCCGAAGTACTTCTTCACTTTCTCGAGGACCGCCTTGGCGTCGATGTCGCCGGCGATGGCGATGACGGCGTTGTTCGGCCCGTAGTAGGTCGAGAACCAGGTCTGGAAATCCTCGAGCTTGCCGCTCGTGAGGTCGTCGATCGAGCCGCCGACGGACCAGGAGTAGGGGTGGCCGGGCGGGTAGGTGGCCTTGCAGATGAGGTCCTCGGTGATGCCGAAGGGCTCGTTGTACCCCTGGCGGAGCTCGTTCTGGACGACGCCGCGCTGCTCGTCGAGCTTGGCCTGGGTGATCGCGCCTTTGAGGTGGCCCATGCGGTCCGACTCCATCCACAGGACGAGGTCGAGGGCCGAGACCGGGACGTTCTCGAAGTAGTTGGTCCGGTCCTCGCTGGTCGTGCCGTTGAGGTCGGTCGCGCCGACCTTCTGCATGGGCTTGAAGTAGTCGTCGTTGTAGTTTTCGCTGCCGTTGAACATGAGGTGCTCGAAGAGGTGGGCGAAGCCGGTCTTGCCGGGCTTCTCGTTCTTCGAGCCGACATGGTACCAGACGTTAAAGGCGACGATGGGCGCCTTGTGGTCCTCGTGGACGATCAGGGTCAGACCGTTGTCGAGGACAAATTTCTGGTAGGGGATGTCGATCTTGGCCGCCTGGGCGGCCAGGAACGGCGCGGCCAGGACGAGCAGGAAGACGGTCAGAAGGAAGCGTGAGATCGGGGCGGCGGCACGGGGCATGGAACTCTCCTTAGGAACGTTGTTGCGGCGCAATTATACGCCAAGACAAGGAATACGAGAACCGGAGGCCAGGCGTCTCGCGCCGGCCCCGTTTATTTCTTCAGCTTCTCCAGGGCGGCCCGGCCCCCGGCGCTCTGGGGATTGAGCGCGAGCGACCGCTCGTAGCTCTTGATCGCCTCGGCCGTCCGGCCGAGCGCGGCGTAACCCTCGCCGAGACTGTCGTGGACGTTCCAGGACGCGGGGTAATGCGCGGCGTTGATCTCGAAGAGGACGACCGCCGCCGCGGCCTGGCCGGCGCGCAGGAAGTCGTAGCCGAGCGTGTTGATCCGGCCCTCCTCGAGAGCCGGGTCCTTCGGGTCCTTGTCCCAGAGGGCCCGGTAGCCGGCCGCGGCTTCGGCCAGATGGCCTTCCCGGAGGAACTCGATAGGGGCGAACTCGCCTTCGGCCATGCGCGGGGCCCGGCGCTTCAGGCGGGGCGTGACGATCGTGAGCCCGGCCGGACCTCCGGCCTCGCCGGCGTCGAAGACATAGCGGAGCGGGACCTCGCGGCGGACGAATTCGGCCGGACCGACGGGCACGAGCTCGAACTCGCCGCCGTCGCTCCGCCTGACGAAGAGCCCTCCCTCCTTCGGCGAAACGGCGAGCACCGTGTCCGAGTCCAGCCGGTACCGTCCGGCGAGGCCCTCGAGAGCGGCGGAGGAGAGGGTCGCGCGGTCGATCGGCGCCGGGACGTAGTTCTTCCAGCCGTACTCGGCCGCGATGGATTGGAGGACCTCGCCGATGAGTGCGTCCGCGGGGCCGTCAGAGTTCGTCATGACGGCCGCTCCGTAGCCCGATTCGCGGTCGGCGATGAGCTGCGCGATGAAACCCTCATCCTGGCCGCCGTGGCCGTAATAGACCTCGCCGCCGTGGTCCTCGAGGAACAGGCCGAGGGCCATGTCCTGGCCGGGGGCGATGGCGATCTGCGGCTTGAGCATCAGGCCGGCCGTCTCCTTCGACAGGATCTTGCGCGACTGCCCCCGCGCCTCGAGCCGGACCTCCATCGCGAACTTGGCCAGGTCGGTCGGCGTCGTCCAAAGCCCGGCCGCGGCCATTTCCGGATAGGCATGCCGCTTGCCCGGGATGACCCGGCCGTCGGCCTTGTGACCCGAAGCGGCGAGCTTGAGGCGCTCCGGGGTGAAGTTCTGCTCGTAGGAGCTCGCGGTCATGCCGATCGGCTCGAGGACCTTGGTCCGGAGGATCTCGGGGAAGGAGGACTTCTCGATATCCATGAGGGCTAGCTGCATCACGGTGACACCGCCGCCGGAATAGCGCCATTGTGTCCCGGGCCGGAGATCGACACGGACAGGGGCGAGGGTGTTCCCTTTGCCGTCCAGGATGTCGATGACCGAAGGAACGGCCTGGCCCGCGGCGTAGCCGCCGAAGCCGTGGACGGTCGTCCCGCCGCTGTGGCTGAGGAGCTCGCGGAGCGTCACGGGGTGGCCCGCCGTCAGCTCGTTCTCCGGCAGCTTCCAGGAGGTTAGGACGTCGTTGATGTTCCGGTCGAGGCCGATCTTGCCCTCGTCGACGAGCTTGAGGGCTCCCATGGCCGCGACCGGCTTGCTGATGGAGCCGGCGACGAAGAGCGTCCGCTCCGTGACCGGTTCCTTGGTGTCGGCATCCATCACGCCGTAGCCCTTGGCCCAGAGGACGCGGCGGCCGTCGAAAACGGCGATGCTCACGCCCGGCACTTTGTAATGCTTCATCCGCTCGAGGATGTTCCCGGCCGGGTCGCCCTTGATGACGACGGGCGAGCGCAGTCCGTTCTCGACGCGGGCGATCCGGGCCGCTTCGTCGGGCCGTCCGCATGAGGCGGCGGCGGCCGACGCCAGCGCGGCGAGGACGAGGATGACCGGCAGGCGCGATCTTGTCATGGCAGTTCCTTTCTTGAAGACAAACATCTCCTCCCTATTAGACGCGCGGCATCCTTCAGAGGTTGCTTTAGCGGGCGGCCAGCGACCGGCCGAGCTCGAAGGCCTTTTTCATGAGGGCCTTGTTCTCGGTCACCGACCCGGCCCGGCCGCCGCCGGCGTGGACCATGCCGGCGATCGGGGCGCCGAGATAGGCGAAGGCGTCCTTGAATGAGGCCATGGCGTTGAGGGCCCCGGACTCTCGCGCGCGCTTGTCGCCCGAAGCCAGGATGATGCCGATGCGCTTATCCTTGAGCTCCCGGTAGCCCTTGGCGCCGAAGACATAGAGGCGATCCATGAACAGCTTGGCCTGGCCGCTCATGGTGAACCAATAGACCGGCGAAGCGATCAGGAGGCCGTCAGCCGCCTTGATCTCGGGGTGAAGGGCCTTCAGGCCGTCGTCCTGGATGCAGTCCTTTGCGACCGCCTTCCGGCAGGCCTCGCAGGCCAGGCAAGGCCCGAATAGGAGCTCGGACAGGCGGACCGTCCGGACCTCAGCCCCGGCTTCCCGGGCGCCGCGGGCCGCTTCCTCGGCCAGCAGGGTGCTGTTTCCCCGCCGACGCGGGCTAGCCATGATGATCAGGACCTTTTTCGGCTTGACCATTGCGCTCACCTCGTAAAAATGGGGGACATGATACCCGTTTCCTCTTTTTTTCGGAGGGAAAATTGGGAAACGGGTATCATGTCCCCCTATTATTGGCCAGCCGGAGATCCTCGAAGGGCGGCAGGATGCGGGTCGTCTCGAAGCGGATCTTTTCCCAGACCCTTAGGTCGGTGCCGCAGAAGACCTCGACCACCCGGGGATCGAACTGACGCCCGGCGTTCTGCTCGAGCTCGCGGCGGGCGGCCTGGAAATCGCGCGGGGCGCGGTAGGGCCGATGGGAGGTAACGGCGTCGAGCGTGTCGGCCACGGCGAAGATCCGGGCCTCGAAGGGGATCCTGTCCCCCTTAAGCCCCTTCGGGTAGCCGGAGCCGTCGTAATGCTCGTGGTGGCAGAGAATGATGTTGCCGACCTCGGGGACGAGCTTGACGTCGCGGACGAGGCCGTAGCCGAGCGCGGGATGCCGCTTGATGACGTCCCATTCCTTGGGAGCGAGCGGGCCGGGCTTCTTCAGGATGGCATCGGGGATGGCCATCTTGCCGGCGTCATGGAGCAGCGCGCCCTTGCGGATGCTGTCGAGGGTCTGGGGGTCGTGAATGCCGGCCGCTTCGGCCAGGACGTGGCTGTAGCGGGCCACGGTCTTGGAATGGCCGTAGGTCTCGACGTCCCGCAGGTCCAGCGCGGCCATGAAGTTCTCGAGCGTGGTGTCGTAGGCCTCTTCGAGATCGCGGGACCTCTTCAGGCGGAGGGCCAGCTCCTTCTTGAGACGGCGCATCTCGGCCGCCTCAGGCGGGACAGGAAGGCTCTTCCTGGCGTCCACCGTGACGCCGTGATTGGACAAAATTGAGCAAAGCTCGGCCCGTTTTTTGTCATCTTCGACGATCAGGACGACCCCGGCTTCCTTCATGGCGAGCCTTCTTATACCTCTTTTCATTTTCTCGTTCAAGTTGGTCATTTCACCCTTGACACGGGAGCGACCGACTACTCATAATAGTTGCGCTAAGGTTAAGGAGCGGCCATGGAACACGACCCGAACATCTTCAGGGATTCGTCTCACGTCATCCAGGAAGTCGAAGACCAGCTCGAGCACATCCTCCAGAGGAAGTTCCGCGACGTCGACTCCGACCTCCTCGACCGCATCAACCGCGAGAAGGAAGCGGCCCGCAAGCGCAAGGAAGAGATCGAGCACGATTTCGACAAAGAGAAGACGGCCCTCAGCGAGTACCGGGTCATGGTCCGCGATTACGAGGAACAGCGGGCCGGCCTGCTCAACGACGCGCGCGACCGCTTCCAGAAGGTCCTCAAGTTCCAAGCCGAGATCGAGACCCTGGCCAAGTCGACGGTGGACGAGATCAAGCGCGTCAACGACATCCAGGAGCGGCTCGAGGCCTTGCGAACACAGACGGCCGAGCGCGCCGCCTTCCTCAAGAACGACCTGCGCGAGCGGTTCGGCATCGTCGCCGAGGTCATGCAGGAGGAGCCCAAGGAGACGCTCAAGGTCGACCTCGACGAAGAGCTCGAGAAGCTGCGCAAGATCAAGGACCTCCTGGCCATCGAATCGGCCGCGGCCAGCCTCGGCCGCATGGCCGTCGAGCCGTCCGCAGAACCAGACCTGGCCGCCCTGGACGCCGCCGCCGCGGCCAAGCCCGGGCCCGAGATCCCCGGCCTCCAGGACCTGCTCGCCGGCCCGGCGTCCGCCGAGACCGCGGAGACCAAGGCCGCCCCGGCCCCCGCGGCCGCCGCGTCCGTTCCCTCACGCGAGGCCGAGCCGCCCGCCGGCGCCGCCGCCCGCGAGGACGAGCTGGCGGCCGAGCTCGAGACCCTCCGCCGGACCGAGCCGGCGAACGGCAGCGGCGAGATCCATTATTTCCAGAAGGACGACGTCGTCATCGTCGACCCCGAGAAGCTCCTCGACGCCGTCGACCGGACGCTCGAAGAGGGCCAGCGGCTGTCCGTCAAGCTCGGCCTGACCGAATCGCCGAAGGACCAGTTCTTCATCAAGCAGGAGCTCATCAACTGGCAGGAAGGCCTGCGGGCCCTGTTCCTGCGGATCGTCAAGATGTGCGAGAAGAATACCTGGACGCTGCCCCGCTTCACCGAGGACGTCATCAGCGCCCCGGTCCTGCGCCTCCTGCTCGAGCGCCTGAGCATGGAAAACTGGAGCAACCTCGACGAGTTCGCCGCCTTCGCGGCCGGCATCGACGAGATCCGCAAGTCCTTCAAGGCCCGGCTCGAGCCGCGGCTGCCCTACCTGCGGTCGCTCAAACGGGAGCTCGACGAGGGCTGAGCCTGGCCTATTCATAAAAACGCCCTCATTTCTCAGGCTCTTTTCTTGGGCGTTTTTACCCTACGGGCAAACCGATCCGGCCTACCCGGAGCGAACTCTAGGGAGAGGAGGCCCAGAGGCGCAGCGGAGAGACACGAAGCTGCGCATCTGGTAAATATCTGAAACTAAGAGCTTCTTTAATATATCTCGCAGAATTGGCCGTCTCGCATCTGAGGGCCGCCTCGATTCGTGAATAGGTCAGGCCCGGCCGGACCGGCCGGAGCCCGTCAGCGCGGCATGTCCCTCTTCCGGAACTGGAAGAGGTAGCTTTCGAGTCCCTGGAGGTCCTTGAAGCTCAGGTCCTCGAACTTCACCCCGGAATAAAAGAAACCGGGCTCTCCGCCGCCCTTCTCCGAATAGACGACCGTGCTCTTGAAGGCGGCCGCGTTGTCCTCGACGACCAGGATGGTGTCGAGCGGGGAGCCGGCCGGCAGCGGCGCGTCGGAAACGACGCGCGCGCCCTCGACGCTGATGTTGACCGTTTTGGCGACCTTGAAGCCGCCGTCCGCGCGGAACAGGAACGGCGTCGAGACGTTGAATCGTTCGTGCTTCCGCTTCTCGCGGATGGCCATCGTCGTTCGCGGCGGGGGCGCGGCCTGGCCCGGCTCCTCCAGCTGCTGCCAGACGAAGCTGCAGACCCGGTTCTTGTCGAGAGCCGCCGACTCGGCGGCGCCCCGCGTCTTGAGCTCGGGCCTGTTCTTGCCCTTGGCCTCGGCCAGCGCCAGGTCGGCCTCGCCGGCCAGACGCTTCAGGTCGGCCTTGGTCAGCACGGCGGTCGGCTCGCCGCCGCCCTTCGGGAAGACCGTGACGCCGAAGGACATGGTCAGGTTGCCGCGCGGCTGGAATTCCTGGAGCTCGAAGTAGTGGTCCTCGACGCCCTTGCGGATCCGGTCCGTCAGCAGGGCCGCTTCCTCGACGTCCTTGACGCCCATCAGGAAGAACAGGAACTCCTCGCCGCCATAGCGGCAGATCAGGTCCTCCTCGCGGATGGCCAGCTTGAGGACGTGGCCGAGCTCGCGCAGGAGCCTGTTGCCGGCCTCCTGGCCGTTGCGGTCGTTGTAGGCCTTGAACCAGTCGACGTCGCCCATGACCAGGGCCATGGCCCCTTCTTCGCGGCGGCGCTTGCTCAGGGCGTTGACCCGCTGCAGGACCCGCTCGAAGAAGGGCTCCGGCCGCAGCAGCCCCGTCAGCGGATCGTACTGGATGAGGTTGAGCTTGGTCATGGCGATGGCCATGTGGTCGGAGATGCCGCGCAGGATCTGCTGGTCCTCGCCGCCGAAGCCGGCCGGATCGAGCCGGTCGGCCGCGGTCTTGTTCGTCACCTCCAGAACGCCGATGACCTTGGGCCCGTGCATGATCGGCACGCCGAGAAGGCTCCGCGGCGGGACCTTGAGCAGGGACGTGTAGCGCTTGCTCAGGCGGCGGTCGAAGGTCAGGTTGGCGACGTTGATGTCGTGACCGTAGCGGGCGACCGAGGCGGCGAAATCCTGGGCCTCGAGCGGGGCGATGTATTTCGAAAAATCCGAGTGGGTCAGGAAGGCGTTGTCCCAGACGAGGGGCTTCAGGTAGCGGCCGATGACCTCGTTCTCTTCCATGATGTAGACCGAGACGGAGCCGGCCTGGACGATGTCGCGGATGTCGGGGACGATGTCGAGCAGGCTGCTGACGTCGTCGGCCCCGTAGATGCGGCGGAGGACGGATTCGAAGCGCTGGCGGTCCTTGAGCGAGCCGACATAGCGCTGCTCGATGGCCAGGCGCTTCTCAACCTCGCGGAGAAAGCCGGCGTTGAGCAGGCTCTTGATCTCGCTGATCTCGCCGAGCACGTCCTTGACCTTGGCCTCCTGGAGGCCGAGCGACCGGCGCAGCTCGGCCGCTTCGGTCCTCAGCCGGGCCAGCTCGACGATGCGGCCGAGGGCCCGGACGAACGCGGCCTCGCGGGGCTCGGCATGCGTCGTGAGGCAGAAGTCCGAGTCGACCGCCTGCGGCCATTCGTCGGCCAGGCGCGCGATCAGGGTCTCGTCGTCGCCGGTGATGAGGACGCCGATCGGCGGACGGACCTTGGACCGGAGCACGGGGGAGCCGGCGAAGGAGGCATCGACGACCACGGCCGCGAGCCCGCCTTCGGCGAAGGCGGACAGGGCCCTTTCCGGATCGGGCTCGACGACGGCCGGGCCGAACTTCTGGGCCAGCCGGGCCAGGCGATCGCCTTCCGCGGGGGCCGGATGGATAAGGAGGATGCGCTTCTGAAACATAGCCCTCGGTCGCTCTTTCCAGGCAAAGAGCTGCAGACTCTTCCTTTTCCCATTCTTATGTATAACAGATTTTTTGCCTGGGTCAATCGTTTTTTTTGATTTTGGAAAGACGCGCGGGGCTATGGTATATTCTTTGCTCAAAGCCTCTTAGAGGAGACAAAAAATGGCGAAAACAGGCAGCCACGAGCCCATCTTGAACATCCGGGCCCCCCGGGGTTCCCGCCTGCTGACCAAGGGCTGGTCTCAGGAAGGCGCCTTGCGGATGCTCATGAACAACCTGGACCCGCAGGTGGCCGAGAAGCCGGCCGAGCTCATCGTCTACGGCGGCACCGGCAAAGCGGCCCGCAACTGGGAGGCCTACCGGGCCATCGTGGCCAGCCTGAAGAAGCTCGAGAACGACGAGACCCTCATCGTCCAATCGGGCAAACCGGTGGCCGTGTTCAAGACCCACGCCGAGGCGCCCCGGGTCCTCATCTCCAACGCCATGATCGTGCCGCACTGGGCCAACTGGGACGAGTTCAGGCGGCTCGAAGCGCTGGGCCTCACCATGTACGGCCAGATGACGGCCGGCAGCTGGATCTATATCGGCACGCAGGGCATCCTGCAAGGCACGTACGAGACGCTCTCGGCCGTGGGCCGGAAACATTTCGGCGGCTCGCTCAAGGGCCAGCTGACGCTGACGGCCGGGCTCGGCGGCATGGGCGGGGCCCAGCCGCTGGCCGTGACCATGAACGACGGCGTGGCCATCGTGGTCGAGGTCGATCCGCACCGGATCGAGCGCCGGCTCCAGACGCGCTACGTCGACACGATGACCGACAACCTCGACGAGGCCCTGCGCCTGGCCAACGCGGCCATGAAGGAAGGGAAGCCCCTCTCGATCGCCCTGCTGGGCAACGCCGCCGATGTCCTGCCCGAGTTCGTGCGGCGCGGCATCACGCCGGATGTCCTGACCGACCAGACCTCGGCCCACGACGAGCTCAACGGTTATGTTCCCAACGGCCTGCCTTACGCCGACGCGCTCGCGCTGCGGAAGAAGGACCCCGGCGAGTACATCCGGCGGTCGTACGCGGCGATGGCCGCCCATGTCGAGGCCATGCTCGAGCTGAAGAAACGGGGCGCCCGGGCCTTCGATTACGGCAACAATATCCGCGGCCAGGCCCAAAAGGCGGGTGTGGCCCAAGCCTTCGACATTCCCGGCTTCGTGCCCGAATACATCCGGCCCCTGTTCTGCCTGGGCAAGGGCCCGTTCCGCTGGGCGGCCCTGTCCGGCAAGCCGCAGGACATTTACGTTACCGACGAGGCCGTGCTCAAAGAGTTCCCCGAGGACGAGGCCCTGGCCCGCTGGATCCGGAAGGCGCGGGCGCAGGTCAAGTTCCAGGGCCTGCCGTCGCGGATCTGCTGGCTCGGCTACGGCGAGCGGGCCCGGTTCGGGGCCGTCATCAACCGGCTGGTCAAGACGGGCAAGATCTCGGCGCCCATCGTGATCGGACGCGACCACCTCGACACGGGGTCGGTCGCCTCGCCGAACCGCGAGACCGAAGGCATGCGCGACGGCTCGGACGCCATCGCCGACTGGCCCATCCTCAACGCCCTGCTCAACGCGGTGAGCGGCGCCTCGTGGGTGTCCGTCCATCACGGCGGCGGGGTCGGTATCGGCCTGTCGATCCACGCCGGGATGGTCGTCGTCGCCGACGGGACGGCGATGATGGGGAGACGGCTCGAGCGCGTGCTAACGGTCGACCCCGGGATGGGCGTCGCCCGGCATGCCGACGCGGGCTATCCCGAGGCGATCGCCTGCGCCAAGAAGACCGGCATCAAGATCCCGATGCTGAAGTAGGCCGCTTCTGCAGGGACTGTCCCCGCATGGGGACTGTCCCTCTTGGATTTGGCTGCTGGGGGACTGTCTCCGCATGGGGACTGTCCCCCTTCTCCGAATAGCCCGTTCGTCAACCCTCATTGACCCGACCTTTTTCTAGCCGGGCTCATCTCGTTCCTTATTAAAGGCTTCAAGGACGCCAAAGATCCCGTCCGCTGGCATGCGCCTTGCTCAAGGGAAGGCGAAAGGAGAACGACGATGACCAAGAGACTGGCGATCCTGGCCCTGGTAGGGCTTGTGCTCGTGACGACGGCCGCCCCCGCCGTGAACAATCAGGCCCAATGCAATGCCAACCACCGGAGCTGCCGCGAGTACACCCTCAATCTCGATGAGCCGTGGTACAAGGTCGCGGTGATGCTCACGGCCTGCGACATCGCCTTCGGCAAATGCATCATGGGCATTTGAGGGCCGGACGCGAGGCGGGCCCCCTTCGCCGGGGGCCCGCCCCCAAGCCCCGTCGGAGAGGAGCGGAGATGAGCTGGCTGCGTTGGAGAAGGAAAGCGAAGGCCGGCGTGCGAGCCGCCGTGCTTGTCCTTCTCTTGGGAACGGTCGCCGTCACGGGGATCCTGGCAGGGACTGTCCCCGCCGGGGGACTGTCCCTTTTGGCCTTCCTGCCGGATCTTCCCGCCGTTCCTCGGCTTCGTATCGTCGAGATCGCCAGGCCCGCTGACCGGCCCGACGACGCTATCCTCGGCCGTCCCGTCGCCATGGCCTTCGACGGCGCCCGGCTCCTTGTCGCGGACGCCCTCGACTGCGCCGTCAAGATCTTCTCCCAGGACGGCCGCTACCTGGGCTCGTTCGGCGGCAAAGGCCAAGGCCCGGGCGAGCTCTCGTTCCCCTCCGGCGTTTGCGTCGACGGGGACGTCATCGCCGTCGCCGACAAGCTGAACCTCAGGATCCAGCTCTTCGACCGCCAGGGCAGATCACGGGGAGGATTCGTCCTGCCCTTCACCCCCGACAGGGTCTTCGCTTTGAGCGCCGGCCGCTTCCTTGTCACCTCCAATCCGACCGGCCGCCGATCCGTCGAGAGTCTCCTCCATATCTATGGGCCGGCCGGCCGCCCGATCTGGGACGGGCTCGAAGCGCGGAGGTCGTCCGACGCCGTGACCGACGCCTTTCTCAATATGATCCTCGTTTGTCCCGGCCAAGCCGACGACTTCTATGTCCTTTTCCGCAGCGGCGACCGCCGGATCTTCCATTATTCGGCTTCGGGATCCCTTCGGAGTCCCATGGCCGTCGACGAGCGCCTGGCCTCGACGCCGGTGGTGATGCCCGTCGGCCGCGGCGGGATCAGGCTCAGCGGTTTCTGTTGGGCCGCCGCGTTCGACCGCGGGCTTTTATATCTTTCGCCGCCTCGGCTTCTCGCCGGGAAGGACCTCGGTCCGGGCCGATCTGTCGCCATCCTCGACGCGAACGGCCGGATGCGCGCGGAGATCGATCTGCCTTGCGCCGTCCATCGCTTCCTGGTCGCCGCGGGCCGCGTCTTCGCCATCGACGAGGACGAGGAGCTGCGGATCTTCGAGGTGGCCCGATGAGCCCCGCCTTCCCGATCCTCACCACCGTCGCGCTGTGCGCGGCCGGCCTGACGGGCTCGTCCCGGCCGCCCGTCGAGGTCCGGATCTGCTCCGGCCTGGCCGAAGCGGTCCCCCAGGCCGGCGGTCCCGTCCTTCTGGTCTTCTTCTCGGTCGATTGCGCGGTCTGCTACGAGGAGCTCTTCGAGGCCCGGTACCTTATCGACAAGGGCGGCTGGCCGGTCCCGGTGATCGGGGTCACGTTGGCGCTCCGCGACGACCTCGAGAGCTTCCTGGAGAAGCACGCCTGGACCTCGCCCGTCGTCCTAGACCGCCGCAAGGTCCTGTTCCGCCGGCTCAAGGTGGACGGGGTCCCGTTCACGGCCCTTCTCGTCGACGGCCAAGCGCTTTATCGGGACGATCCCTATCTCGGGCCCGAAGCCCGCCGCAAGGAGTTGACCCAATGCCTGAACCGGCTCTTCTCGCGTTGACCTGGCGCGTGACGCGCCGCCGCTTCGTCTCGTCGCCGCTGGCCCTCGTGGCCGGCCTGGCCTTTCCGGTCTTCATCGCCTGGATCGGCTTCAAGGATTCCTACGCGGCCGCGGCGAAATTCTTCTTTTTCCTCCTGCCGCATGTCTTCCTCATCGCGGCCCAGGACACAGTCCGGTCCGACCTCGACAGCGGGGCCCTCGAAAGCGTGCTTTTCCTGGGCGGACGCTTTCGCGCTTACCTCGAGGCCAAGAGCCTCGTCCTGGGCGCGGCGGCGGCCGGCTATGCCGCGGTCCTTTTCGTCCTGTTCTCGGCTTGGGGCGTCGCCTCTGGCGGCTTCCGGCCGGACTTCGCCTTACGCTTCGGGCTCGGCCTCATCGCCGGCTTCTACTATATGGCCCTGGCCGGCGTCTTGAGCCATTTCCTCAGGGCCGGCTCGAACGTGCTGGCCCTTCTCCTGGTCCAGGCGGGGGCCCTGATCGGCCTCATCTTTTCGACGACGCCGCGGACGGGCCTCCTCAATTACATCGCTTCCGGCCGCTTCCCCGGGCTCGGCCCTAAGCTCGTCTTCGGAAGCTTGGTCGCGATCGTTCCCAATGTCATCGTCTCCGGCCGGCTGCCGCTCTACGCCGCCGAAGTCCTGGCCCTGCTGGGCCTGGCCCTGGCCGCACAGAAGCGCCTGACGGCGCGCCTCGAGATCCGGAAATAGGGAAGGAGCCGGTCATGATCGAAGCACACAAGCTCGCCAAGAGGTTCGGGCGGGTCGAGGCGGTCCGCGACGTCAGCTTCAAGACCCGCAAGGGCACGATCACGGCCATGCTCGGCGAGAACGGCGCCGGCAAGACGACGACGCTCAAGATCGTCCTCGGTTTTCTGCGCCCCGACGCGGGGGCCGTGTCCATCGCCCCGGGCCGGGTCGGGTATATTCCCGACCGTCCGGCTTTCTTTCCCTGGCTCGACGGTTGGGCCATCCTGGGTCTCACCGGGGCCCGGCGAAAGGACCACGCCCCGGGCAACGGCCGCGACTTCGGGGCCTCGGTCCTGGCCGCCGCCCGCAGCCTGCTCTTCGATCCGGCCCTCCTTCGCCGCCGGCCCGCCCAATACTCGGCCGGGAACGCCAAGAAGTTCGCGTACCTCCAGAACCTCGTGTTCGCCCCCGACCTGCTCGTCGCCGACGAGCCGTTCTCGGCCCTCGACCCGCCCTCGATCAAGTGTGTCCGGGAGCTTTTCTGCGGCCTACGGGATTCAGGAAAGACGCTGCTCCTGAGCTCTCACATGCTGGCCGAGATGGAGCGAATCGCCGACGCCTTTGTCGTGCTCCGCCACGGGCAGACGATCGCCCACGCCGGGCTCCGGGAGTGGCGGCTGATGCGCTCGGCCCGGACCGGGCCCGACCTCGAATCGGTCTTTCTGCGCCTGGCCGGGTCTTGATAACGGGACTGTCTCCGGATGAGGGACTGTCCCACTTGACGCCGAGGATAAGGGGACTGTCCCTCTCCCTTGAGGGCGCGGCCGCCCGGCGGTCATCGCTACCGACGGAGCCTAGGCATACGGCCCGGACTCTGGATTCGGAGACCGTCCCGATAGCCCTCTGGCTATATGGGGAAGGGGATATTCGCCTATTTTCATTAGCGCCCCATTAGTCAGAACGTCTTTATCAATGTCAACAATGCAGGGCGCTGCAGCATAGCATTAGCCACCCATTCTGGACGGAAAAGGAATCTACTCGCCCTTCGCCCCCAAGCTCTTTAACAGCTCGTAGGCCTGAAAAGAAGACGTTCCATTTTTGGCTATAGCCAGAGCCGTTTCACCTTTTGAATTCCGGAGGTTCAGATCCGCCCCCCTCGAAGCAAGCACCCCTATATTGGTCGTTTGATT
>Ga0326726_10000759_pt1 | contig 29584 bp, 26 predicted proteins | sample MHFenrmetagenome_2_FD_207603 | JGI IMG/M metagenome (GOLD analysis project Ga0326726, IMG submission 207603) | Lab enriched peat soil microbial communities from Michigan Hollow, Ithaca, NY, United States - MHF15MN | ecosystem: Environmental > Terrestrial > Soil > Wetlands > Peat | place: USA...
GGTCTATTCGGCGTCGGGGCGTCCTGGGTTTACATCAGCTTGCACGATTTCGGAATGATGCCGGCGCCGCTCGCGGCGATCGCCACGGTCGCGTATTGCGCAATCCTCTCGCTGTATCCGGCCGGGGTCGGGTGGTCCTTTTCCAGGCTGCGCGCCGGCTCCCCCGCTTCCGCCATGGTCGCGTTTCCCGCACTCTGGACACTCTTCGAATGGTGGCGCGGCTGGATGTTCACCGGCGTCCCCTGGCTCGCGCTGGGCTTTAGTCAGGTCGACTCGCCGCTCGCCGGCATGGCCCCATTGGCCGGGGTGTACAGCGTTTCCTTCGTAACCGCGCTCTGCGCGGGATTGCTCTATGTCGCGATCACCGGCAGCGGGCGCGCGCGCCTGTCCAGCGCCCTTGCGCTCGTGTTCGCGCTCGCGCTCGGACAGCTGCTCAAGCAGGTCGAGTGGACTTCGGCGCAGGGCTCACCGGTCCGGGTCGCCCTGCTCCAGGGAAACATCTCCCAGGACCTCAAGTTCCAGGCCGGCCGATACGCCGAGACGCTTGCGATCTACAAGAAGCTGGTCGAATCGAGCGACGCCAGACTGATCGTGCTTCCCGAGACTGCCATCCCACGCTTCCTCGACGCCGTCGATCCCGGCTACTTGAGGGACATCGCGCGAACCGCGACCTCGCGCGACGCCGATGTCCTCATCGGGGTGCCGATCCGCGATCGCGACGGGCGCTACTTCAACAGCGTGATCAGCGTGGGCGCGTCGCCGTCACAGCGCTACGACAAAGCGCACCTAGTACCCTTCGGCGAATTCGTGCCCTGGGGATTCCACTGGATCGTGAAGACCGTCGCGATTCCGATGTCGGATTTCTCCCTCGGCGAGGAGAACCCCAAGCCGCTGTCGCTCGCCGGGCAGCGCGTCGCGCCGAACATCTGCTGGGAAGACGCCTTCGGCGAGGAAATCATCCGCCAGCTGCCGGAGGCGACGCTGCTCGTCAACGTATCGAACGTCGCCTGGTTCGGAGACTCCCTCGCGCCCAGCCAGCACTTGCAGATCTCGCGAATGCGCGCGATCGAAACGGGACGATACATGCTGCGTGCGACAAACACCGGAGTGACCGCGATCATCGATTCGCACGGCAATGTGGTCGCGCGGCTGGCCCAGTTCACCGAAGGCGTGCTCACGGGGGAAGCGCAAGGCTACACCGGTGCGTCTCCCTACGTCAGGTGGGGCAACGTTCCAATAGTGGTAATCAGCATCGCGCTCGTCGCCGCGCTGGCATTTCACCGGCGCCGTGCCTTTGGTGCGCGTAGGGAAAGCCGGTAAAATCCTTCGCGCCCATGCTCACCTTTCAGCAACTCATCATGAAGCTGCAGAATTACTGGGGCAGCAAGGGTTGCGCTCTGCTCCAGCCCTACGACATGGAGATGGGCGCCGGCACGTTTCACACTGCGACCTTTCTGCGCGCGATCGGCCCGGAGCCGTGGCGCGCCGCCTACGTGCAGCCGTCGCGGCGCCCCAAGGACGGGCGCTACGGCGACAATCCCAACCGCCTGCAGCACTACTATCAGTTCCAGGTCGCGATGAAACCTTCGCCCGTCGATCTGCAGGACCTTTACCTCGGTTCCCTGAAGAACGCGCTCGGCATTGATCCGAAGAAGAACGACATTCGCTTCGTAGAAGACGACTGGGAGTCGCCCACCCTCGGCGCCTGGGGGCTCGGCTGGGAAGTGTGGCTCAACGGCATGGAGGTCACCCAGTTCACCTACTTCCAGCAGGTCGGCGGCCTCGACTGCCGCCCGGTGCTGGGCGAGCTTACCTATGGCCTCGAGCGCCTCGCGATGTACCTGCAGGGAAAGGAAAGCGTCTTTGACCTTGTCTGGGTCGACGGCGTCACCTACGGCGATGTCTACCACCAGAACGAGGTTGAGCAGTCCCGCTACAACTTCGAGCTCGCCGATACTACGATGCTGTTTCAGCACTTCGGCCAGTTCGAAGGCGAGGCGAAGCGCCTGATCGAGGCGCAGTGCGCGCTGCCCGCCTATGAGATGGTGATTCGCTGCTCGCACGCGTTCAACCTGCTCGACGCGCGCGGTGCAATCTCGGTGACCGAGCGCGCGGCGTATATCGGCCGCGTACGCGCCCTCGCGCGCGCCGTGGCGCAGGCGTACTACGAATCGCGCGAGAAGCTCGGCTTTCCGATGGCGAAGCCGCAACCGGCGGCGAAGAAGAAACTGCGGGCCTGAGCGATGGCGAAGAGGAAAACCGCGGCGCCCCTGACCGATACGCTGCTCGTCGAGCTGCTAACCGAAGAATTGCCGCCGAAGTCCTTGCACCAGCTCGGGCAAGCCTTCGCCGATGAAGTGCTCAACGGTCTGGTCCGGTTTCAGCTCAAGCTCCGGGACTTCTCCGGACGCCGCATCTTCGCGACACCTCGCCGGCTCGCTGTGCTGGTGCCCGATGTGCTCGCGGCTGCCGCACGCCGATCGAACGAAGTCACGGGGCCTTCCGTAACAGCACCGCCAGAGGCCGTGGCCGGATTTGCGAAGAAGCACGGCCTCCCCGTCAGCGCCCTCGAGCAGCGCAATACGCCCAAGGGCCGAGTTTTCGCCGCCCGCGTCACAATCGAGGGCGCATCGCTCGATAAGGTCCTCGTCGAAATCGTCAAGGACGCCGTGAAGAAGCTTCCGATTCCCAAGTTGATGCGATGGGGATCGGGCGATGCCCAGTTCGTGCGCCCCGTGCACGGCCTCGTGATGCTGCATGGAAAGCGCGTCGTGCCGGGCGATGTTCTGGACGTCTCGAGCGGTAGGACCACGCTCGGGCATCGCTTCCTGTCGGGAGGCCGCATGGCCATCGACAGCGCCGAGCACTACGAAGCGGTGCTCACTTCGAAGGGGTGCGTCATCGCCGAATTTGCCGAACGCAGAGGGCGGCTTCGCGCTGAGTTGGAAAGACGTGCAGGGAGCGCAGAGATGGTCTGCGACGACGCGCTGCTCGACGAGATCGCGGCCCTGGTCGAATGGCCTGCTGTATACGAAGGCACCTTCGATCAGGATTTTCTGGGAGTGCCGCCCGAATGCCTTATCCTGTCGATGCAGCAGCACCAGAAATACGTACCGGTGCGCGACAAAGGGACCGGCAGGCTACTGCCGCGCTTCCTGTTCGTTTCCAACATAGAGACGAAGGATCCGCGCGAAATCATTCACGGCAACGAGCGCGTGCTGCGCGCGCGACTGGCGGACGCGAAATTTTTCTATGACCAAGACCGCAAGGAGCGGCTGGACGCGCGCGTACCGCGTCTAGCGCAGGTTGTCTATCACAACAAGCTCGGCAACCAGTACGAACGCGTTGGGCGCATCAAGCTGCTCGCCGGGAAGATTGCGCGCGATATCGGAGCAGATCCGGTCGACGCGGAGCGCGCCGCCTGGCTGTCGAAGGCCGACCTCCTCACGCGCATGGTCGGCGAATTTCCAGAACTCCAGGGCATCATGGGCGGCTACTATGCCAAGCACGACGGCGAGCCTTCCGCGGTCGTCGAAGCGATCCGGGACCAATATCGGACGAAACGCGACGAGGCCGATCCGGAGAACCTAGTCAGTGTCTCCCTGTATCTCTCCGACCGCATCGATACCTTGGTCGGGCTGTTCGGGATCGGCGAGGCGCCGACCGGGGAAAAGGATCCCTTAGGGCTGCGTCGCGCTGCGCTCGGTGTCATAAGCGCTTTCGAGCTGATCAGTGCAGCGCGCAGGATCTCCCATAACCCTGCCCCCGATGTACGGGACTTCCTAGCGCACGCCGCGACGCTGTTTCCCCCCGGCCGGCTATCGACCAAAGTGGTCGACCAGGTTCACGATTTCATACTCGAACGTTACTCGAATAATCTCGCGACCGTATTTCACATGGACAAGAAGGCGGTCGAGGCCGTGCTCAGCCAGCACCCGAATCTCATGGAGGTGAAGGCACGCGTTAACGCCGTCCAGACGTTTCAACGCCTTCCGGAGGCAGAAAGCCTGGCCTCTGCCAACAAGCGGATCCGAAATATCCTGCGAAAATCCGATGCGACGCAGGGTGAGCTTAGCGAGACGCTTTTCAGCGAGCCCGCCGAAAAGGCGTTGTTCGATTCGATGCAGAAGATCGAGCCCCAAGTCAGATCGAGCATGCAACAAAGCGACTTCTCGGGCGCGCTTAGCACCCTCGCCACAATGCGCGGCGCAGTCGACAAGTTCTTTGATGATGTCCTCGTGAACGCGGAAGACACTCGGGTTCGCGCGAACCGTCACGCTCTCCTGCGTAGGCTCGATACTCTCATGAACCAGGTCGCCGACATCTCCAAGCTCGCCGTCGAGAAATGAAGCTGATCATTCTCGACCGCGACGGCACGATCAACTACGACAGCGACGACTTCATCAAGACCCCCGATGAATGGCGCCCCATCCCGGGCAGCCTCGAGGCGATCGCACGGTTCACGCAAGCGGGGTGGCGCGTGGTGGTCGCGACGAATCAGTCGGGGATCGGCCGGGGCCTCCTGGACATGGCGACCTTGAATGCGATCCACGCCAAGATGCACCGGGCGGTGAATCAGGCGGGCGGACGCATCGAAGCGGTGTTCTACTGCCCCGACACGGACGAAGCGCACTCACCCTGTCGCAAGCCCAACCCGGGAATGTTCCACGCGATCGCTGAGCGGCTCAATGTGCCGCTCGACCGGGCGCCCTGCGTGGGCGATAGCCTGCGCGACCTGCAAGCCGCGGCGGCCGTGGGAGCGCAGCCGATCCTGGTGCTCACCGGGAAAGGCCGGAAAACGCGCGCCGCCGGAAACCTGCCCGAAGCGACGGAGGTCTATCCTGACCTTGCGGCCGTGGCCCAGGCGCTGTGTCAATGATCCTTCTGCGCTCGCTCGCTTTCGCGGTGGCGCAGATCCTGATCACCCCGCCCTATTCGATCATCGCGCTCGCCACCTTTCCCCTGCCGCGTCTTGCGCGCTACCGCGTCATCTCCGGCTGGTCTCACGTGATGATCTGGCTCGCGAAGATCGTGCTCGGCATCGACTACCGGGTCGTCGGAAGGGAGAACCTGCCGAAAAGCCCGGCCGTGATCCTGTCCAAGCACCAATCGGCCTGGGAAACGCTCGCCTTCCAGGTGATCTTCCCGCCCCAGGTCCTGGTGTTGAAGCGCGAGTTGCTGTGGATTCCCTTCTTCGGATGGGGGCTCGCGCTGGCGAGCCCGATCGCGATCGACCGCAGCAGCGGCGCGCGCGCGCTCAAGCGCATGGCCGAGCTGGGCCGGGAGCGTCTAGCGCAGGGTTTCTGGATCGCCATCTTCCCGGAAGGGACCCGTGTTCCCCCCGGCAAGAGAGGCAGATATCATCCAGGAGGAGCCTGGCTCGCCGTACACTGCGACGCGTCCGTCGTGCCGGTTGCGCACAACGCGGGGCTGCTGTGGCGCCGCAACGCCTTCCTCAAACATCCGGGGACGGTGACGGTCGAGATCGGCGAGCCGATCGACGCGCGGGCCCACACTCCCGAATCTCTGAATGCGGCGGTCGAGGAATGGATCGAGGGACGCATGCTCGCGTTGTGTCCCCAAGCCTAGACAGGAGAGAATCGATGCGAATCCTTCACACTATGCTTCGCGTAGGCGACCTGGATCGGTCCCTGCGCTTTTACACCGAGATTCTCGGCATGCGGCTGCTCCGCAAGAACGACTATCCGGAGGGGAAGTTCACTCTGGCGTTCGTGGGTTACGGCGACGAATCGGACAGCGCCGTGCTCGAGCTGACTTACAACTGGGGCGTGGACAAGTACGAGCTAGGCAACGCCTACGGACACGTCGCCATCGCGGTTGACGACGCCTACAAGGCTTGCGCGGAAGTGAAACGCCGCGGCGGAAAGGTCACGCGCGAGGCCGGTCCGATGAAGCACGGCACCACGGTGATTGCGTTCGTCGAGGACCCCGACGCCTACAAGATCGAGCTGATCCAGCGGAAGTAGGACGGCTGCAGCAACTCCGGTCGCGGGAGCCGCGACCGCCCTTCAGCGGAACATCCCCGGCGCGCCGGCAACTCGGTATTTGCGGATCTCGCTCGGCTGTCCGATCAAAGCCTTCGCGAGGTCGTCCAGCATTTCCTCCGTGATCTCCGGGGCCGGAACCGAGATGTATTCGACGCCGAGCCCGAACATGTGGGTCGTCTGGAAATGCAGCTTGCCCTGCTCGTGATCGGCCTTGATGATGACGTCGGTAAGGACCGAGGCCGGGACGATGAACTTGGCGCCGACGACGAAGCCCTTCGCGTTCTTCTTCTCCTCCTCGATGAACTTGACTTTGCTGAGCCACAGCGCCTCGCGGATTCGCTGCATCGCCGGGGGCATGTCCTTTTCCGTCACGAACGTATCGGGACCGGCCCACTTGATGAAGAAGTGAACCGTGTCGAAATACTCCTTGTCGCTGATACGCTTCTTCCGGTAGTCGATAAACGATTCGGCAAACGTGAGATTCTTGAAGTCGGTCACACCGGGGATCGAATAGACCAGGGGGCTGGTTGGCTTGACGACGCCAAGCTGCTTGAGCAGCTCGTGCACGTACTGGAACGTCTGCTTCATCTTCTCTTCGACGAGCTTGAGCTTGTCTCCCTGCAGATTCTGCTGAAGAATCTGCTGGGTCTTTACCAGGTCCGCCTGTTTTTTCAGGTCGTCAAGAAGGCCCATGGTCATCCCCTGCCAAAGCTTTGGGTTTTCATACGGCTATATATATACCATTTTGCCAGCCGCTGTCAGTGCGGTCCAGCTCCGGCACCGGCGAGATGATTGGCGATTGTGACAAACGCCGCAACCGGAAGCTCCTGCGCGCGTTTACCCGGGTCAATGCCGAGTTTGGCGAGCTCGGCCGCGGAAATCAGGCCCGAGAGCGTATTTCTGAGAGTCTTTCGCCGCATCGAGAACGCCCGGGCGACGGCGCGCGACAAGCCGACTTCGCTCACCGCGCCGAGCTGCTCCATCGGGCGGGGCAGGAGCCTCACCACGGCGGAGTGCACTTTGGGCTGAGGTCGGAAAGATCCGGGCGCGACATCGAGAAGCCTCTCGAGGAGGAAGCGGTACTGCAGCATCACCGAGAGCCGGCCATATTCGGACTCCGAAGGCTTCGCGACCATGCGATCCACTACCTCCTGCTGGAGCATGAAGTGAAGGTCCGTGCAACGACTCGCCGCGGCGGCGACGTGGAACAGGAGCGGGGTAGAAATGTTGTACGGTAGATTGCCCACGATCCTCAAGGGCGCGGGGAGGGCGGCGAAATCGAACTCGAGGGCGTCGGCCTCATGTACCGTCAATTGCCCGGCGGCATAGCGTTCGCGCAAACGCGCGCTCAGATCCCGGTCGATCTCGACGACGTGCAGGTGATCGAGCCGCGCGAGCAATGGCACCGTCAGCGCCCCGAGGCCGGGACCGATTTCGACGACATGATCGCCTCGCCGAGGATCGATGGCGTCGATGATGCGCTCGACGACCGCCGGATCGACGAGAAAGTGCTGGCCGAACCTTTTCCGCGGAGCGTGCCGGCGCGTTGCCACTTAAGTGCTAGCGCGTCCGCCGTGCCTCGGTCCGGGCCATGTTGATCGCGGTCTCCACGGCTTCGATGAGGCTGTCGGACTGCGCCCGGCCGGTTCCGGCGATGTCGACCGCCGTGCCGTGATCGACCGAGGTCCGGATGATCGGCAGGCCGAGCGTGATGTTGACCCCTCTGCCGAAGCTCGCGTACTTGAGCACCGGCAAGCCCTGATCGTGATACATCGCGAGCGCGCAATCGGCGGCTGCGAGCCGCTCCGGAACAAAAAGCGTGTCCGCGGGCAATGGTCCGATGAGGTGCATGCCTTCCGACCGCAGCTTCTCGAGAACCGGCCCGATCACGTCGATTTCTTCCCGTCCGAAATAGCCACCTTCTCCCGCGTGAGGGTTGAGGCCGGCAACCAGAATCCGGGGCGCGGCGATGCCGAAGCGACCGCTGAGTCCGGCGCAGAGAACTCGGATCGTCCGCTCCAGACTTTCGCGAGTCAGCTCGCGTGACACGTCTTTCAGGGCGAGGTGTGTGGTGGCAAGCGCAACGCGAAGGCCCCCGCCGGCGAGCATCATCACGACGTGCGTGGTGCCGGTACGCTCCGCGAGGTACTCCGTGTGGCCGACGAAGGGAATGCCACCGTCGTTGATGATGCCCTTGTGGACCGGTGCGGTGACAAGCGCCGCGAATTCACCGGCCCTGCAACCGGCGGCGGCCCGGTCGAGAAGGGAAATCACATAGGGGGCGCTGCGCGGGTCGAGCTCGCCGGCGCGGCAGGTATACGAGAGGGGCAGGTGCAGGCACGCGATCGAGCCCGGCGCCGCCGGCGAGCCGGGCTCGCGCAGCGTCATGTGAATCCCTAGTTGCCGGGCACGCGCCTCCAGCATCGCCCGGTCTCCAAGCACGACAACGCGAGCCGCAAGAGGGCTTTTGCCGAGGGCCAGGCAGATCTCCGGGCCAATCCCCGCCGGTTCTCCGGAGGTCACGGCGACCGGCGCGAGGGAATCCGAACCGGAGGTGACGGCAGGCCGTTGGGCGGCCGGTGTCTCCACGCGCGTGCTCATCGATCTTCCAGCCGCACCTCGACGTAGGCGCGGTCGCGGAGCTGGCGCAGCCACTCCTGGTAGGCCTCGTCGCCTTTTCTCTCGAGCAAAACCTTGCGCGCCTCAACTCGCTTGCGGTCCGAGGATACGTCCGCGGTGCGCCGCTCGAGCACCTGGATGAGGTGCCAGCCGAAGGGAGTCTTCACCGGCTGGCTGACTTCCATGAGCTTCAGCTCCACGAACGCGCGCTCGAACTCGGGCACGGTATCCCCGGGATAGACCCACCCCAGGTCTCCGCCGCGCGAAGCGGAGCCGTCGTCCGAATTCAGGCGGGCGAGCTCGGCGAAGTCGACACTGTTTACGATGCGCTCGCGCAGGCCAAGCAGTTTCCTCTTGGCCTCATTCTCGGAAACGAGGTCATTGGTGCGCACCAAGATGTGCCGCACGTGTGCCTGCTCGACGAGCATCGGCGCGCCGGCTCCGCGCATTTCCAGGAGTTTGATGACGTGAAATCCGGCAGGGCTGCGAAACACGCCGCTCACGCCTCCGGCATTGAGCCCCGTCAGTGCTTGCACGAACAGTTCCGGCAGTCGCTGCCGGCTACGCCAGCCGATTGCACCGCCCTGAAGAGCGTCCGGAGCGTCGGAGTAGGTTGCCGCGAGCTGTGCGAAGTCCGAGCCCTCCTTAAGCCGCCTGACTACCTCTTCAGCGCGGGCGCGCCTGGCTTCCACCTGCGCAGGCGTCGCCTGCTCGGGCACGCGGACCAGGATGTGCGCGACGTTGAATTCGGTCTCGATTTCCTTTCTTTCGCTTTGCTCGGCGATGAGGTTGTCGATTTCACCTTCGCTGACCGTCAGCTTGCTCATGACCTCACGGTCTCGCAAGCGCGTCAACAGAATCTCGTTGCGCAGCTCCTCCCGGAACCTGTCGAAGGGTATGGAATCGCTTTCGAGCCTCTGCCTGAATTCCGTGAGCGAGAGCTTGTTGTTTTCCGCGACCCGGTTGACAGTGCGATCGAGCTCCAGGTCGTCGACACGCATGCCGGTCTCACGAGCGTACTGCAGCTGGACCTTCTCGACGATGAGGCGCTCGAGTACCTGGTGCTCGAGCTCGGAGCGGTCCACGCTGGACGTCCCCCGGCGACGGAGTTCCTTCTGCACCCGCTCGATGCGCTCACTGAGCTCGAACTGCGTTATCACCTCTTTGTTGACGATCGCTACAATACGGTCGAGCAAATCAGTGCGGCTCGATGCGGCCTGGTCGGGACGCGCGCCCTGCGCGAGAGCCGCGCCGCACGCGACCAGCATGAAAAGGGGCAGGCCAAGTCTCATCGTCACGTCCAGTATCAATTGTAGAGGTCAACGGGGGCGTCCGGCTTGCTGTCCGGCGTTGGGACGTTGATCCGCTGGTAGCCTGGGACACTGCGCTTCAGCGCTTCGAGGGGGTTCGACCCGAGTCGCGAGAAGCCGTTCAGTTCAAGCTGAATAAACACGCTCGAAGACGAGGTACCTGCCGTGAGGGCAAATCGCTGCATCACGAGGCGAGTCGTCCAGCATCCTGCCGCGTACTCCAATCCCCCGATGCCTTCGATGACCCGGCTGTCCGGCAGCGAATAGTTGAATCGACCGACCCCGTACCAGCGGCCGAATAGCGGCCATTGTGCCGAGATGTCTATCTGCTTGGTAGGCCCGGCTTGCGTGATGTCGCCGCTCAAGTAGCGATAACTCAGGTTGACCGTCCTGAGCCCTTCGGGGCGATATCGGGCGGCGAGTGTCAGGCGCTCGGTGCGGTAGTCACGCTGGTCGTATTCGGTGCCCGCATCCATCGTCCAGGAGGAAGACACACGCCCGGACAGGGCGGCCAGCAGATTCGAGGCCTTGTAGGTTCGCGGCGTGTCAGTAGGGTTGAGCGTCACCTGCTGATCCTTGAAGTAGTAGCGCTGGCCGAACGTGCCGCGCATCACCTCCTGGCCGCTCGAGGGCAGCAGCAGGCGGGAAGTCACCGCCGCGGTAAGCTGGTTGGCATCGTTGATGCGATCGCCTCCCGAGAACATGTTCTCTGAGAAGATCTGCGCATAGTTGAAGTCCGCAACGGCGGAGTCGAACAGCGGGATCAGATTCTGATTGCGAAAAGGGACATACACGTAAAAGAGCCGCGGCTCGAGAGTCTGCGTGATTGCCTGGCCGAAGGCTTGCGAGTCCTTCTCGAATACCAAGCCGCTGTCGAGACTGTAGATGGGCAGAGTACGGGTGATCGAGCCGGGCAGCTCGGTGGCGCCGGCCGGGGCAGGCCGCAGTGAGGATCCGCCTGTCGTATTCTGATCCAGCGAATAATACGTCGCACTGTAGCTCACCTTCGGGGTAAGGAAGTACTCGGGGGATATCATCGGCAGGCTCAGACTCGGGAAAACGGTGGTGCGCTTGCCGGTAACCAGGGTAGGGTGGCTGAAATCGACGAACTCTTCGGCCGACCTGAAATCGAACCCGCCGATGTCCTGGCGCAGGGTGGTCAAGGTGAGTTGGGGCGTCCGTCCGTAGGGAGCGACGATCGGATTCTCCGGGTCCTGCAGCACCTGGAACGTTTGAACGCGGGCCGTCGTCGAGTAGTTGCCGGAACCCCACCAAGTGCCGTTGTAGGTGATGAACCCTTCGCGCGGCAGTGTCGTCTGGGAGGTGAGGTTGATGCGCGTGGAGAGGTCGCGGAAGTAGTTATCGTCCGAGACCTTGTTCAGGTTGAGCCCGCCCAGGAGCGCACTGTCGCGGTTGTAGGCGCCGACAAAGCTGATGGCCGAGCGTCCCTGATCGAGGGTCCGGTCGTTTGGAAGCTGCTCGGCGTTGAGTTCGGCGTTGTAGTGCTTCTCCAGGTAGCGGAACTGCTCGGCGATCTGCGTTCCGCGCTTCTGCAGGTAGCGCGGAGTGAGGGTCAGGTCGTAGTTGGGCGCCAGGTTCAGATAGTACGGGATGCCTATCTCGAACCCGCTCTTGCCGGTAATGCCGGTCGAAGGCGGGAGGAAGCCCGATTTTCTCTGATTGTTGAGCGAGAAATTCATCGTCGGCGCGGCGATGATAGGTACTCCTTCGAAGTACATGCGCGCGCCGTGAGCCGTGCCTACGTCACGCGTGAAATCCAGGTCGAGCTCGTCGGCCCGGATGTACCAGCCGTCGTCGCCCGGCTTGCAGGTGGTGAAGAGCCCGTTCTTGATCCGGTACCGGTCTTCGCCGAGGACCTCTATCGTCTCCGCCTTTCCGCGCCCGGAAACCGGCGCCTGATTGGCCCTGACCCGCGGAGCGAGAGTGAATTCTGGGTTATCGAACACACCGGTTGCGTCCCTGAGCGAATACCTCACCCCAGGACCGCTCAGGGTGTCGCCACCGCGCTCAAGGCGGACGTTGCCCTTCGCTTCCACTTCCTCGTTGTTCTCGGAATATCGGAGCGACTCCGCGTGGATCGACAGATCGCCCCGGCGCAGGTTTGCATTCCCCTGCGCCGTGGTATCTCCCCCCGAGACGCCTTCGATGCGATCGGCGTCGAGCGTGATCGGGGCGGACGGATCGGGCTTTGTCCGATCCTGACGCGGCAGTTGAAGTCCCTGGCCCTGTCCCCACGCCGGAGCAGAACACAACAGCGCGAATGCCAGCGCCGAAAAGCGGGCAGGGAAAAAAGACATATCGCGGAGTCAGTGACGAATGGGCTGCCAGAGCGAGTGCTAAAATCGCATAAATCAGCGGTGAAGGCAATTCTTTGTTTCCGGAGGAGTTTTGGACCGCGCTGAGCAACTGCGGGGTTGGCTGAACGCGACGCTAGGCGTCGAGACCCACATCGCTCCGGCCTCCGACGACGCGAGCTTCCGGCGCTATTTCCGGGTCCGGCGAGGGAGTTCGCAGGCCTCGCTCATCGCGATGGACGCTCCGCCCGACAAGGAAAGCTGCGCTCAGTTCGTTCGCGTAGCCGGATTGTTTGCGGAGGCCGGGGTGCATGTCCCCGCGATTCACGCGCAGGATCTTGTCCAGGGCTTTCTACTGCTCTCCGATCTCGGCGACACGACCTATCTGAGCGCGCTCGACGAGCATAGCGCCGGAGTGCTCTACGGACACGCTCTGGACGCGCTCATCCAGATTCAGCTGGCGAGCCGTCCCGGCGCCCTGCCCGATTACGACCGCGGTCTGCTCGAAAATGAAATACGCCTCTTTCCCGAGTGGTACGTCTCGCGTCAGCTGCGCCGGGAGCTCTCGCCCGCGCAGGCCGAAAGCCTCGAGAACGTGTTTTCGGCGATCCTCACCAACAACCTTGCGCAGGCGCGGGTATTCGTGCACCGGGACTACCACTCGCGCAACCTAATGGTGTGCGATCCCTGCCCGGGCATTCTCGATTTTCAGGACGCCGTGTACGGCCCCGTCACCTACGACCTTGTCTCGCTTCTGCGCGACGCCTACATTGCCTGGGAAGAGGAGCGCGTGATCGATTGGACTGTCCGTTACTGGGAAAAGGCTCGGAGCGCGCGACTTCCCGTCGCCGGAGAGTTCGCCGATTTCTACCGCGATTTCGAATGGATGGGGGCCCAGCGGCAGCTGAAAGTGCTGGGCATCTTCGCGCGCCTTTCTCTCAGGGACGGCAAAGACAGCTACCTGAAGGATCAGCCCCGCGTGATGGGCTATCTGCGGCGCACTTGTGAGCGCTACCGCGGGCTATCGCCGCTCGCGCGCCTGCTCGACGAGCTCGATGCGACGGAGAAGCGTGTCGGCTACACGTTCTGAGGCCAAGGCATGAAGGCGATGATTCTTGCGGCGGGGCGGGGCGAGCGCATGCGGCCGCTCTCGGACAGCGTGCCCAAGTGCCTCCTCGAGGTGCGCGGAAAATCCCTGGTCGCCTGGCTGCTCGAGGCGCTCGCGCGCTCGGGCGTGAGGGACATCGTCATCAACCACGCGCATCTGGGCCACATGATCGAAGCGGCGCTCGGCGACGGCCGGCGCTTCGGAGTGGCGATCCGATATTCGCCGGAGGCCGAGGCGCTGGAGACTGCGGGGGGAATCGCCAATGCGCTTCCACTGCTCGGCGAGGCACCGTTTCTCGCCGTCAACAGTGATGTATTCTGCGATTTCGATTTCTCCAGTCTAGTCACGCACGCGCTGGATGAGCAGCTCGCGCACCTGGTGCTGGTCGCGAACCCGCCGCACCATCCGCGCGGAGACTTCGCCCTCCGTGGTTCGCGGGTAACCGACGCGGGCGACCCGAAATGGACTTTCAGCGGGATCGGCCTGTACCAACCGGCGCTCTTTGCAAGCGTGAAACCGGGCTCCAAGGGACAACTCGCGACGCTGCTGCGCGCTGCGATGACGCGTGGTCTCGTGTCGGGCGAAATACATCGCGGCGAGTGGTACGACGTCGGCACGCCGACGCGGCTCGCGGAGCTGAACCAGCCTGCTTGATCGCCCCGCCGAAGCGGACGACAATTCGCAAATGGACACGGTGAACCCGCTCTCACGCTGCGCCGAACGCCGCCGCGCATTGCAGCTGGGCATGGGCCAGGGCTTGGCGATCATCCCGACCGCGCCCGCGCGCGTGCGCAATCGCGACAGCGAGTATCTCTACCGCTTCGACAGTTACTTCTACTATCTGAGCGGATTTCCGGAGCCCGAGGCGGTGCTCGTCCTCGTCGCCGGGAACGAGCCGAAGTCGATCCTCTTCTGCCGCAAGCGCGATCCGTCGCGCGAGCTGTGGGACGGCTTGCGCAACGGTCCCGAGGGGGCCAGGGCGGCTTTCGGGGTGGATGAGGCTTTTCCGATCGAGGCGCTCGACGAGCTGATGCCAAAGCTCCTCGCCAACCAGCCCGTGCTGCATTACGCGCCCGGCGCCGATCCGGCCTGGGATGCGCGCATCATGGGATGGCTGAACGAGGTGCGCTCGCAGGCGCGCGCCGGGACTGCGGCTCCGGCCGAGATCCGCGACCTGCGAACGACACTCGACGACATGCGCCTCGTCAAGGACGACAGCGAGCTCGCGGTGATGCGCCGGGCCGCGGCGATCTCGGTTGCCGCGCACGAGCGCGCGATGCGCGCGACGCGCCCCGGGCGGAGCGAATACGAGATCGAAGCCGAGCTGCTCTACGAGTTTCGACGCCGAGGATCGCAGCATCCTGCCTACACTCCGATCGTAGCTGGCGGCGCCAACACCTGCATCCTGCACTACCGCGAAAACGGCGCGCGTCTCAGCGACGGAGATCTCTTGCTAGTCGACGCGGGCTGTGAGCTCGACGGGTACGCTTCGGACGTCACTCGCACATTTCCCGTCAACGGCAGGTTCAGCGGGCCGCAGAAGGAGATTTACGAGCTGGTGCTCGCGGCGCAGACTGCAGCGATCGCCGCCGTGAAGGCCGGCAATCGCTGGGACGAGCCGCACAATGCTGCGGTGGACACGCTTGCACGCGGATTCATCGATCTTGGCCTTTGCAGCGGAACGGTCGAAAAGGTGATCGAAACCGAGGACTATAAGCGCTTCTACATGCACCGCACCGGGCACTGGCTGGGTCTGGACGTTCATGATGCGGGGGAATACAAGTCGGGCGGCGAATGGCGCCGCCTCGAGCCCGGGATGACGCTAACCGTCGAGCCGGGATGCTACGTGCGCCCGGCCGACAACGTCCCCGAACCGTTCTGGAACATCGGCGTGCGCATCGAGGACGACGTGGCGGTGACCGCCGAAGGGTGTGAGGTATTGACGGCAGCCGCGGCGAAGTCGGTTCGCGACATCGAGGCGCTCGTTGGCCGCGGTTGATCTGCCGGAAGTCGACGTAGCCATCGCCGGCGGCGGACCGGTCGGCTGTGCGCTGGCGCTCGCCCTGTCCGAGAGCGCCGTGCGGGTCGCACGGATCTCCGACCAAGCCGAAGCCGCTGACCGCCCCATCGCGCTTTCCTACGGCAGCCGGCTGATCCTGGAGCGCCTGGCCGCGTGGAGCCCGCTCGCGAGTACTGCCATTCAGACCATCCACGTCTCGCAGCAGGGATTCGGCAGGACAGTGATGCGCTGCGCCGACTACGGGCTCCCCGCGCTCGGGTACGTCACTTCCTATTCCGAGCTGGTCGCGCACCTGGCTGCCCGCACTCCCGCGATTTCCGGAAACCTGAAGAGCTGGGAACATTCCGGCGACGGGATTATGCTGCGCCTGTCCGCCGGCGGGGGCGAGGCACTCATGCGGGCGCGGCTGCTCGTGCTCGCCGACGGTGGTTTGAATCGGGACGCCGGTCGCGTCACCGACTATCGGCAGCGGGCGATCGTCGCGGAGGTTGCGGCCGAGCACGCGACAGCAGGCACCGCCTGGGAGCGCTTCACTACCGAAGGACCGCTTGCCTTGCTCCCTTTCGGGGAGCGCTATGCTCTCGTGTGGAGCATGAGTCCGGCGACCGCGGAGGAACTGCAGGGACTCCGCGATCCGGAGTTCCTCGCGCGCCTGCGCCGAGTTTTCGGCGGAAGACTCGGGAATTTTCATTCGACGGGTCCCCGTTCGACTTTCCCGCTCTCTCTGCGCCGCAGCGCAGTTCAAACGTCACCGCGAGTCCTCGCGATCGGGAATGCCGCGCAGACCCTTCACCCGGTCGCCGGGCAAGGACTCAATCTCGGATTGCGCGACGCGTGGGAATTGGCTCGGATGTTGCTTGACGCAACGAGGGAAGAGATCGGCGCGCGGGCGTTCACCGCCCGTTACGCCAGCAACCGGGATCTCGACCGCCGTGCCGGAATCGGCTTCACCGATCTTCTCGTCCGAATGTTCTCGAATTCGGTGCCGCCCCTCGCGCTGGCGCGCGGCGCGGGGCTGGCGATGCTCGATGTTCTGCCGCCGGCCCGGCATTTTCTCGCCCGCCGCATGATTTTCGGGGCACGCGCTCTGCCGTAAGCGACTCGGCTCCGAATTCGCTGCCGCGGGATCGCCTCGAGCGAAATTTTGCCGCGAGAAGGGGGCGAAGGCTTCCCTTGGCGTTCGCGTTTAGGTATAGAATTGCGCTCCCGCCGAAAAACTCCGTGATCGTCGATGCGAATCGGTTCGCGCACGTTGCGAAATAATCTATTTGTCGCGCCGATGGCCGGGGTTACCGATCGTCCCTTCCGTCAGCTGTGCAAGAATTTCGGCGCAGGCCTCGCCGTGTCCGAGATGGTGGCGTCGAACTCGCTCCTGTGGGGCAGCGAGAAGACGCGCCGCCGCGCCAATCACGACGGCGAAGTCGAGCCGATCTCGGTACAGATCGCCGGGGCCGATCCGGCCATGATGGCCGACGCCGCCCGCTTCAACGTCGAGCAGGGCGCCCAGATCATCGATATCAACATGGGCTGCCCCGCCAAGAAAGTCTGCAACACCATGGCGGGATCGGCGCTTCTGAGAGACGAGCCGCTCGTCAGCAAGATCCTCGAGTCCGTGGTGAAGGCCGTGGACGTGCCCGTCACCCTGAAGTTCCGCACCGGCTGGGACACGTCGAACAAGAACGCCATGACGGTCGCGAGAATCGCGGAGGAGAGCGGCGTGCAGCTGCTGTCCCTGCACGGCCGCACCCGCGCGTGCGGTTTCTCGGGCCGGGCCGAATACGACACGATTCGCGAGGTGAAGAAGTTCACGCGCCTGCCGGTGGTGGCGAACGGAGATATCACGACTCCCGAGGAAGCCAGGCATGTTCTTGAGTACACCGGCGCCGACGGCATCATGATCGGCCGCGCGGCTCAAGGGCGCCCCTGGATTTTCCGGGAGATCGCGCACTATCTTTCGACGGGAGAGAAGCTTCCTCATCCCCTGGTTTCCGAGATCCACTCCGTGTTGACCGCGCATCTGCACGATCTCTACTCCTTCTACGGCAAGGAGAGAGGGGTCAAGGTCGCCCGCAAGCACATCTCCTGGTACACCAAGGGCCTTGCCGGATCGGCAAGCTTCCGGCACCGCATGAATCAGCTTGAGAGCTGCGAGGAGCAGTTGGTCGCGGTGAACTGCTTTTTTCAACGGCTCGGGCGTGAAGATTCGCGCCTGCGCTACGAGGTGGAGCTGGCAGCATGAAGCAGACTAGCGAGATAGCGGACTGCGTGCGCCGCTCTCTGGACCGCTACTTCAAGGATCTCGACGGAGCGAAGCCGCGCGCCATCTACGACATGGTGCTGAAGAACGTCGAGCGTCCGATGCTCGAGCTCGTGCTCGACCGGGCCGCGGGCAACCAATCGGTCGCCGCCGAGATGCTCGGCATCAACCGCAATACGCTGCGAAAGAAGATACAGTCGCTTAAGATAAGAATGTGATTCCCATCCGGACGGCGCTGATCAGCGTTTCCGACAAGGCCGGCCTCGCCGAATTGGCTCGGGGACTGGCCCGATTCAAGATCAAGATTCTGTCGACGGGCGGCACGGCGAGGTTCCTCGCCGAACAAGGCGCGCCGGTCACCGAGGTCGCCGACTACACCGGGTTTCCTGAAATGCTCGACGGACGCGTAAAGACCCTGCATCCGCGGCTTCATGCAGGCATCCTCGCCAGGCGGGATTCACCGGACCATCTCGCCGCGATCCGTGCCGCCGGCATCGAGCCCATCGATCTGGTTGTCGTCAACCTCTATCCGTTCACGCAGACGCTCGCCAAGCCCGATTGCACGCTCGCCGAGGCGGTCGAGAACATCGACATCGGCGGGCCCAGCATGCTGCGCGCCGCTGCGAAGAACTACGCAGGCGTCGCCGTCGTGACCGATCCTTCGGACTATTCGAAGCTGCTCTCGGAGATGGAAGAGCGCGGCGGAGCGCTGAGCGAGAACACGCGTTTCGCCCTGGCCCGGAAAGCCTTCGCGCACAGCGCCGCGTACGAAGCCGCGATAAGCAACTATCTCACCGCGCGCTCCCTCGACGGGGAAACCGCTCGCTTCCCCGAGAAGCTCACCCTTCAGCTCGAAAAGGTGCACGATCTGCGCTACGGCGAGAATCCGCACCAGACCGCGGCGTTCTATCGCGACCCCGATCCGGTGCGGGGCGGCCTCGCGAGCCATGTCCAGCTCCAGGGCAAGGAGCTGTCCTTCAACAACATCGCCGACGCCGACGCAGCCTGGGAGTGCGTGAAGAGCTTCGATGCGCCGGCGTGCGTGATCGTGAAGCATGCGAATCCCTGTGGCGCGGCGATCGGCAGCTCTGCGCGCGAGGCGTACGATCGCGCTTTCGCCACCGATCCGACCTCCGCGTTCGGAGGCGTCGTCGCCTTCAATCGCGGATTGGATGCGGCGACCGCAGAAGCGGTATGCAAGCCGTTCGTCGAAGTCCTGATTGCGCCGGAGCTCGACGCGGGCGCGCGAAAGGCGCTCGCCGCCAAACCGAACGTGCGCGTCCTGACGGTCACGCTCACGCGCGCCGCGCAAGCCTACGATTTCAAGCGCATCGGAGGCGGGTTCCTGGTTCAAACGCCCGACGCTCGAGCACTGGAACCGTCGGAGCTGCGCACGGTCACCCGCTCCAAGCCCGCGGGGGAACAACTCGGCGACCTGCTCTTCGCCTGGCGCGTGGCGAAGTACGTCAAATCCAATGCCATCGTTTTCTGCAAAGAAGGGCGCACGCTCGGAATCGGCGCGGGACAGATGAGCCGCGTCGACGCAGCCCGGGTCGCCGACTTCAAGGCGAAGGAGGCGGGACTTTCGCTCGTCGAATCGGTGGTCGCATCCGACGCCTTCTTTCCGTTTCGCGACGGCATCGAGGTGGTCGCGCGGGCCGGGGCAAAGGCGGTGATCCAGCCGGGCGGCAGCGTGCGCGATGATGAGGTGATCGCGGCCGCAGACGAGCTCGGCCTCGTCATGGTGTTCACCGGCGTGCGGCATTTCAGGCACTGATGAAGCTGCTCGTCATCGGCTCGGGCGGCAGAGAGCACGCGATCGCCTGGCGCCTTGCGCAGAGCCCGCGCGTTCAGAAGGTCTTCGTCGCTCCCGGAAACGGCGGCACGGCACGCGAAAACGGCCTCGAGAACGTGGCGATCTCCGAAATCGGAAAGCTCGCCGAGTTCGCGCTTGCCGAAGGCATCTACCTTGCCGTGGTCGGGCCTGAGGCGCCGCTCGCAGAGGGCATCGTCGACCTTTTCCGTTCCATGGGTTTGAGGATTTTCGGCCCGACGCGCGCCTGTGCGCAACTGGAGAGCTCCAAGCAGTTCGCCAAGGAATTCATGACGCGCCACCGGATTCCCACCGCGGCGTTCGCGAGCTTCGACGAAGCGCGGCTCGCGCACGATTATGTGGAGGCCCGCGGCGCGCCCATCGTCGTCAAAGCCGACGGACTTGCGGCCGGAAAGGGCGTGATCGTCGCCGCGAACAAAGACGAAGCACATCGTGCGATCGACCAGATCCTGATCGAGCGGGCTATGGGAGCGGCCGGCAGCCGCGTGGTGATCGAGGAGTTCCTCGAAGGCGAGGAGGCGAGCTTCATCGTCCTCGCCGACGGCCGGCATGTCCTCCCGCTTGCGACCAGCCAGGATCACAAGCGATTGAGGGACGGGGACCAGGGACCGAATACGGGCGGCATGGGCGCGTACTCGCCTGCCCCCGTAGTGACTCCCGAGTTGCACGCTCGCGTGGTGCGCGAAGTCATCCAGCCCGTGCTCAATGGAATGGCCGAGGAAGGTCATCCCTACAGCGGATTCCTGTACGCCGGCCTGATGATCAACGCCGGCAATCCACGCGTGCTCGAATTCAACTGCCGGCTCGGCGACCCGGAAACGCAGCCGATTCTCCTGCGTCTGAAGAGCGACCTGTTCGAGCTGATCGAAGGCGCGGTCGAGGGGAAGCTCGACCGGCTCAGGGCGGATTGGGACCGCCGCGCCGCGCTCGGCGTCGTGATCGCCGCGGCGAACTATCCCGACGCGCCCAAGAAGGGCGACGTGATCAGCGGCCTTCCCGCCCCAGCGGACGACCTTCGCGTGTTCCACTCCGGTACGGCCCTGAAGGACGGAGCCGTCGTGACCAGTGGCGGACGCGTGTTGTGTGTGACCGCGCTCGGGGATTCGATCAGAACGGCGCAGCGCCGCGCCTACGAGGCGGCATCCGGAATTCGTTTCGACGGCATGCAATACCGGCGCGACATCGGATTTCATGCCGTCGCCGAAAGGAAGCCGGCCTAGGGCCGCGAGGCTGCCGAGCCGTTCCGAATGAACCCGACAGCGGTCAGCGACTACCTCGTCGACCTCCAGCACCGCATCGCGGCCGAACTGGAGCGCGTCGACGGTCACCCTTTCCGGCGGGATCGCTGGCAGCGCGGCGAAGGCGGAGGGGGCGAAAGCAGAATCATCGAGGATGGAAGCGTATTCGAGCGCGGTGGGGTGAATTTCTCCTGCGTGGAGGGCGGGCGGCTGCCCGCGGCTGCCAGCGCGGCGCGGCCGGAGCTTGCGGGCCGCGGCTTCCAGGCAATGGGCGTGTCGCTGGTGCTGCACCCGCGCAACCCCTTCGTTCCGACCGTGCACATGAACGTGCGCTTTCTCGTCGCGACCAAGCCGGGAAGCGATCCGGTGTGGTGGTTCGGCGGCGGCATGGACCTCACCCCCTATTACGGCTTCGAGGAGGACGCGCGCCACTTCCACTCCGGGTGCCGGAAGGCGCTCGAATCCTTCGGGGCGGATCTCTATCCCCGTTTCAAGCGCTGGTGCGACGAGTACTTCTATATCAAGCACCGTGGCGAGCCGCGCGGCATCGGCGGGATTTTCTTCGACGACCTGAATGACGGGGGCTTCGATCGGTGCTTCGGATTGATGTGCAGCGTTGGCGATCACTTCCTTCCCGCGTACCTGCCGGTGCTGGAGCGCCGCAGGAACCATTCCTATGGGGAGCGCGAGAGGGATTTTCAGGCGTACCGCCGCGGACGTTACGTCGAATTCAATCTCGTCTATGATCGCGGCACGCTGTTCGGGCTGCAGTCGGGCGGGCGCGCGGAGTCGATACTCATGTCGCTGCCGCCCATCGTGAAATGGCGCTACGACTGGCAACCGGATCCATCGAGTGCGGAGGGGAAGCTCTATCGGGACTTCCTGCGCCCGAGGGACTGGATCGGCGAACAAGACTAAGGAGAGGAGAAGTATGGAAACTCGCAAGCTTGGAAAGAACGGTCCTGAGGTTCCCGCCATAGGACTGGGTTGCATGGGAATGACCGGAATCTACGGCGATCCGAACGAGGCCGAATCGATCGCAACCATTCATCGCTCGATCGATCTCGGGGTCAACCTGATCGTGACCTCGGACGCCTACGGGGCCGGGACCAACGAGGAGCTGGTCGGGCGCGCGATCAAGGGCAAGCGCAACCGCGTGCTGCTCGCAACGAAGTTCGGCAACCTGGGCCTGAGCGGATTCAAGCCGCCCGAAGGCCTGTCGGCGGGCCACCCGGGATATGTACCCCAGGCCTGCGACGCCTCCCTGAAGCGTCTCGGCGTCGAGGTGATCGACATCTACGGCCTGCACCGCGTGGATCCCAAGGTGCCGATCGAGGAAACCGTGGGCGCGATGAAAAGACTGGTCGAGCAAGGCAAGGTTCGCCACCTCGCTCTCTCCGAGGCGGGCGCGCAGACTCTGCGCCGCGCGTACAAGGTGCACCCGCTCGTTGCGCTCGAAACCGAGTACTCGCTCTGGTCTCGCGACGTGGAGAAGGACATCCTTCCGGCATGTCGCGAGCTTGGCGTCGCCTTTATGGCGTATTCGCCGCTCGGCCGCGGCTTCCTCACTGCGACGATCAAGACGCTCGACTCCCTGCAGACGAAGGACAGAAGGCGCGACCATCCGCGCTTCAATCCCGATAACCTCAAGCGCAACGTCGAACTGCTGCAGCCGCTCGAATCGATCGCCGCAGCTCACAAGATCAAGCCGGCGCAGGTCGCGCTCGCCTGGGTGCTCGCCCAGGGAAAGGACATCGTCCCCATCCCGGGGACGAAGCGGCGCGAGTACCTGGAGCAGAATGCCGCCGCCGCTGCGGTCGCGCTGAGCACGGCGGAGATCGCGCAACTCGCGAGGGCCTTTCCTCCAGGGGTCGCTTCGGGAACGCGCTACCCGGAGAAGCAGCTCGCCGGGCTCGGTATCTGAAGCGACGGCGCCGGGCTCACGCCGGCGTGCTTTGCACCAGATCGGCGCTCGCGCGGAAATGCCGGCCTGCCTCCGCCGGCCGGCCGAGCTGCTCGTAGAGCTTCGCGAGGGCGATGTGGGCAGCCTGGGTCGGCTGAGTCGCGAGACTCGCCTCCAGGTAGCTCTGCGCCTTTCCCCATAGCTCACGCTGGACGCACAGCCTGCCGAGCGTCAGCAGCAGCTCGGCTTCGCCGGGACGGTCTTTCAGCCACTCCTCCGCCCGCTCGAGACGCTCGAGCGCGTCCTTGTCCGCGCATTCCCCGTAGAGGAGCGCGAGCGTACCGTCCCAGTCGCGCTCGAGAGCTTCCTCGATGATGCGATGGGCCCTGCGACAGTCCCCGAGCTGCATGAATGCGCGCGCGGCCGCCGCCGCTATCCGTGGGCGGACCCGCTCGGAGCGCGGGGTGCTCTCCCATTGCCTTGCGAGGCCTTCCCGGTCCGGTCTGCTCGTCAGCAGCGCGACGTGCGCAGCCGTGCGCACGCTGTCGAGTGCCTCGGCCGGCATCGCGCCGTGCTTCTCCAGGGCATTTGCGGTGCGCAGGACCTCTTCCCAGTTCGACATCCCCTGCTCGGCCCGCAACATCAGAAAGAGTGCCGCCACGTGGCGAGGCCCGTGCGCGTGCGACTCGCGCAGGACCGACCGCGCCTCGTCGAAGCGCCGTTCGTCCAGAAGGAACTCCGCCTTGGTCATCGCCTGGGCGACACGCCACTCCCCGTCGCCCTGCTTCGACCGCTCGAGCCACTGATCTCTCCGCCCGAAGTCGCGCAGCCTCTGTGCGGCGCGCGCCGCGAGTAGACCCGCGAGGCCGGGCGCGGCGCCGAGATCGATGGCCTTGGAGGCGAGCTTCTCCGCCCTCACGAAGCGACCCTCAAACAGCGCCTGAATCGCGCCGAGGGTCGCCGCGTGTACCGCGTCGGCCCGGCGGCGCCCGCGAAAAGCGCGAACATGGGAAGGAAGCCGCAGAATGTGCCATACGGTCCGGACCAGAAGATAGCCAAGCGCAAATCCTGCGGTCACGAGGAGTGCGAGGAAGTTGAGCGAGATTTCGACCCGCCATGAAGGCAGCACGAATAGCGCGTAGCCACCGTTTCCGCGCAGGGCGAGCGAAAGCGCGACTGCCAGCGCCGCGAGCACAAATAGCCAGAGCAGCCCTCTCATCGGGGTGTTCGCTCGCGCGGCACTTTGTAGGCACGCACCGCAGCGATGCTCTCGTTCATGGTCGGAAATAGCGGACTTGCGCCTGTGGAACGGAACTGCTTCAGGCTCGCCGACATCGACGCGGCCGTCCCCGAACGGGTGTCGACGTAGCGCGCGAGCCAGGTCACCGCCGCATCCAAGTCGCTTCGGTACGCCGCCTCGTCGCGCGCGAGTAACGCGATACGCGCGTTCAGCAGGCGAAGCTTTAGGTTTTCCCGAAGAAAATAGGCCTGCGATGGACTGAGTAGCACCGCATCGGCGCCATCCACCCTTTGGACCCTGATGAGCTGCCTGAGCTCGCTCAGCAGCTCCTCGACCAGCCTCTCCCACAGGCCCTCGGGCGGGGCCTTTTCCGCAGCGGGTGGTTGCGGACGCATATCCTGCGCCAGCGGCAGGGAATCCACGCCGGCGATCATCTGATCCAGCTTGACGGCCATTCCCGGCACATCGATTTCGGGAGCCGCCTTCAAACGCTCGATGTCGTGTGCGAGAGCCTTGCGCAGCGGCAGGAACTGCGCGCGCCCCGAGCGTGCAAGGCGCGCGTCCGCGGTCTGAAGCGCAGCGAGGGCCGCCGGCACGTTGCCGACCAGCTGCAGCTGCTGCGCGGCGATGGTGAGGACCTGCTCGATGTCGGCGAGCACCCAGTCGTCGCGGCTGCGCGAGAGCTCCTGGTAGAGCGCCTCGAGGCTCGTTTGATGGCTCTGATACTCGCTGAGCCTCAGATCCAGCTGGGCGACCTTCGCGAGCGCCTCGCGCATCGCTTCCTGGGCCTGTTTGGCGCTCAGGCGCGCGTCGCGGCTGTCCGCCTCGATGTCTCGAACACGCTGAGCGAGCTCGGCGCGCAAGGCGGTCACCCGCCCCCAGGTGTCGTACCATTGCCACGCGAGGAGCAGCGCGACCAGCGCAAACCCGATCACCCATAAGGCGCGTGCTCCGCGCTTTGGGGCTTGCTGGCGTTCGGCGGCTGGTGAGGTGCGGTCTTCCATGTCTTAGCGGATGTCTTAGCGGATCGCTCGATCGGAAGACGTCATACTCTAGCAAAAAAAGCCGCCATCTCCGCGACGGTCCGCTCATCACCCCGCCCGGTGACGATGACCTCGCGAACGTCACGCTCTCTGGCTGCAAGCTCTATCCTGGGATGGGGAACGAACACGGGAGTCGCACGCAGGTATCTTCCCCCGGTCGGGCCGAGCATCGCGAAGAGATTCGCGAGACCCTCCGCGCTGGTGATCGAGACCGCATCGACCGCTCCGGTCTGCCATCGCGCCAGCAAGGCGCGCGCGTCGGCCTTAGGACGGGCGCGCCGATAGCATTCCGCGTATTCGACTCGCGCGCCTCGCGCCTCCAGTTCGCGTCTTAGCCATTCGCGGCCGTCTTGTCCGCGAAAGATGACGACCGGCTGCCCCCGCAACTCCCGAAGCTCGGCGAGCGCAGCCAACGCTTCGCTGTCGGCCTCGCCCTCGGGAGATATCACGTCGCGGAATCCCCGCTCCCTGAGCACCTTCGCAGTCCCCGCACCCACGGCCGCAACGCGCAAGCCCTCGGGCCAGGCCCGACTCGCGCTCACCAGCGCGTCTCCCCACAGGGCCGCGGTCGGGCTGACAAAGATCGCCAACTGGAATCTCTCCAGGCAGGCGATGGTGCGTGAGACTGCGTCCTGATTTTCCGGAGGCAGAATCTCGATCGTCGGAAAGAGTATCGGGTCGCCGCCCGCCGCGCGGATGCGCTCGGCGAGCGCGAGAGCGTGGTCCCGCGGGCGCGTGATCACGATACCTCGCCCCGAAAGCGGCTCCGTGCTCATCAGAGAGCAGCGAGAATGGCGTCGGCGCCCAGCGCCCGCAGCCTTGTTGCGAGCTTCTCGCCCAATTCTTCCGGCGCGGTGATCGGACCGTTCGATTCCGCGCGCACGACTTGACTGCCGTCGGGTTTCGCCACGAGCGCGCGCAGTCGAAGCTCCGTCCCGCTGGCCACCCCGTAGGCCGCGAGCGGCAGTTGGCAGTCCCCCGACAGCGCGCGGCTCAGGGCTCGCTCGGCTCGCACGCAAACCGCGGTGGCAGGGTCCTCGAGCGATATGAGCCGCCGCCGCAGCTCGGCATGGTCTTCACGGCATTCGATCGCAAGCGCGCCTTGCCCCGGCGCGGGCAAGCTCTGCTCGGGGTCGAGCATAGTCCGAATCCGGGCAGCGAGGCCCAGCCGCTTGAGGCCCGCGGCGGCGAGTACGATGGCCTGGCACTCGCCGCGATCGAGCTTTGCAAGGCGCGTGTCGAGATTGCCCCGGAGCGGCTTCACTTGCAGCGCAGGATGGCGCTCGCGCAGCTGCGCCTCGCGCCGCAGGCTGGAGGTGCCCACGACGCTGCCGGAGGCAAGCGCCTCCAGGCTCGCACTCAAGTTCGACACGAGACAGTCGCGCGGGTCTTCTCTCAGAGTGATCGCGGCCAGGCAAAACCCCTGCGGCAAGCGCATCGGAACGTCCTTCGCGGAGTGCACGGCGATATCGGCCCTGCCATCCTCGAGCGCGGCCTCGAGCTCCTTCACAAAAAGGCCCTTGCCCCCGACCTCGGCGAGCGGCCGATCGAGGATCTGGTCGCCCCGCGTCGTGATGCCGAGGATGCTGACTTCGCAATACGGGTACAGGCGCGTGAGCTCGCGCGCGATATGCTCCGACTGCCACATGGCGAGGCGGCTCTTTCGCGACGCGATCACGATGCGATCGGACTTTGGGTTCACTGCCTGCTCCCTACTGTGCCAAGGACTTCACCTGGGGCCACTGCCTGCGGCTCACCGGCAGCTTCTCGTCGAGACCTTCCAGTATCACCCACCATCCGGCTTCGCTTTCGGTTTCCGCCCCGCGCTCGAATCCGCGGATCCATCGCCGCGCCACCAGGCAATTGCGATGAATGCGCACGAATACGCTGCCGAACTCCTGTTCGATCTGAGTCAGCGATTCCTCGACCAGGTGCTCTCGGTCGCGAGTGCGCAGAGTGACATACTTGAGCTCCGCCCTGAGATAGAGGACGTCGGAGACCGGAACGAGGGTCACTCGCCCGCGCTCGGCGACGCTGAAATGGCGCCGCGGCGCTGGGTCGATGCTTTCGAGCACCCCGCGCGATAGGCGCGCGCCGTTCGCGGCTCTCTTCAGCGCGGTGAGCAGCCGCGCGGCCCGCACCGGCTTGGTCAGGTAATCCAGGGCGTTGACCTCGAACGCCTCCACCGCGTGCTGGTCGTGCGCCGTGACGAAGATCACGGCAGGTGGGTGGTCGAGGACCTGCAAGTGCCTCGCAAACTCGATCCCGCTCATCTCGGGCATGTGAATGTCGACCAGGACGACATCGGCCTCGGCGGCGGCGACCACCTGCAGGCCGTCCGTGCCGTTTGCCGCCTCTCCCACGACGGAATGCGGCACGTCCCCCCGGCAATCTTCCAGGAGCTCCTTCAATCGGCTGCGCGCCGGTTGCTCGTCGTCGACGATGACCACCCGGATCGGATTCATAGGCTGGTGCGATAGGGCATCGCGATGCCGATCTCGTAACGGCCGTCGGCGACACGGGTGTTCAGGCTCGCTTCGACATCGAAGTGCAGCTGAAGTCGCTCGCGGATATTGGAGAGCGCCATGCGATTCCCCTGGCGATGCTGATAGTCCGGGTGGTAGGGATTGGTCAGCTGCAGCCAGAGACGATCGCCGCGCCGTTCGATGCGCACCTCGATCAATCCGGGTGCGATTCCCGGCTCAATGCCATGGTAGACCGCGTTCTCGACCAGCGGTTGCAGAACCATGGGCGGCACCAGCGCATCCTCCGCAGTGGGATCGAGGCGCCAATCGACCTGGAGCCTCTCACCCAGCCGCAGCTGCTCCAGGTTCAGATATTGTCGGCAGAGGGAAAGTTCGTCCCGGAGTGCGATCAACTGGCGGTTATCGGCCATGACGGTGCGAAACAGCTCCGCCAGATCCTCCAGGGCGCCCTCTGCGCGCTTCGGATCCTTGCGAATCACCGAGAGCACCGCGTTCAGGGTGTTGAACAGGAAATGCGGACGGATGCGGGCCTGAAGGGCTTGAAGGCGTGCCTCCGAGATCGCGGGCGAAAAGGCCCGGTTGCGCAAATGAAAATACCACGCCAAGGCCCCGGTCACGAACGCAGCACAGCCGAGGCTCCACGCGAAGTCGCCCCAACCGCCGCTGCCGCCGATCACGGGTTGAAACGGAAACAGCGCGGCGGCCGACGCGAGCACTACCGCGAACACCGCCAGCAAGCCCTGGGCGTACGGGAGCCGTTCGAACAGCGCCGACAGCGCGTAGAGCACGACCAGCACCACGAGCAGCACAGGCTCGAGCGACCCGGCGATTTCGGTGACCTTCGAGGCGAATTCGCCGATCTCGCGCGAACGCGCCAGAGCAAAAAGCAGAGCGAGCGCATTGACCGCAAGCAGGATGCGCGAAATCACCCCCAGGTTGCGGAAGTCCGGGAGGGCGTCGGGCAGATGATTTTGCCGTATACTTTGCACTTTTCTTGCGGACATTGAGTTCCGGCGCACAGTGTCAATCGCGCGCTCGCGACTTCGGGCATTCTACAGTCAACCATGGGAACGAAGCCCAAGCCGGGTAAGAGGCTCTGGTCGGGGCGGTTCGCCGAGCCAGTGTCCGAGCTGGTCAAGCGCTACACCGCCTCAGTAGGTTTTGACCGGCGCCTCGCGTCCTACGACATACGGGCGTCGATTGCGCACGCGCGCATGCTGCACGCCCGGGGAATTCTGACCCGGCGCGATCTCAAGGCGATCGAACGCGGCCTCTCTAGTATCTCCAGGGAAATCGAGACGGGGCGTTTCCGCTGGTCGCTCGACGCCGAGGACGTGCACCTCAACATCGAGAGGCGGCTGATCGACATCGTAGGCGACGCCGGCAAGCGCCTGCACACGGCGCGCTCACGCAACGACCAGGTTGCGACCGATCTGCGCCTGTGGCTGCGCGACGCCATCGACGAGATCACGGATTTCATGCGCCAGGTCCAGAGGGCGCTCGTCGATCAGGCGGAAAAACATGCCGCCACCGTGATGCCGGGGTTCACGCACCTGCAGGTCGCCCAGCCGGTGACCTTCGGGCACCATCTGCTCGCGTACTTCGAGATGCTCGAGCGCGACCGCTCGCGTCTCGCCGACTGCCGGAGGCGCGTGAACCGCCTTCCGCTCGGTGCCGCCGCGCTTGCGGGAACCTCGTTTCCGATCGACCGCGCGCGGGTGGCCCGCGAGTTGGAATTCGATGGAGTCAGCGAGAACTCCCTTGATGCGGTGTCCGACCGTGATTTCGCAATTGAATTCTGCGCCTGCGCCGCGCTCGCGATGGTTCATCTTTCGCGCTTGTCCGAGGAGCTGATCCTCTGGACCAGTCCGCGCTTCGGCTTTGTGACGCTGCCCGATCGCTTCTGCACGGGTTCGTCGATCATGCCGCAGAAGAAGAATCCCGACGTCGCGGAGCTCGCGCGCGGCAAGACCGGCAGGGTCACCGGCGACCTAGTCGCGCTGCTCACCCTGATGAAGGGTCAGGCACTCGCCTACAACAAGGACAATCAGGAGGACAAGGAACCGCTCTTCGACGCGGTAGATACCCTGCGCGACACGCTCGCCGTTTTCGCCGATATGATCGCGGGCTTGGTCGTCGACACATCGGCGATGCGCGCCGCGGCGCAGCAGGGATTCGCCACCGCTACGGACCTTGCCGACTA
>Ga0326726_10000760_pt1 | contig 29571 bp, 20 predicted proteins | sample MHFenrmetagenome_2_FD_207603 | JGI IMG/M metagenome (GOLD analysis project Ga0326726, IMG submission 207603) | Lab enriched peat soil microbial communities from Michigan Hollow, Ithaca, NY, United States - MHF15MN | ecosystem: Environmental > Terrestrial > Soil > Wetlands > Peat | place: USA...
TAACTGGAAGGATCCAATACCTGATTCAAAATCGTAACTGAAACTTCGCTTAACAGTTGTTGGTTTGAGCTCGAGAGTCCTGCCATCCGGGTATTTCCATTCCAACGTGACAAACGGAAGTTTCTTTACGTATTTGGGGTCAAAATAAAGAAAGATCTCACTTGGAGATTCCTTGTAGGGATAATCAAATGTGAATGTAATTGCTTTCTCGGTCCACCCATTTTCCAGAGATCGAGTGGACACATTTGTCTGCTTGTCATTCTGAGTCATAACGAGTGTCGATAACCAGGGAGGATTACTGAAAAAATTCACCAATTCGGGCATAGCCGTTTGCGGAATGTAACTGCGACCTAATAAGCGCTTTTGTTCGTAATCCTTTCCAACTTCTGCGTATGGGAGGGCCGTAACGGCATAGATCGATCCGGCAAGCAACATGATAATTACTATCAGTCCGAAAATAGCGGATGGGTAATTACGGAGTTCCCGAATAATAAAACTGATCCTTTCACCAAGGTCAGCGATGGCTCCCGTGATATTATCTGCCACCCGCGCCCCCGTAATTCTTCTCCGTTGCGAAGGAATTAGAGCACTCTTCTTGAAATCAAGTCCCTTTCCATCCGTCACGAGTTTGAATCGCATCCCTTTTCTGGAGCTTCCAGATTTACCTTTGACCCTGGCTAGCAATTCGTTGTTTGCCGGAAGAAGACGAATTCGGGGGTCAACAAGCACATAAACAATATCAAGAATGAAAGCAACAAGTCCCAGGAGATAGGCAAAAACGACCACGATCCCCACGGCAATTATTAATTCTCCCGGTTCCATACTCTCCCCCCAGAAATTTGGTAAAGCTTCTTTAATGTAAAGCCAGCCCAGTCCTGGCCAATGGAAGATCACTTCCAAAGCCATACTCAACTGCCAGAAACTGATCAGGGTGGTTGCAAAACTGGTGATGAAATATGGGAGGGCAGGCCTCAGAACGTATTGCCTTTCCAGCATTTTTATAGGTAATCCTTTGGCTTGTCCGAGCTCAACATAATCCTCTTCTGAATAGATGATAAAAAAGGTTCGCCATGCATAGACGACCTGGAAAAGCAGGCTGAGAACAATGGCGAGTACAGGCAAGATCATGTGTTTAGAAAGGGTCAACAAATAAACTATTAGATTTTCGGGCTTGGGAATATCGTACATACCGCTGAAAGGCAGCCAATGCAATTGAAACGCGAAAATAGAAAGTAAAATAATACCAAACACCCAGCTCGGCACGGATGAGATTGGTGCAAGGATAGTAAACAACCTGTCAGCCCGGTTCCCATAATTTCGAGCCAGATAAAGCGAAAGAGGAGTTCCAATCAGAAAAACCAGAAGATAAGCCGTAGCTACCAATAGCAGCGTATTGGGCAGGTATAACAATATGATATCGTTCACACTTGCGGTCGTTTTCTGAATGCCCCATCCCCCCTGCCTGGATCCCAACTGTCCCCATTCAAATTTTAGTGCTTTAAATGTCCATAACATATAACGAGGCAAGAATGGAAGATTTAACCCCATATCATTACGCAATTTATCCGTCAGGGCCTTCACCTGGTTTTGATCCGGAACCCCGTAGGAATCTAAATCAATTGTTCTATTGTTAATATTCGTTTGTACTACAAGATAAATTTGCGCTTCAAGGCTGGTTTCAAATGGGGATTCAGGCGGTCCAAGTCCACGCTGCGATGGTTGGTTCGCAACCACTACGGTAATCAACACCCCAATAAAAATGGTTATCGAAATAACTATTAATTTGCCACCCAAATAGCGCAATGCCCTAAAGAAAGGGTGGACACGTGGAGATACAGATACTGGTTGATCTATGGAAGTCAACTGTAGGCTTTTCCCTTTAAAGAATTATACAACCCAATAAAGACAAATTATACCGGTAGCACACAAATTGGGTCGCCACAAACACACTTCCATATCAATAGTGGTATAGAAAAATTTGTTTAGTCAATCCGTGCAATAAAGATGGATGGGAATCCGCCTGCAAAGGTGAGGTAGCAAAATGTTTGAGAATTTGACCGTAAAATGATGTTTGGTTACTGTCATATTCCGAAGTCTTCGGAACGATCATGCGGATCATCATGATATTGGAATAACATAGAAAAACATCCGGGATTAATCCTGGATGTATTGAAATTATTAGATGAGAAAGTTTAAAAAATATCTGTCTTGATCACCAGTGCCAGGTCGTGCCTTCTTTACTATCTTCAATGGCAACTCCGAGATCGTTAAGCCGATCACGGATCAAGTCTGACATGGCCCAATTTTTCTGCTTGCGCATCTCGGAGCGGATCTCTACCAGCAAGGCGATGAACCTGTCAACATCCCCCCCAGTGGTTTTCTTTTCGCCCAGACGAAGCCCGAGCACACCTGTTAATTCACGCAGGGTATCCTGGGCAGGTTTGAGCTCAGCGCCAGAGGCACTTGCGTCGCGGGCTGAATTGATGCTGCGGACCAGCTCGAAGAGTGCTGCCAATCCTCCGGACGAATTGAAATCATCGTCCATGGCATCCACGAATGCCTGCTGGGTGGATTCGGTCTGCTTGTCAAGTTCAGCCCGCACATCCACGGAAGAACCGCTGGAACTGGACTGCGCCGGTTTAAGTGCAGACCGCAGCCTGTCCAGCCCTCGTTCAGCTGCGTCGACGATGTCGTCTGAATATGAGAGCGGGGCACGGTAGGAGCCATTCAGGATCATCATGCGCAGGGCATCCGCCTCATGCTTCAAAAGGAATTCGTCTATCGTCACTAGGTTACCGATCGACTTTGACATCTTCTCCCCGCGCAGCTGCAGCATACCATTATGCATCCAGTAACGTGCGAAAGGTTTGCCGGTATACGATTCGGTTTGAGCGATCTCGTTTTCGTGATGTGGGAAGACAAGATCGTTGCCGCCTCCATGGATATCAATCTGCTCGCCCAGGTGGCTCAGGTTCATAGCAGAGCACTCGATATGCCACCCGGGACGACCTTTGCCCCAAGGACTCTCCCAGGCTGGTTCGCCAGGCTTGGAGGCTTTCCAAAGTGCGAAATCCATCGGATGTTCCTTCTCTTCGCCAACTTCGACGCGCGCGCCGGCTTGCATATCTTCAATTTTTCTTCCTGATAGCTTGCCATAATCCGGAACTTTCGTGACTCGAAAGTATACGTCACCGTTTTTGGCGGGATAAGCAAAGCCTTTTTCGATCAATCCTTCGATCATGCGGATGATCTGGGACATTTCCTGTGTGGCGCGCGGATTTACAGTGGCAGGCAAGATATTTAAGACTTCAATCTGGCGGCGGAACTCTTGGATGTACTTTTCAGCCAGTTGCGAGGCATCCACTCCCAGCGATTTGGCACGGTTAATGATTTTGTCGTCCACATCCGTATAATTGATCACCAGGCGAACGTCGTAACCGCGGTAGACAAGGTAGCGACGAACAATATCGAAAACAAGGGCAAACATGGCATGACCGATGTGAGCGTCCGAATAGACGGTCACACCGCAGACGTACATTTTGACATGATTTGGCTCAAGGGTTTGGAATTCTTCTTTCTTGCGAGTAAGAGTGTTGTAAACGCGCAACATGAAAATCTCCTGGTGATATTTATGCCGCTATTATAAACTACTCAAACACAGGAAAGGACAATGGAAATATCTAAATTCACGCATTGTTGGATAACAAAAGCGCGGCGGCAGCCGCGCTTCGAGAGGGTTTAATTTAATATACTACTCTTTTCCTTCAGGTCGGGCAAAGATCATCCTCCCGGCCGCGGTCTGGAGGACTTTGGTCACGGTTACAGTGATCTCTTTATTTAAATATTTATTACCGTTTTCGACCACTACCATGGTACCATCTTCCATGTAACCGACGCCTTGGTTGACTTCCTTTCCCTCCTGGATGACATTTACAGACATCAACTCCCCGGGCAATACAACCGACTTGACCGCATTTGCAAGCTCGTTGATGTTCAGGATTACCACTCCCTGCAATTCAGCGATTCGGTTTAAGTTGAAATCATTGGTTAGAATGGGACACTTCATTTGCCTTGCCAGGATAACGAGTTTATCGTCCACTTCCCGAACCCCTTCCACATCTACGTCGCTGATGCGGACGACCACCGCCGACGCCTTCTGCAATTCCGCCAGCACTTCCATGCCTCGCCGACCTCGCTGTCGGCGTAAACTATCCGGTGAGTCGGCGATATATTGGAGTTCGTTCAGTACAAAGCGCGGGATCAGTAAAGTGCCGGGTAGGAATCCTGTCTTGGCAATATCGGCGACGCGCCCATCGATGATGACACTGGTATCCAGTAGGATGGTCCGATTTGTCAGGGAACTGCCACCGCTGAGGCCCTCCTCCCGACGGGAGGTTAAACCGCTCAAGATGTTAGCGATGTCTGCCTGGCGAGTGGTAAAAACCGCTACGCCGAAGTAACCGAAGAGTACCACTCCAACCAATGGCATGATTTTCCCAAGCGGGGCTGGCAGCAGAGATAGCGGGAAAGCCAACAGGGCTGCAGTGAGCAGGCCGATTGACAACCCGATTAGGGCGGAGAACAGAGTCTCTGCAGCCAGACGGCCCAAAACGGCTCGTAAAGCCCGGATGGGGCGGGTGGTAATGTAAGGCGTCAGGATGAGGCCAAGCAGGGCGCCGACCAAGGTAAATGTGATGGTATAGAAAAGCTGCTGTTCGGGGTTGTAAACCGACAACCCGTTCCCGACGTAAACCCCCACAATCGCGAAAACTGCCATTCCAATAATTCGAACAATAAAGTCAGCGCTCATAATAGATAACTCCTCTCAAATAAATCAAATAATAAATTCAATGGATAATAGCACGGCTGACACTGCCCGTCAATTGGTGGAAAAGTGGGAAACAGGTATAATCATCCCGGACTTTATTGGTACTCCCGAGGTAAAATGGCTTTCGATCGTTTTGGACGTAAAATCCACTATCTGCGAATCAGTCTCACCGACCATTGCAACCTGCGCTGCGTTTACTGTATGCCGGAGGAGATGACTTTCCGGCCGCCTGCAGAAATGATGCAGGACGACGAAGTGTTGCTTTTGGCACGCCTGTTTGCCAGCCTGGGATTCGATAAAATCCGGTTGACCGGCGGCGAACCAACCGTGCGAGCTCACATGGTAGAACTTGTGCGCGGCATCAGCAATACACCGGGTATTCATTCCATTTCCTTGACGACCAACGGCGTGTTACTTTCAAAGCTCGCGAAACCTTTGGCAGAGGCGGGGCTGGGACGCGTGAATGTGAGCATTGATACCTTAAATCCGTCGAAATTCAAACGCTTGACGCGCGGCGGAGACATCGAGGACGTTTGGGATGGGATTCTGGCTGCCGAAGCTGCCGGGCTTACCCCGGTAAAACTCAACGCGGTAGTGGTACGCGGGTTCAACGAAGAAGATGTCGTGGACCTGGCAAATTTAACCCGCGATCATCCCTGGCAGATGCGTTTTATAGAAATGATGCCCTTTGGTGGTTCCACTGACTTGCAGACCGGACAGTTGGTTTCATCTCAAGAGGTTCAGAACCGCATCGAGCAAGCGGTTGGATCATTGCTCCCAATGAAAGGGGGTGAACTGGATGGAGAGGCTCGCCTTTACCGCATCCCCGGGGCACAAGGTGACATCGGTTTTATATCGTCCATCAGTGCACCGTTCTGTGAGGATTGCGCACGTGCCCGCCTCACCCCGGAAGGTATCCTGCGAATGTGTCTCCTGCGGGATTATGAGATCGACCTGCTGACGCCTTTACGGGCAGGCGCTTCGCTGGAAGACCTGCGAAAGCTGGTTTTAGACGCAGTTTGGAACAAACCCTGGGGACATGGGCTCGCCAAGGGAGAAATTGCCAAAAATCGTGCGATGAGTGAAATTGGAGGCTGATACTCCATTCGGGGGCATTTTTGCTTGATCGAAACTAAGCCATGCAATCGAGGTAATTATGAGCTGGGAAAACAAACTTTTACGTATTGTGCGGGTGGTTAACGCCCATGAGATTGGGACCTTTGGCCGCCTCCTTAGCGCAATAACTGCTGTCGGGGGGAACGTGGGCGATATTGAATTGCTCAGTGAGAGTACGAATCAGGTGGTGCGCGAAATTACCATTTTTGCGGATGATGAAAAGCAATTGGAAATTATCCTGGATGCCATCCGAAAAAACCATGGTACTAAGCTGCTGGATGTACGCGACGAGGTGCTGGCCTTGCATCTTAAGGGCAAGATCGCGGTTCGTTCCCGTTATCCGATCGATTCCATTGCGACACTGCAAAAGGTCTACACTCCGGGTGTGGCGGAAGTGTGCATGAAGATCGCCAAAGATCCGGCGCTGGCCCACACATATACTTCCACCTGTCACCTGGTAGCCATCATCACCGACGGGACAGCTGTGCTCGGTTTGGGAGATATTGGTCCTTTAGCCGGGATGCCTGTGATGGAGGGCAAGGCTATGCTGATGGAGACGCTGGTGGGCCTTTCAGGCGTCCCGATCCTTCTGAATACTAAGGATCCTGATGAAATTATCAAGATAGTGGCAGCCATCGCCCCCACCTTTGCAGCAATTCAATTGGAGGATATATCAGCCCCGCGCTGCTTCAGGATCGAGGATGAACTTCAAAAGCGGTTGGATATCCCGGTGATGCACGATGACCAGCATGGGACTGCCGTGGTGGCCACTGCCGTGCTGACCGTGGCTTGCCGTAAGCTCAAGAAAGATTTGGGGAAGGCAATCATTGGTCAAATCGGCCTGGGTGCGGCTGGGAATGCCATTGCCAAGATACTCATGCGCATTACAGGAAACCCGGTCTGGGGGGCGGATTTGAGTGAAGAAGCCTTGCTGCGTCATGAGTCCAATGGGGGCGAACGGTCTGACCTGAAAGGGATCATGGCAAATTGTGACATTGTAGTATCCACCACCGGCGTACAGGGGCTGATCAAACCGGGAATGGTGCGTAAGGGACAAGTCATCCTTGCCCTTTCCAATCCGCACCCGGAAATCGAACCCGAAGAGGCTCTGAAACACGGTGCCGCTTTCGCAGCCGACGGGAAGCTGGTCAACAATGTCTTGGGCTTTCCAGGAATCTTCCGGGGGGCAGTGGATACCTGGTCGCCGCGTATTTCCGACGAAATGCTGCTGGCAGCCTCGGAAGCGATCGCCAACCACACTTCAGCTGACCAGTTGGCTCCCAATCCACTTGACCGCAAGTTGCACCAGGCGGTTGCCCATGCAGTCGCTTTGAAAGCCATCGAGCAAGGGCTGGCACGCGCCGAATACGTGCCATATATCCATGAATGATTGGAGTGAAAGATAAAACTCCCGCAGATCGAAATCTGCGGGAGTTTTGCTATTTACTTGTGATTTGCCACCAATTCCTTGAGCAGGGTCCCCAGACGGGTCACACCCTCCCGAATTAGGTCAGGGTTGGAATAAGAGAAATTGATACGCATGGTATTGTCGCCTCCACCGTTCGGGTGAAACGATGCACCCGGGACAAAGGCAACCTTGCGCTGGATGGCAATTTTGAACACCTCCGCAGCGTCCATCCATTCCGGGAGAATGCCCCACAGGAACATGCCTCCCTGCGGTTTTGTCCAACCCACCTCGTGCGGAAAGAGTTCATCCATCGTCTCGAGCATCACGTCACGGCGTTCCTTGTATACCTGGCGGATAAACTTGACGTGCTCATCAAGGAAACCGCCCTTACCCACCTCGTAAGCAACCATCTGGTTGAAGGCAGCGGTGTTCAGGTCCGCGGCCTGCTTGGATTGGACTAGTTTCCGGATAACCTGCTCTGGAGCAATAACCCATGCCAGCCGTATACCGGGAGCGAGTAGTTTGGAGAAGGTACTCAGGTAGATGACATTTCCGGTATAGCAACCGTCGTCGCCGCGGAGCTGGCTGTCGAGCCAGACGAGGGAGGGGAGGTGTTCCCCTTCGAAGCGGAGTTGACCGTACGGGTCGTCCTCCACGATCGGAACCCCATAACGGTCAGCAAGTTCGACCAGCTGTTTACGGCGTTCCAAACTTAGGGTTGTACCGCTCGGGTTTTGGAAGTTGGGAAGGACATAAATGAACTTGGGTCCAATGCGCAGGGCTTCTTCAAGTTTATCAACGACCATTCCATTCTCATCCGAAGGGACGGCGATGTACTGGGCACCGTACGCATTCCAGGCTTGCAGAGCGCCAACATAGGTGGGTGATTCGAGCACAATGTGGTCACCCTGGTTAATAAAGACCCTTCCGAGGAAATCCAGGGCTTGCTGGGAACCGGAAGTGATCAGAATGTTATCGGGGTTGATCTTGACCGAGTAGCGGCCCGTATGCCGGGCAATCATTTCCCGCAGAGGCCGATACCCCTCCGTGGTACTGTATTGCAGTGATTGGGGTCCATCGTGCTCAAGTACATAATTACATGCCGCCTGGAATTGCTTGATGGGAAAAACTTCGGGGGCAGGCAATCCGCCTCCAAAAGAGATAATATCCGGCTGTTCGGTGAGTTTGAGCAATTCCCGTATGACCGAACTACCCATTCGTTGGGTCCTGTTTGCGTATCGATATTCCCAGGGTGTCTGCATTCATACTCCTCAGAAAATGAAATGGATGGCGACAAAAAAACCTGGCAGGTACGATTCACCTGTCAGGCTTGGCTGACTGTGTAACGCCGTGCAATACGAATATCAACAGGATTCGAAGCATGGCTACTCAATATTACCGTGTTTTTTTCATCCTTGCAACCCTCATTCTGATTTAATTCATGGAAAGTGTCCCCTTGTGAACATGGTGGGTTGAAGATCAATATAAGACGAAACAATTTTCTCATAAATAGTCTTCAATGAAAATTCAATGACCCTTCTGGCAAGGATTTGGCTCGTGCTACAATGAACCCTGGAGGATGACATGAACCACCCCCGGGTTTTTTCTCTTTTCGCTCTCCTGACAACTCTGACATTGCTCGGTTCGATCCTTAGCGCATGCAGCCCGATTTCCACCACCGCGATCTCTCTGACACCGGGAACAAACTGTGGGAACAACGTTTGCGATAATGGTGAGACCTCGCTCTCCTGCCCAACCGATTGCCCGCAGGGAAGTTTTAGCGGACAAGTCCAGTCCACGCATATCAACGTTGCTGGAATCGGGGATATTGCCGTGATGGTCGCAGCACCAGGGGCAGCCCGATACCCGGAAGGGGCGGGTGTGGTGGTGGTTATTCCTCCTGTTTTTATGGCGGTCAGCAGCTTCATGACGGACCCCGACCTCACCTCGCTGGGCCTCATCCAGGTCAGCTTTATGTGGCCCGGGGAAACTGATTCCATTACCGGCAGTCAGAGTAACGGCACATTTGACTCGGGCGGGGAGCAATCCATCCAGGTATTGCGGGACGTGATCCGCTTTGCGTCCGGTACCAGTGCGGATGCGAATGGGCGATTCATTTCATCTCTCACCCCAATCACACCATTAACGGGGGAAGTAGGTTTGTATGCCTATTCGGATGCGGGTATCACAGTTCCAAACGTGATCAAGTTATATGGAGATCAAATCCCGAACGTACAGTATTATGTAGGGAGGGAAAATCCCACGGTGGATACACTCTCCTGCCTGGAGGCGGGTTACCTGGACGACAGCGGGGTACCGGTCTTCAACCCCTTTTACAATTATCCTTCCAGTTACGGTACGGCTGCGATCACCCTGACCTATACCAATGCCCACTGGGATGCGAACTACAAAGACCCCCACACAGGCGTTGTTGGGCGAGCCTACCTGGACCTGGATGGCAGCAGCACCGTCAGCGCCAACGACTATATCATGAGCTGGCGTGTCCCAATCATCTTTGGGAAACGCACTTACTCGGTCGCGCTCACTCAGGCACTTCTGGATACCGGATCACTTTCTCTTTCAAGCTGGCCTGGAGACCTGGCCTCCCCGGATGAAGCTGCACGGGATTGGACGTTTCGTCAAAGCACAAACCAGTACATCGACCTGCGCACGACGCTGCCTGATTTAAGGGTGATGCTGGTCTTTGCCCAGGTTGACCATGCGCAGGTGGCGCTCGACAAGCCTCACGTCCACCAAGCCTACCAGGGTTTCCGTTTCGAAGCAGGCCTGTGGGTGCGGCTGAACCCTGACCGGGTATACGTCCAATCGTTAATTCCAACAGCCGGGGATGAATTCCCGGATAACCCCGCCAATACCCAGCCGGAAGACTGGACAAAGATCGGGACTTACGCTTACCCTGGGCAGGGAAGTGCAGGAAACCTGGTGCCGTTGGCAGGAGTGGCTGAGATGGCCGACCGGGCTCATTTTGGACGCTGGGATGAAAACCTGGGCCAGGTTCTGTATATTTATTTCCCAACACCTACGCAACCGTGAATGGATTATTTACCTGGTCTGGTCGCGTTCAGGTAAGGAAGTTTTATGGGGGAAATGGAAACAGTTTTTTTAGCTGGGAATGACGGTCGGCTGGTTCCAGCCAAATTCTTCAAAGACGATACCAGCCATAAAATTTTTTATGGCCTGGCGGATATAAGGGACGATATTCTCCGGGAGATTGTCGATATCAACCCAACGCAGGTCGTCACATTTCCCCGGTTCGCTGTTAACCGGTTCCCCGTCCCATTTCTGAACTTGAAAGAAGAAGTCAACGCGCTCATCATCCGAATGCCGGTGAAACACGCCCGCGAAGAGCATTTCCTGAGGGTCGATGCGGACGCCGATCTCTTCGCGCGCCTCCCGCACCCCGGCCATGCGGACTGTTTCCTCCCCGTCTAGATGACCAGCGGGGACGCTGTAGCATCCATCCATATAACCGGTCTGAAAGCGGCGGAGAAGCAGGATCTGGCGGCCGCGGAAAAAGAAGAGATGAATGGTGACAGGGAATTTTACGTGCACGGATACCCCTCCAGTGTTGGTAGTCGAACCGAATTGTCGGGGAGAGCTCCCAAAGGAGCACCATCAGTTGAAGATTATAGACTAAGTATCCATTTTGGTATTCAACCGTTTAGTGAAGAATCAAACGGCGCAGTGAATCTCTTCAGGGTATGCGATGCACCAGGATAGTCGTTGCGGAAATTACCGGGTTCTTCCGCCTGCAAATTTTTGTCGCAGGTTCCGATTGAGAGTAGGACGTGGGGTCTGCCGACTGGAAGGTTTTCCATGCGAAAATGAAGGCGCTGGAGTCCGACGGGGAGGACGAAGTGAAGAAGCCGGACGGTCCGGGGCGGGGGTGGAGTAATTGAATCCCTCCAGTTTTTGGTGCACGAGGGGTTTGTCCATGATCTTTTCAAGTGAGCGCACCATGTCCTTGTCATCGGGGGTGACCAGGGTAAAGGCGTCGCCGGTGTGCTCGGCTCGCCCGGTGCGCCCGATGCGGTGGATGTAATCGTCAGCGGTGGCGGGCATGTCGTAATTGATGACGTGCGAGATGCCTTCCACATCGAGGCCGCGGGCGGCAATGTCGGTGGCGACCATCACCTGGTAATGACCGCTCTTGAAACCAGCCAACGCTGACTGGCGCTGACCCTGTGAACGGTCACTGTGCAGGCTGGTTGCACGGAACCCGGCCTGGGCGATCTGGCGGGACAGTTTCTCGGCCCGGTGCTTGGTGCGGGTAAATACGAGGACCGAATCCGTGTCGGTCTGTTTTAGAAGCGCAAGCAGCAGGGAGGTCTTCAGATGCTGGGGAACAGGGTAGAGGGCGTGCGCCACCGTATGGGCTGGTCGGCTGAGACCAACGGCGATGCGCTGCGGGTTTATGAGGGATTGGGCAGCCAACCCCTCGATCTCTTTTGGGAAGGTGGCTGAAAAGAGCATGGTCTGGCGTTTGGCGGGCACGTGTTTGAGGATGCGTTTCACGTCGGGGAGGAAGCCCATGTCGAGCATGCGGTCAGCTTCGTCCAGGACAAGGATCTCTATACCCTGGAGCCGGGCATTGCCCTGGTTGAGATGGTCGAGCAGGCGACCGGGGCAGGCCACCAGGATCTCGACGCCGTCGCGGAGGGCGCGAACCTGGGGCAGAGGACCCACGCCCCCATAGATGGTGGCGCTGCGGATCTTCGTCCCGATCCCCAGGTCCCGGATGGAATCGTTGATCTGCTCTGCAAGCTCGCGGGTAGGCGTGACGATGAGGGCACGGGTCCGGTTGCGAGGTCCGCTCAACAATTTCTGTAAAATTGGGAGGACGAACACAGCGGTCTTGCCAGTGCCGGTCTGGGCGGTGGCGATGAGGTCCCTGCCAGCCAAAGCAGCCGGCAGAGCGGCAGTTTGAATGGGAGTAGCCTCGGTATAGCCGAGACGGTCGATCCCCGCCTGGAGGCGCGGGTCAAGATTGAAATGATTAAAGCTCACGATATTCCTTTTCTTCAGAAGTCCGGGGGTGTTGCGGAGGTCGAGCGAGGCTCAAACGAACAACAGCAGAGACTGCTGAAATAATGCGATTAATGGAGAACAGGGTAACCGAGGATGGTGGGAATGTCAAGGTGGGGAAGTAGTGAATTAACACAAAAGGTACGATGGGGAAATAAGGGGAGACAAGAAGGGAAAAGAAAATTCCGATGTCAACCCTGGAACCTTTGATGCTTCCCAGGTTGGGCGAATTGAGCAAATTCGCGTGTCAAAACGACTACAAACGAATGAGAGGATTTGAGGCGATATTTTTATTTCATTGGGAGCAAGAGAAAGAGAAGCCGTAGATTCCGGATAATCTCTGTTTTAGGTGAAATGACCCCAAAAGTTGAACGCTGTCATCCGTCATCCTGCACCCGAGGGTTGTTTGATTTTGGGAAAAAAAGAGGAACAAACAACCTGACTATTAGCCACTAATGTGGCTCGAAGGCTTCTACATTATAAGGGATGCCCAGAGAAAAGCGAGGAGGGAGAATTTTTGATTTATCCAAATCAAACAACCTGCCAATGAATTTGAGAATTCAGGGTTATAAAGAAGCATGGAAAATGCCCGTGAAGATCGGGGAAACACCCGCATCCGGGACCTTGAGTATGTTCCAGAATCTGATTGAAAGTGCGTTTTTATTCGTTTTCTCAAAACGTATGGGCTGCAAGAAAACTCAATTGGCTTTTGAGATGTCCGCGAGAGTGATGCGGCGAATTCTAGATTGGACTTTCAGTTGTTAAAGTCCGGAAGACGGGCGACGGGAATGCAAGACTGTTCCAGTTGTCGCAATAATGATTATAGCACACATGTTCTAATACGCCAATATAAAGGATCGAACGTGTACTGGAACTTGACAAATAACCCAAAAAACGCTATACTACCTTAGGTTGAATAGTGAAGGGTTATTCCTTGCCTAATAAAACAAATTCAGATTTAGAAGAATTGTTAAAGCAATGGGAAGAAGCCTATAAGAAAGGACTGCTTTCTTTCTGGCTTCTTCTGCTGCTATTTGATAAACCAGCTTATGCGTACGAACTAGGAGCAACAGTCAGCGAAGTCAGCCAGGGAACTGTAACAGCGGACGAGAAAAGTATTTACCGGGCGCTGAACCGTTTTCAGTCCATGGGTATCGTTCAAAGCGAACTCCTGTCATCAAAGATCGGTCCGCAGCGACGTTATTACAAGCTCACTGAAAAAGGGACCGCATTATTAACCGAATTCATCCGGAGAAATATCCTGGTGTTTGAGACGCCTTCTGTCACGGAGCGTGTCCGTGCAGTCCTAAAACACGAACCCGTGTTTATTTTAGCGGAGGTGTGATCATGTTCCTTTTCAGGCTTCAGGTCGTATCCAAGGTCGTTGGCGCCATGGTATTGATCGTCATTGGAATACTCGTGAGCCTTTTCATAGTAATCGTCGAAGGTGGAGCCGTGCCAAGTGGCTCCCACTATGTTACCAATCCGAATTTTATGATAGGTTCCGGGCCAAGTAATATGTATCTCACCCTGGATTCAAATGTGGAAATCCCATTGACCATATACCTCAGCCGGAGAGCGGTTTCCCATATTGTTGCCGAATGGGCCACAAAGCCGGTCAAGGAATGGTTCCTGGTTGCAGCCGGGTGCCTGGTCGTAATCGGCGTCCTATATTTCCTGCTCTGGCGAGCACAATCCAGGATGTCAGAAGAAATATTCCCCTAAGTCCAACCTTTGGATTATTTCCTTACCGAAATCCCTTCGACGTACATTTGAAACGCGTCCGGATCGCCAGGGGGAGTAAGCTCGAAGCGGTTTATAAGAGTCCCGTTTTTCCCCTTCAGGAAGGTGGTGCGGAAGCGCGGAGCGTTCGGCTCCGGGTCGCTAACCATGACGATGGCATCGCGTTTGGCATCGACGGTATATGGGGTTACATGGCCCTCATTATCAAAGTAGATGCCACGCAGGCTGCCAGAGGGGTCCGGGTAGATGACGGTCAGGTCATCGTGGGAAAATGCGGGGCGTTCTGGGGTGGCGGGGAAGTCGACGTGGTTCTTGCGCAGGAGAACCTGCTTCTGAAGATCCAGGAGAAAGACCTGGAGTCCGCCGCCCTGGCCGGGGACGCCGCCGCCTTCACCGACCCATTCGCCGAGAAGGAATTGCCAGTAATCCCAATTTGGTGTGGTCATTTTTGGGGTCCTTTTCAATGGTGTGGATGGGGGAATTATAAGCCCACCTCGTGAATGGATGATAGAAGAAGTGGATTCGAAAAATAATTAACCCTACCCCCAGCCCCTCTCTCATTTTTTTTCAGTCTTAGGGATTAGCGGTCTTCGAAAGGGAAGAGAGTTTTCTCCTTCGGGGACTACATCGTGAAAGCCGCCCGAGACCGGGGGGGGGATATTTAATAAATGGTGTGCGAGTAAAGCTCGCACACCCATTATTTTAAATTCTTCAAACGATTTTGCGACGGGAGATTCAGCATCCAACCGCGCCAAGCCCGGCATGGAATCAGGAGGAGCTCGCGGGAGGAGTCGGTTCCTTGGGTTTTCCCGGTAGCAGACTCGTGACGATCAAAAGGATGCCGACTGCCAGCAAGACGACAGCCCAGTAGTCTTGGAAGTTCTTTCCCAGGATAAAAGCCAGCAGGGAGGCCACCAGCAGAGCCAGGGCCGGGTACTTTGCCCAGTCGGTGGGCAGAGTCCCTCGGCGCAGCCAGAGGAATCCAAAGGTGAGACCCATGCCAAGCAGCAGGATGCCGGTCAGGATGCCGCTCCAGAGGTCATTGTTTTCGGGTACGAACATGGAGCAGACCACCACAACCCCGATGGAGGCGAAAATGCCAGCCGGGATGAGCGCCCACCAGGCTTCCTTCCAGCGGAAATAAACGACGAAGAAGGGCAAGGCGAAAAGAAACATCCCAACAGCGCCGGCAACGTCCCCGGTGAGAATCATGGAAAGCAGCGGGAAAGTCCCCAGGATACCCAGGACCGCAGCCGGGATAAGCGCCCAGCGGCGAGTGTTGTCCAGCAGGTAGACAACAAGGAAGGGAAGGGCAATGGAATACAAGAACAAGGCGCCGATCAGGTTCCCACTGACACGGTCGGCGAGCAGGGTAACCAGCCCGAGGATGAAGAACACCCAGGTTGGGATGAGAGCCCAACGGCGGGCGCGGTTCGCCAGGAAAACAAACAGGAATGGCAGGGCGGCAGAGAGCAGGAACAACGCGCCGATGAGCGTCCCGGCGACCTGGTCTGCCATCAAGGTGATAACCGTGAGAATGGTCATTATCCAGGCAGGGATCAGCAGACCCCAATTACGCGGATGGAGGGCAAATCCGACGTAAAACGGCAGGGCGATGGCAGCCAGGATGGGAGCACCCAGGAATGCCCCGGTGATATTCCGGGTGACCAGCCAAACAGTGAGAGAAAAGGCTGCAAAACTGAAAGTTGGGAAGAGCCAGCCCCAATGACTTAGGCCGTTCAGGAAATAGCTTATCAGGCACAGGATGGCAGCCCCGCCTAAAATGAAAACCCAGGTATTGGTTGAAATCCTGGAGAAGTCAATGTAGCCGAGGCGGTCCGCCAAAAGTACAGCGCTCAACAGGATGAGGGCAATGCCCCAAACAAGACTAGAAGTTTTTCTCATGATGTCCTTCCTCCTTAGTACAAAGGCAGATACTAAATTTACGTACCGGGTGAAAAAGGGTTGCCCCGGTTATGGATGTTATCCATGTTAAAGGCTGACGGTCGGTTCGTCGGCCCATGAAGCCAGGAACTTATTCCGGGAGGATGCGGTAATAGAGTTCAGGACGTTTGCGGTCCACCACCCGCTCGGCTGCCAGCGCGAGGCGCAGGAGGGTGGCCTCCTGCCAGGGCTGCCCGATAGCCTGCATGCCCAGCGGCAGGTTGTCTTCGTTGTAGCCCACCGGGAAGGAAATGGCTGGCAGCCCGGTGAGGTTGGGTGGCGTGGCGAAGCGCATGATCTCGACCAGGGTGGAGAGGTCCGATTCGCCATCGGGCAGGGCTGCGGGGGGAATAGGTGGCGCGGGCAGGGCGGTGGAGGGGGTCAGGATCACGTCTGCCTGTTCCATGGCGCGCGCAAAGTTGGCGATCAGGCGGGTGCGCACGCGCTGGGACTGGACGAAGTCCATGGTGGTGAAACTGCGCGCCAGTGCCAGGTTAATGCGCACATCCAGTCCGTACTGGCGGTGGTGCTGCGCGTAATAGCGTTCCAACGAGGTCGCCATCTCTCCAGCGATCGAAATAGTATGGGCGATGCGAGCAGCCTCGAGGTCGGGGATGATTACTTCGACCAGCCTGGCGCCCATGCTCTCGAATTTGGAGAGCATGGCTTCGCAAGCTGCGACCATGTCAGCGGTGGCGTGGCGGAACCAGGGCCAGTAGACACCCACCTTGAGGCCATTCAGGTCCATTTGATCCCAGCCGGACAGGGAGGGAGCGGGCTGTCTCATCGAGTTTAGATCCTTTGGATCGGGGCCAGCCAGGACGGCATAGCCAAGGGCTGCGTCGGTGGCGGTGGCAGCCAGGGGGCCGATGTGGGCCACGCTCCAGCATAACGGCGCGGCGCCAAACTCGCTGACCCGTCCAAAGGTGGGCTTGATCCCAACCACGCCGCAAAACGAAGACGGGATGCGGATCGAACCACCGCCGTCTGCACCGATGGCGACGGGGCAAAGCCCCGCGGCCACCGCTGCGCCCGGTCCGCTCGAACTGCCACCAGTGAAGTGGTCGGGAGCATATGGATTACGCGGAGTCCCCAGGTTGGGGTTCAAGCCGGTAACACCGATGCCGATCTCGTGCATGTTGGCTTTGCCGATCAGCAGTGCGCCCGCGGCACGCATGCGCGCCACAACCGTGGAATCCTCGGTGCAAGGAGACTCCCCTAAAAAGGCGGTGCCAACCGTGGTGGGATAAGGGACCATATCCACCTCATCCTTGACCGCCACCGGCACGCCGTCGAAAACGCTGAGAGAGCGACCTTCCTTAATGCGCCGAGTGGATTCCCGGGCCTGTCTGAGGACATCTTCGCGATCCATGGCGATGATCGCACGCAGGGGAGGTTCGGCGGCATTACTGGACACCACCGCCTCCAGGACCCGGTGAGCAACGTCCTCCGGGGTGATCTTCCCCTCGCGATATGCCCTGGCATAATCCATCACTGTGCTGTAGCGGAAACCCAGCCCGGGCAGGGAAGCAGGCTTCGGCCACTCTTCCTGCGGAACTGCACCTGCCGCAACAGCGGGTACGCCGGTGTAATTGACCGGCTGCAGGGTGGGAGGCTCGTTATATAGCTGCTTTCGAAGCCAGGTGATGCCGGCACTCTTAAACAGGCTGGGGATAAGCATGCCGCGCAATGGACCTTCCACGAGGCTCACGAATAAGCGCAGCATTCCGCCAGCCAGATAAGGTAATTTAACCGATTTGAGGTCATATACAGGATCCTGAGGGATTTCTTTTTTCATATCATTTCTCCTTTGCGGGCAAGGATTTGGAGAAGGCAACCCCCTGGTCGATCCAGGCTTTGAGTTCAGACTCGGTCGCGCAGCCCTGAGGTGCGACCATGACCCAGCCCGCCATGGGACGAGCGGTCATATCGAAGAGGCGTACGTGAGGGCGGGAGAGGGCCTGATCGGATTTTTCCGGACCGACCCGCACGATCAGGTCGTTCTTATGGACGCCGCAGGCCAAGTTCCCATTGATAAGGAAACCGACTCCACCGAACATCTTCTTTTCTTCAAAATGGGCAAGCGGACCGAGCGCAGCCAGGATGCGCGTAGCCAATAACATATCATAAGGCATGTAATTTATCCTTTCATAATATAAATAATAATAATTATTAATCAATTATGCACGAAATGAAGGGTGAAGGCAAGCACGAAAAAATCTGCAGGCAGATTTAGACCAGTTAAATGATTAACCCCCACCCCCAGCCCCTCTCCCACACGCTTTGGTTCGGGGACAATCGCCCACGGGGGAGGAGAAAATGCCAGCCTGTAATAAAAATCCCAAATTTAGCCATTTAATCCCCCAAAAGAACCATGTCACATTACAGTATTTGAATTAATTTATGACGTTTATCCATGCCCATTAAGGTATACTTTTGACATCCCAATTTGAATTTCATCATCATATCTTTAGAAAGATGCATACCAGTTATAAACAGGGATGTAATCTTAAGGGTCAGCACACGGATCTTTCCGGCTGTGTGTGTCACGCAGGCTGATAGAAATATTCAGCGCCCGGATCCAGCAAACCGGATCCATTTCGACAGGTCTCATACCAAAAAGGATTATTGTTATGCAAACTAAAACTTTTTACCGGTTCGTAAATTTTCTTATTGTTTTTATGCTGGTATTAAACTCCGGCGCAGCGGTGCATGCCGCTTCACTGGCCGCCATCCCCCAGGCAACTGCATTTACTTTCAAACCAGTAGCGGACGCGTACGTTTTACAAACGAGTCCAGGCAGCAACTATGGCAAAACCACGAATCTGCGGGTGGACGGCACACCCATTACTCGTAGTTACCTGCGCTTTGTTGTGAGCGGGCTGACCGGCGTGTCAGTGCAAACCGCAGTCCTGCGTATTTATGCCAACAGCTCCAACACAACCGGTTTTTCAGTCCATTCCGTGGCAAACAATACATGGACCGAGACGGGAATTACCTATGCCAATTCCCCTGCAATGGGGAATGTCATCTCAAGTTCGAAACCCTTCAATGGAGGGGCGTGGGTGGCGGTAGATGTTACCAGCTTCATCAAAGCCAACGGGACTTTCAACCTGGCAATTAATAGTTCGAATCCGACCAATACAAGCCTGGCAGCGCGTGAAGCATCCAACGCTCCACAACTGGTGATCACCCTGGCGAGCCAGGCATCTTCGACGCCGACGACGCAATCCACCAGGACACCCACAAAAACTACCATCCCTACTCTTGTTCCCTCAAAAACAACCGTCCCTACGAGTAGGCCAACAAATACAACTGTCCCTACAAGTACGCCAACAAAAACAACTGTCCCTACCAGCGCACCAACTAAAACAATCGTTCCTACAAGCACTCCCACCAATTCCGGGGGAACAAGCTGGCAGCCGTCATTCCCGATCCGGGCTGCGTTCTATTATCCATGGTTCCCGGAAGCCTGGACGCAGAAGGGAATCTACCCTTATTCCAATTACACCCCCCAGCTTGGTTATTACAGCTCGACCGACCAGAATATCCTAAAACAGCACATCGCCATGATGCAATACGGTAATATCCAGGCCGGGATCGCCTCCTGGTGGGGACAGGGCAGCCAGACGGATTCCAAGATCTCCGGACTTCTGACTGCGGCTGCCGGGACGAACTTCCGCTGGGCACTTTATTATGAAAATGAGAGCCAGGGAGACCCATCCGTAAGCCAGATCCAGAACGACCTGACCTATATACTCAACTATTATGCTCAGAACCCAAGCTATCTGCGAGCCAACGGAAAATTTGTGGTCTTCGTGTATGCGGATACAGCCGATGCCTGCGGGATGGCCGATCGCTGGAAGCAGGCTGATACCGTGGGAGCGTATATTGTGCTCAAGGTGTTCCCAGGTTATACAAAATGCACCAGCCAACCGGATAGCTGGCACCAGTACGCACCCGCTATAGCAGCAGACCAGCAAGGGAGCTTCAGCTACAGCATCAGCCCGGGCTTTTGGCTTAAGGGAACTCCTGAACGGCTGGGGCGCGATCTGACCCGTTGGACACAGAACGTAAGAGACATGTTTGCTTCAGGTGCCAATTGGCAACTGATCACAACGTTCAGCGAATGGGGGGAAGGCACCATTGTTGAACCCGCCACAATTTGGGAAAGCAATTCTGGTTATGGGCAATACCTGGATGTATTGCACACGAACGGAAAATGATCCCTAAAAACCACATCCCTAAAAAGTGGAAGATAAATAGTCCGATACTTCGACCGGTACATACCGGTCCAGAAATCCAGGCTCAAAGAACTAAAACTCTTCGACCTGGACCCAACAGACCGATCCGTCTCCAAGTGGTCTGAATTCAGAAAGGATTATCGTAATGCAGTCTAAAAACTTTAGCCGGTTCCTGAACTTACTTATCGTGGTTTTGATGGCATTGAACACTAATGCAGTGGTGCATGCTGCGACAAAGGCGGCTCCTCCGCAAGCACCTGCCACTTTCATAGCGGTTGCGGACGCGGTCGTGATCGAAACTTCGCCTAATAGCAACTATGGCTCCGATAGCTCCATAAGGGTGGACTTTTCGCCGATCAAGCGCAGTTATATGCGTTTTGTTGTAAGCGGCCTGTCGGGGACGGTCCAATCGGCGATCCTGCGCATCTACGCCAACAGCGCCAACACGACCGGTTTTACGGTCCATTCAATGGCAGATAACACCTGGACCGAGAGCGGCATCACCTATTCCAATTCACCTTCAGTCGGAAGCGTTATCAATAATTCAGCGCCTTTCGGTGCGGGGTCATGGGTGGCGGTAGACATTACCCCCTTCATCAAGGGCAATGGGACTTACAACATGGCGATCGATACTGCCAATACCACCAATACCAGCCTGGCCTCGCGTGAGGCCGCCAACGCTCCGCAACTGGTAGTCACGGTAACTGGATCAGGCGGAGCAACATCCACGCCAACCGCTGTCTCGACGAGTGCCGTTACCAAGACTCCAACGACACCCCCCACTGCAACTGCCATCACTGGTGGGTTAGGTGTAGTGACCTTCCTTCCGAATGCCGACGCATATGTGATCTCAACGTCTGCCAGCAGCAATTTCGGCACGGCTACGAATTTGCGGGTGGATGGTTCGCCCGTCACGCGCAGTTACCTGCGCTTTGCGGTAAGCGGCCTGTCGGGGACGGTCCAATCGGCGACCTTGCGAATCTATGCCAACAGCGCCAACACGACCGGTTTTGCGGTCCATTCCGTGGCAGATAACACCTGGAGCGAAAGTGGCATCACTTATGCCAATTCACCTGCAGAGGGTGGCATAATCAGCAATTCTGCAGCTTTCAACGCGGGAGCATGGGTGGCGGTGGATGTCACCAGCTATGTCAAAGCAGCCGGAACCTTTAACCTGGCGATTGATAGTACCAATGCCACCAATACTAGCCTTGCATCTCGCGAGGCAGCCAATGCTCCGCAACTCGTGGTCAAGACCGGTGTCTCGGGCGGACCGACTTTCACACCTGTACCCACGTTGGCAACCACCGCCACGCGTACCCCAACCACGCCACCTGGAGCCACCACCACCCCCGTTAGAACCGCGACGAACACTCCCGTTGTGACGGCAACTAAAACAACAATCCCGACTGCGACCGGTACAGTTTCCTCGACCTGCAGCCCGGTCATCCTGACGAAAGGTCCCACGCTGATCTTTACCGGTGACAACACCAAGATGAGGGTATTCTGGCAATGGACGGCCAATACAACTTTCCACATGGAATGGGGCAACAGCACCAGTTACAGCCTGGGAAATATCGCGGTCAACCCGACCAATACCGCCACCCATCTTTATCAATATGATATTACCGGCCTGACCCCAGGCACCAAGTACTATTACCAGGCGGTAGTTGGAACCCAGTGCTCGGGCGGTACGTTCTATGCCGCGCCCGCTACGAATGCCACCAGCCTCAAGTTCACCGCTTATGGCGATACACGCACCAACGGCAGTATCCACAATGGACTTGCAGGCCAGGTTGACGCCCTCTTCGCCTCCGATCCAGCGTTCCAGACTCTAAATCTTAATGTTGGCGACTGGGTCAGTTCCGACAGTGAAAGCGCCTGGACGAGTGAATGGTTTGCTGCAGCCTATACCAACCTGCGCAAACAGGATGCCAATATCTCTGACATCGGCATCCGTGGCAACCATGAGGGCTCCGCTACATATTGGAAGCAGTATTGGCCCGAGCCTTTCCAACCGGGTGGACTGTACTGGTCGTTCGATTATGGCCCGATGCACGTGGTAATGCTGGATGCATATACATCCTACACGGCTGGGTCGACGCAGTATAACTGGCTCAAAGCTGACCTGGCAGCCACTACCAAGACCTGGAAGATCGTCCTGATCCATGAACCGGGCTGGTCAGCGGGCGGTGGGCATGCGAACAATACCACCGTACAAAACGATATCCAACCATTGCTGGTGCAATATGGAGTGGCTATGCTGCTATCAGGGCACAACCACTACTATGCGCGTGCGGCTGTGAATGGGGTGGTTGAACTAACAGTTGGTGGTGGAGGTGCTCCGCAATATACGCCTGCAACAGGTCAACCCAATATCGTCCTCGCCGTCAAAGCATACAGCTTCGGTGAATTCACGATCAACGGGAATACGTTGACGACCAAGATCGTAAATAACTCCGGTGTCACCATCGATACATTCTCGATCACCAAATAACGGCGTGGTCTCCCATAAAGAGATTTAACCAGGTTAGGGAAGCGGTAATACCGCTTTCCCTAACCTTTTTCTAAGCATTAAAATCATCTGCCTCGGTATAATCCGCAGGCAAACAAGGTTATAAATAGGTATGTTTTATCAATAATGGAATCTCAGGTAAAAAATGAATGTTCGCGGCTGGATAATTAAGTTGTTTATTATCGCGGGGATCCTGGCGGCATCCAGCGGATGTACTCCCCCAAATTCCAAAGCGATGACGCCCACGCTGGGATCCGCGGTAGGAGACTGTGATGCCGACAAAGTTACGGTGACCGACGTGCACTGGTTTAAAGATGCGGTTGGAGCCTGGCGGGTGGTGGGGGTGATTAATAATGATTCATCGAAAGAGGTGAACAAGGTGGTGACAGGCGTGGAAACCATGACAAACGACAACCAGCCTGCCGACCAGGGCGAAGATGTCAGCGCGTACCCACTCGACCTGCAGCCGGGCGCACAAGCTCCTTTCACGGCCTGGATCGATCGCGATATTCCCGGCCTGGATCACTTTATTGTGGAGGTGGACGAGTGTGTTCTGGCAGAGCAGCAAGAGCGCGGCGAGGTGGACGTTCGGGGAGGTCGAATGGTGGTGGATGACACGGGGGCTGCGCAAGTGACAGCTGAATTGCTGAACCCCGGATCCAAGACCGTCCTGGTCAATGGGTTGATGGCTGCAGTTTACGACCTGGGGGGCGCGCTGGTGACAGCTGAATATGTTGTCGTTGGACCCCGCTACCTTTCACCCGGTGAAAGTGGACCAGTCCGTGCGACACTGGACCTTCCCCCGGACGGTGTAGGGCAAATAAAATCTTATAAGTTTTTCATGGATGTCCTGGTCAACCAACCAAGCGAGCTTCCCGTAGACATCAACCAGGGGGTTCAGATCATCTCCCACTACGTCGATGCTGCCGGTCATTTTCACCTGGTGGGTCAAATTACCAACCCGGAGTCAACAGACCTAATGACCTCCCTGCAAGCTACCATGTACGCAGACCCGACTAGGACCTCTGTGATTGACGCGGAGGACTTTACTACCTGGATTCCACTGCAGCCGGGACAAACTCTACCCTTTGACATGGTCGGGTGGGGTCCACTCGACAAAATCCATGGACTGTGGGACACGATATCCGGACAAAGCACCATTGTAGTGCGGGTTGAACCGTTCCTTACATGGACAACGAAAGCCAGGGTAGCGAATCTACCTCTGGAAGAGGAGGATGTGTCATTTGCAGATCAACAGGCGGTATTCACGGGGAAAGTAATAAATAATTTGGGGAGCAGTATCATCAATGGATTGGTCACCGCAGTGATACGCCGAAAGTCAAGCGCGGAAATCGTGGCTGCCGGAATCGTCCATCTCAATATTACCGACTCAGTCGCTCCAGGACAAATTTTAATTTATAACCTTGCAGTCCCATTACCAACGAACTTGAACCCAGCGACCGTGGACACCGAGGTCACAGCGTGGGGACAGCAGCCATAGGGAAATGCATTAATGGGCTCGTGTGCGTCCATCAGGATTCTACTTAAACAAAACCTCTCCCAAATCGCAGCAAAGGGAGAGGTGAATTATATTTATTACCTTTGCACAGTCCTTAAGGTTCGGGAGGGGAAAGGTGGAAGTAACCCCAGGGTTTCATTTACAGCTTGGGGAACCTGCTGACCACCATCGCTTCGGTGGGTAGCAGACCCTTGTCACCAAGCTTCATTTCAGCGGGGGCGGGACCGGTTTTATCGGGGGCGGACTGGTAAACATAGATCGGCGTCCCTTCAACTGCATATTTCAACTCAACGAAGGCCTGACCGGTGAGGGTACCGTCCATGTCGGCCGCACAACTGGTCACCCAGCCAATGACGCGCCCGCGCTTGTCGAGCAGCGGGTCGCTATTGTGAGCCATACGAACACCTTTCTCTGGGAAGCGGAAGCGAACCACCACTCCCTTGCGAGTCTGTTCTTGGGCAATGTAAGCTTCTCGTCCAATGAACCAGGGTTTGCTGGTCTTCACGTAGGCACCGAACCCGGATTCTCCCACACCCAGGTCAGCCTGCCCGCCCTTTCCGGATCCCTCGCCCATTTCATGACCGTAAAGTGGCAGACCGGCTTCGGTGCGGAGGGAATCGCGCGCTCCGAGCCCGATGGGTTTGACCCCAAACTTCTGACCGGCTTTGAGAACGGCATGCCAGAAAGCGACGGTCTTTTCGGGATGGATGAACAATTCGAAGGCCATTTTTTCACCGGTATAGCCTGTGCGTGAAACGATCAGGTCGAACCCGCCAACCACGGCGTCGCACAAGTTGGTGCGCTTCAACGCCATAATGCGGCGGCGATTCTCAGCATTGACACCCATGGCAAGCAGGATGTCCATGCTTCGGGGTCCCTGCAGGGCGATATCCACGCGCATATCAGCGCCGGCTTTCGGGTCGCGCAGGTTGCGGAGAACGGCATTGTAGCCAAAGCAGCGCGCCCGGGGGCGGGTGTTATCGATTTTCACCCTGCCGTTCAGAACCGCTTCCAGCCAGGCGCGGTCCTTGTCGTCGTTGGAGGCATTGACCACCATCAGGAAATTGTCACACGCCCTCCGGTAGATCAAGGTATCGTCGATCACCGTGGCATCCGGTGCCAGGAACTGGGAGTAGAGACTCTCCCCTGGCTGGAGAGATCCGCAGTTGTTGGCCACGACCGAATCAAGGAACGCTGCGGCTTCATCGCCTTCCACCTGGTAAACCCCCATATGGGAGACATCAAACAAACCGGCAGCCTGGCGGGTGGCCAGGTGTTCTTCAAGCACCGAAGAATACCAGACCGGCATTTCCCAACCAGCGAATGGGATGATCTTGGCACCCATTTCTTTGTGCACGTCGTAAAGTGGAGTGCGGCGGAGGGTTTCTGCGGGAGGATTCCATTTGTAATCGGGCAGGGATTTCCCCTCCCCGGAACCAGTCACGCCAATGTAATATGGTTTTATCCCGCTGACCGGGTTGATCTTACTGGTGACAGGCGTTTTCACTCCGGTGGGAGATTCCATGATCACGATGGGACCCGGCATACGGCGGGGCGTTCCGTCCGGAGCACCGTCTAGGTTGAATGAGGTGAATGTATCTGACAAATCCCGCAACCAGGTGACTGCCAGGTTGGCGGATGTCCCCGACAGGGACAAGCGGTAATGATCCCAGTCCACACAGGTCAATGTGCCGTCTACCTGGCCGAGCGGGGTTATGATTCGGGTTGGCTGACTCCCGCCGTTTTTCATGGCTGACAGATCGGATGTCACGGCATAATTCAGGAACTGTCGAACCCCCGCACCGGTCAGTTCGTAGACGCCGCTGGTTGTCTTATCATCCAGATAATAGAAATGTGGATAGCCATGCAGGGTGGGTTCGAAATCCACGCCCGCTTCTTTTGCGAGGGTGCGCACCCGGATGCGGGCGTCGTTCAGTACTTTGAAATCCAGCTTGGCGTGCCGCGGGCTCCTGCCATGAGGGGAGGGGACGCCGTGCGGCGTGGTTGCCAGGAGCACATCTGCAATGATGTCAGCCAATTTCCTAGATTTATCTTCATCGAAGCCGCGCTGGGTGATCCAGGGTGTGCCCATGCGGATCCCGGAGGGGTCGAGGGCAAACTTATCCCCCGGGATGGTATTACGGTTGACGACGATGCCGGCCAGATCCAGGATGCGGGCAGCATTGTCGCCATTGAGGGAAGTGTTATCCGGACCCTTGATGGTCGAAACGTCCACGTTGAGCATGTGCGAGTTCGTCCCACCAAAGGGGATGCGGAAGCCGCGTTCCTTCAGGCGCTCGGAGATCGCAAGCGCATTCCTGACGGTCTGCTTCTGGAGTTTTTCGAACTCGCGGGTACGCGCCAGTTTGAAGGTGAGCGCCAGGGCAGCAAATATATGAACATGCGGCCCACCCTGTTCACCCGGGAAAATGGCTTTGTCGATTTTAGCCGCCAGTTCAGGGTCGGTGGTCAGGATGACCGCGCCGCGCGGCCCTTCCAGGGTCTTATGGGTGGTGGAGGTGATGACATGGGCATAGCCAATTGGGGAAGGAACAACACCGGCTGCCACCAGCCCGCCAATGTGCGAGATGTCGGCCAGCAGGTAAGCCCCGGCCGCATCCGCGATCTGACGGAACTTCTTCCAGTCCGGGATCCAGGGATAGGAAGAATAGCCACAGATGATCATTTTCGGCTTGTTTTCCTTGGCGAGGGCCATCACATCATCGTAATTGATCTGCTCGTTGTGTGGATCCACGCTGTAAGAGACAATGTGGTAATACTGGCCGGAGCGGTTGGCCGTGGATCCGTGCGTGAGGTGACCACCATGGAATAGGTTCATTCCCATAACGGTGTCACCGGGCTGGACAAGGGCATGGTAAACAGCGTTGTTGGCAGGTGCCCCCGAGAGGGCCTGCACATTGACGTAAATCTGCTCAGGCTTGACGTTGTTGGCCGCGAAAGCTTCAGCACAGCGGCGTCGGGCAAGCGATTCGACAATATCGGCATACTCGGTGCCTTTGTAGAAGCGCGGGTCCGAGAAGCGCCGGAAGGTCGCCAGCCTGGCGGGGTAATCAAGAATCTCCCCCTGGGTCAATTTCTGGTCTGTCTTATCGGGGTAGCCTTCAGCGTATATATTTTGAAACGCGGAAGCCATGGCTTCCCGCACTGCCAATGGAGCCTGGCTCTCGGATGGTATCAGGATGATTTTGCGAGCCTGTCGTTCGGCTTCGATCTGGGTCAGTTCGTAAATTTCGGGGTCGAGTTCAGCAAGCGATCCGCGGAAAAGATAGTCTGACATGGGGAATCTCCTGAAAGTCCAGTTGAAAAAAAAGAAAAATGTAAGAATGAAAATTGGAAGTGTGCAAGGTTAGTATATTCCCGGCTGGTAGGTGGGTCAAGAGAGATAAAGCCCGATTTAATCAATAATGACCTGGCAGGGTTGAAAAACCAGCCAGGTCATTTTTTTTGTGGGCGCAAAGGGACTCGAACCCCTGACCTTCTCTGTGTAAGAGAGACGCTCTAACCAACTGAGCTATGCGCCCGAGCGAAGTTATTATACCGAGATTTTCGCAACTGTGATACACTTTTTTGAATACTTTCCACCGGAGAGCTCCATGCGTATTGTTCGCTATCAAAAAAAGAATGAGCCCGCGCATTATGGCTGGATTCTTGAAAATAAGGTCGGTCCCATCGAGGGGGATATCTTTGGAGAATTCCATCGCCTGGAAGCCGATACCCCGCTGACGGATGTGAAACTGCTCGCGCCGTGCCAGCCATCCAAGATCATTTGCATCGGCCGCAATTACGCCGAGCATGTCAAGGAACAAAAAGCTGAAGTAACGAATGTGCCCCTGATCTTTTTGAAACCCCCATCTTCCATTAATAACCCGGGTGATGTGATCATCCTTCCGCCACAATCTGAACAGGTCGAACACGAAGCCGAGCTGGTGGTTGTTATAGGTCGCGGAGGGCGCAACATCATTTCAGAGGAAGCGAAGAAGTCCGTTTACGGCTATACGGTGGGAAACGACGTCACTGCCCGTGACCTCCAAAAACTGGATGGGCAATGGACCCGCGGAAAAGGCTTTGACACCTTCTGTCCATTCGGCCCGTGGATCGACACCGATTTCGACCCTTCAGATGCGATCATTACGTGCAAGGTCAACGGGCAGCCGCGGCAGATGGCATCCACGCGCGACATGATCTTTGGCGTGAACGTGTTGATCGCTTTCATCTCATCGGTTATGACCCTCCAGGCGGGGGATATCATCTTCACCGGCACCCCGGCGGGGGTGGGACCTCTACGGGCAGGCGATTCCGTGGAGGTTGAAATAGAAGGTCTGTGTAAACTGGTCAACCCGGTTGACGTAATAAGGTAGAGCAACCGGAAAATCAAATACTTTCAAGACTCCTGAGCACTTTCCTGAAGCGGGATAACTGTGCTGGAGTCATCTCCGCCCGCCTCGCATCCATCACGTTTAGAAGCTCCCCTTTATTTTTCCGATCCACTGCAACCAGGATGCTCTCTGAGTGGGTTGGTACATCCCGGGGTATGCAGACCCGGATCTGATCCAGCAGGAAAGGGAAGATCCTGTCTTTGTACTTTTGATTGGCAGCCGCGACCCGCGCCAGTGCCCTGATACCCCAGACATGCGAGATGACCGTACCGGTTTCCGTGGCGCGTATGACCTGGTCAATTTGTGCCCATATTTCATGAGGGTGACGGTCGGCAACGGTCGCCAACCCGATCAGGGCACCGCAGACCATGCGGTTGTCCTTGCTTTTGAGCAGTTCCAGGAAATCGTTGCAGTAATCGGCGATCAAGCCCGGGTCAAGATAGCCGATTTCATAAAGCACTTTCAGACAGTCGCTGCGGACGTTTTTATTCTTATTCACCAGGTTTGCGACGATTTCCCGGATCCCTTCCAAATTTCTAGTCTCTACCAACTCTTTCGCCAGCAACTGGTTGGGGACTTCATCCCGCCGGTTTTGGAAGAAAGCAATTTTATCCAGTGTTGACATTCCTGCCTCCTAACTTCCCTGCCTTAATTTTACAATGAATTTTCCTCTTTTTCCTCGCATTCTTGGCTGCCTACCGGATTATTGGTACAATGGACGGGATGCTTACCGGTACAATTTTCGACATCCGCAAATATTCGATCCACGACGGCCCCGGCATCCGCACAGCGATTTTTTTCAAAGGCTGCC
>Ga0326726_10000761_pt1 | contig 29504 bp, 17 predicted proteins | sample MHFenrmetagenome_2_FD_207603 | JGI IMG/M metagenome (GOLD analysis project Ga0326726, IMG submission 207603) | Lab enriched peat soil microbial communities from Michigan Hollow, Ithaca, NY, United States - MHF15MN | ecosystem: Environmental > Terrestrial > Soil > Wetlands > Peat | place: USA...
TGCGCTAGTCTCGCCGCGCTGAAGTCGTCGAGAGTGTCGAGCAGACCGGGGGTAGGCCATGAAACGCATGTCTGGCTGGACTGGCGCGTTCATCGGGGCTTGCTGGCTGTCAGCTTGCTCCGGTGGGTCCGCGCAGTCCGCGGTGGCTGATCAAGCGAGCAATGCAAACGGCGGACTCACGTCAACGAAGATGCAGGCAGGCGCGCCCCAGTCGGCGCCCGAGACGCCTGATGCGAAGACCGGCGTTTTCATCAACGGTCTCGAGCTGAACCCCGACCAGGTGGCCGCACTCGTGGCAACGTACGGCTATTCGCCACCTGCTGGCCGGTTCTGGTATGACACCCTGAGTGGGGCCTGGGGTGTCATCGGCAGGGAACCCGCGGGCTTCATCTTGCCCGGGCACGACTTCGGTCCACTCCCGGCAGACGCTTCCGGTGGCGCTACCGGTGTATTCATCAATGGACGCCAGATCAATATGGCTGAAGCCATTGCGATACAGAGCACCTTCGGTGCGGTTTACCAGGGCCGCTGGTGGCTTGATGGCCGAACGGGATACTTCGGCCTGGAGGGCAACCCGGTGCCGCTTGGCAATCTCATTGCCATGATCCAGGCGCAGAGCAATGCGGCAGGGAGCGGAGGCGGCGGGGACAACTTCTGGTCCAGCCGCACCGCGGTCGGCAACTCGAGTGGTGGGTGCAGCTACGTCAATGTCGGCGGTACGACGGCGTCGAGCGGCTGCGACTGAGCCGGGCATTGCATCGCGTGTGAGCCTAATGCGCGATTTCGTTCGCGACGTAGCAGACGAGACTGGCTGCGATCACCAGGGCTGTAACGATCATGGCTCGGCTCCTCTTCCCAATGGACACGGACAATGTTCGTGAGCCAGATGGCTCACGATTGATTCAGGGCATCGTGGTGGGCCGGGCAGTTACGAGCACCCGGCGCGGCGAGATCCTCGGCCGCTCGGCCCTCAATAGTGGTGGGCCTTCAATGCGGGGCGGAGTATGACACGGCTTGCGCGCAGCGAAGGGTGAATCGGTCCTGAAAATCGCACAAGTGTGAATTCGCGCGCCTTTTGCTCGCTGATCCCGCAACCGTACTCGCAGGCAATCTCCTGGCGGAGGTCTCGCTTTCGCCGATGGGACTCTATACTTCCGCTCCGTAGCACGGCTTGTGTTCCAACCGAGCTTGGGGAGACGGCGCATGAAGGTCTTGTTCGTCAACGAGTCGGGCGTCAAGGACCTGCTGCCCATGAAGTCCTGTGTTGGACTCATGCGCGATGCGCTCACCACATTTGCGCGCGGCGACGCGGTTCTGCCGCTTCGCAGCATGATGCGGCTGCCCGACGGCTCGGGGATCCTGGGCTTGATGCCCGGTTACCTGGGGCATCCGCAGAGCTTCGGACTCAAGGTTGTGAGCGTTATGCCCGGCAATCACGGCACGCCCTACGATTCGCATCAGGGCGTGGTGATGCTGTTCGGGGTGGTGCACGGCGAGCCGCTCGCGATACTCGATGCCACCGCGATTACCGCCATTCGCACGGCTGCCGCCTCGGCGGCCGCGACCGATGTGCTGGCGCGCGAGGACGCCGGCGAACTCGCCATCATCGGCGCGGGTGCGCAGGGGCGCAGCCACCTGGCGGCGATGCGCGCGGTGCGAAAGCTCAGGCGTGTGCGCGTCTGGAGCCGTACCCGAGCCAACGCCGAGCGCTTTGCGCGCGAGGAGGCGGCGTCACTGGGACTCGCAATCGAGGTCGTCGCGAGCGCCGAGGAGGCCGTGCGCAGAGCCGATCTCATCTGCACAACCACCGCCGCCAGCGATCCGGTGCTGCGCGGAACCTGGCTTTCCCCCGGCGCGCACATCAATGCCGTGGGCGCCTGCTTCGCCGCGACTCGCGAACTCGACACCGATGCTGTGCGGCGCGCGCGATTTTTCACCGATTGCCGCGAATCCTGCCTGAACGAAGCAGGGGATTTTCTGATCCCGCGCAATGAGGGCGCGATCGGCGATTCCCACCTGCTCGGAGAACTCGGCGCGGTGTTCCTGGGCGAAGTCGCGGGGCGCGTCTCTCCGGACGATGTCACTGTCTACAAATCGCTCGGAATCGCGGTCGAGGATCTGGCCGCGGCGCATGAAATTCATCGTTGCGCGCTGGAAAGTGGTGCGGGCACGTGGCTCGACTGGGGCGGTCCGCCGTGAGTCAGCAGAACTCGCTTGTGTATTCGATCAGTCGATGTTCATCCTGACGATCTTGCCGATCGAGGGCACGCCCTGACTGTTGAAGACGAATAACAGGTAGTAGCCGGGAGGCGCAATGTTGGCATTCTGCGGCGTCTGCACGAACAGAGTCTTGCTGCTTTCGGTGAATGGCAGCTGCAGGAAACGCTGGTCCATGTTGAAGCTGTGGCTCACCGCGCCCGTCTTCACCAGCGTCACGCGACTGACATTCGATACGTCGATGCCCATCGAGAATGTCTCGTGAACGTTCAGGGTATCGGGAGCAAAGGTAATGCGCGGCCGGGCTGCGAAGTTGCCCGAGGTATCGTAGAGATACGGCGGGTAATAAATTTCGGCGTGCAGGTTGGTGACCGGCCCTGGCGTCCCGCCACCGGCGACGAGCACGGATGCATCCGGCAGCATCAGTGCAGTCGAATGATAGAGGCGTGGCCTTGAGCCACTCGGACCGACGGTCCAATTTCCCGTGACTGGATCCCAGAGTTCCGCCTTGTTGTTGACGTCAACCAGCTGATTCGACAATCGGCTGCCGCCGGTCGCGAGGACGCGGCCATCGGCGAGAACGGTGGCGGTCACCCATTTTCGTATCGACGACATCGGCTTGGTGGCCGTCACCTGCGGCGTCGCTCCGTTGATGTCAATGATGGCGGCACCCGTGGATTTCCCGCTCAGTTGCAGGATTTTCCCGGGACGAAACATCGCAGCACTCCCCATATGCTTTGAATATTTCGTCGGGAATGTTCCGACCGTCTTTATCGAGCCCGTCCCGGCGGTGTTCACGTAGTACATGAGGCCGGAAGTGGAATCGAAACCGAAGATGCGGCCATCCGGTGCCAGGAAGTTGCGTGGATACCAGTAGTCGATCAGGCCTTGCGTCCTGACATTCGTGAGCTTTCGGAAGCTGCCATTCGTAGCGCGGACTTCGGGGTAATCGTTGCCGTCCACGCCACCCTGGATGTAGATCTCGCCATTCGACAGCACAGTCGTCGTCGCGTACCAGCGCGGCGCGTTCATGTTGTTGGCACGGGTCAGCGTATTGTCGGTGTACCTGAACAGATTCGTATTGTTGTTGCCGACGTTGGTGACCGCAGTGCCATTCCAATGGTCACCACCCGCAAGGAAGACATCGCCGCTCTCCGGCAGCAGGACCTGGGCGCTGCAAAAGAGGTCCGTCAAGGTCATGTTGTTCAACGTCATATGGCCGCCCGACAGGCCTTCGGACGGATCCCACACGTCGTAGATGAAAAACCCGGTCTGTTGGGTGGCGGCGCCGGCGTTGTTGGACCCGTAGGTCAGCACCCGCCCGTCGGGCGTCAGCACCATGTGGATCGCGACGAGTGGCCAGTCGTCAGCGGAAGGCGACAGCCACGCACCGACGATGTTCTTAGCGGTGGCCGCTGCCGCGGATCCAGCGCAGAGCAGGGCAAGCAAAGCGACGATCGTTCTGGCCGCCTTGCCCCGGCAGCCTTTGCCTGCGTGAGTTGCCGATGGACAATCACGCAAACGCGTCAATGTCTGCGCTGACATTGCGCCATCCCCTCGCTCTTGGCCGTCGCTCAAACAGCGCGTGACTCCCGCGCTGCTGCACTTTAGACCAACGCTGCGGCCGACAGAAGGGCCGCCGGCGAGGAAAGCAGAATTTATTTGGTCAAAATCGATTCCAGAAACCTAGAAACGTGCCGCCAGCCATCCCAAGCCGTGCCAACGGACACCGCGTCCTTGCCTCCAGCCGATCCAGCACGTCGCTTGCAGGCGCTTGTCAGTCGATATTCATCCGGACAATGCGTCCGATCGATGGCACGCCCTGACCGTTGAAGATGAACAGCAGGTAATAGCCGGGCGGCGCGATATTGGCGTTCTGCGGCGTCTGCACGAACAGAGTGCCGCTGTCTACGGTGAATGACAGCTCCAGGAACCGCTGGTCCATGTTGAAGCTGTGGGTCACCGCGCCCGTCTTCAGCAGCGTCACGCGACTGATATTTGCCGTGTCGGCACCCATCGAGAAAGTCTCGTGGACGTTGAGAGCATCGGGTGCGAAGGTGATACGCGGCCTCGTTGCGAAGCTTCCAGAGGAATCGTAGAGATACGGCGGGTAGTAGATCTCCGCGTGCAGGTTCAGTACCGGCCCAGGCGTCCCGCCGCCCGCGACGAGTACCGATGCATCCGGCAAGAGGAGTGCCGTCGAGTGATAGAGGCGCGGTCTCAAGCCGCTCGGACCGATTGTCCAGGTCCCGGTGGCAGGATCCCAGATCTCCGCCTTGCTGTTCACGCCTATCAGCTCATTGGCCTTCTTGCTGCCGCCGGTCGCGAGGACCCGGCCATCGGCGAGGACGGTGGCAGTCACCCACCTGCGCACCGACGACATGGACTGGGTGGCCGTCACGAGCGGCGTGGGGCCGTTGATGTCAATGACGGCAGCACCGCTCGATGACCCGCTCAACTGCAGGATCTTCCCGGGGCGAAACATCGCAGCACTGCCAAAATGCTTGGAATATGTTGCGGGAATCGATCCGAGCGTCGTCATCGTGCCCGCGCCGGCGGTAGTCACGTAGTACATGAGGCCGGAATTGGAATCGAAGCCGAAGATGCGGCCATCCGGCGCCAGGAAGTTGCGCGGGTACCAGTAGTTGATCGCTTTGGTATTGAAGCCGGTCAGCAATCGGAAGCTGCCGTCCTCGGCGCGGATCTCGGCATAAGTATTGCCGTTCTTGCCGCCCTGGATGTAGATCTCGCCGTTCGACAGAACGGTCGTCGTCGCATACCAACGCGGCTTGTTCATGTTGTTGGCGCGGGTCAACGTGTTGTCCGTGTACCTGAACAGGTTTGTATTCTTGTTGCCGGTGTTGGTAACCCAGGTGCCGTCCCAGTTGTCGCCGCCCGCCAGAAAGACATCGCCGCTCTCCGGCAGCAGAACCTGGGCACTGCAGAAGAGGTCTGTCAGCGTCATGTTGTTGAGCGTGAGGTGGCCCGCGGAGAGACCCGCAGACGGGTCCCACACGTCGTAGATGAAATACCCGGTGTTCAGCGTCGCGGCGCCGGCGTTGTTGGACCCGTAGGTCAGCACCCGCCCGTCAGGGGTCAGCACCGCGTGGATCGCAACCAGGGGCCAATTGTCCGCTGTGGGCGCCGACCAGGAGCCGACGACATCCTTGCCGCTCGCGCCCGCAGACACGGCGGCGAGCAGGGCGAACACGGCGGCAATCACCCTGATCGACAAGCCGCGGGAGGACTTGCTTGCGCAATCTGTGCATGGAGACTCACGCACGCGCGCCGACGTTCGCGCTGTCATTACGCCATCCCCTTGTTCTTGATCGACGATCGAACGGTGCACCACTCCTGTGCGCCCATACTCTAGATCAAAGATGAGGCGGGCAGAAGCGCCGACTGCAAACGCCGCGGCATAGTTGATTTTCCCGGGTTCCAGCCGCCGAGCTATCATGGTCGAGTCCGGACAACCGGGAGTCCCGCCATCACTGAAATCAATCGCGCGCGCGCTGCGTTCGATCGCGCCGTCACGTTCCTGCGCGCTGGCGACGGCGTAATGGCGGAGCAGCTGTGCCGCGGCGCACTGCTGGATTTTCCCGGTGAGCCCAATTTCCTGTCTCTGCTCGGCGCGGCGCTGAATCGCCAGGGGCGTGGAGCAGAGGCAGAACCGTTGTTGCGCCACGCCCTCGAAGAGGAGCCGTCCTATGCCAAGGGTCATGAGGAACTCGGCCGCAGCCTCTTGCTCCTCGGCCGCACCGACGAGGCCATCACGCGGCTGCGCCGGGCGCTGGAGCTCGATCCAAAGCTGCAGTCGGCGCAGTTGACGCTGGTCCACGCATTGACGGAGTCCGGCCGCGCGCAGGAGGCGGATGAGATCATGCAGGCGTTCCTGCGCGCTGATCCGGCCCGTGAACTGATTGCGAAGGCGGCGGAACATCACCGCGCAGGGCGCCTCGAGGAGGCCGAGGCGATCTATCGCGAAATCCTGCGTCGCGATCCGCGCAACCTCGAGGCGATGCGATTGCTGGCGCTGATCGCGATGAGATTGGAGCATTACGGCCAGGCCGAGAGCCTGCTGAAGCGGGCAGTCGAAATTGCGCCGGATTTCCTCGCCGCATGGATCGACCTGAGCCGGGCCCAGCTGGAACGCCAGGAACTGAAGGACGCGCTTGCCAGCATCGAGCGCGCCGTGCAGCTCAATCCGCGTTCGCCAAACGTGCACATCAATCTCGCCAACGTGCAGGCCCGCTCGGGCCATCACAACGAGGCGATCGCCAGCTATGGCCGCGCGATCGAGCTGGATCCCGGTCAACCGGGCGGCTACCTGGGATTGGGCAACACCCTGAAGACGATCGGGCGGCAGGCCGAGGCCGTCGAAGCCTACCGGCGTGCCACCACGATGCGCGCGGACTTGAGCGAACCCTGGTGGAGCCTTTCCAACCTGAAGACCTTTCGCTTTACGGATCGCGAGATCGAGGTCATGCAGCGACAGCTCGAGGCACCGGGGATATCCGATGAAGTCCAGGTGCAATTCTGTTTCGCGCTGGCGAAGGCACGCGAGGATCGCAGCGACTACGCACGGGCTTTCGAGCTGTATGCACGGGGCAACCGCGTGCGCCGCAGCTTGGAGAACTACGACCCTGTCCAGACGGAAGTGATCAATGAACGAATCAAGGCGGTGTTCGACGCCGCATTCCTGGCGCAGCATGCCGGGCGCGGCCACCCGGACCCCGCGCCGATCTTCGTCGTCGGCCTGCCGCGGTCCGGGTCGACATTGATCGAACAGATCCTCGGCAGTCACTCTTTGGTCGACGCGACTCACGAGTTGCCCGAAGCGGGACGGATCATCCAGCAGATCAACCGCGATCGAAACGACCGGATCACCTACCCGGAGGCGGTGCGCGAATTCGCCGACGAGACCTGGGCGGCGCTGGGCCGGACGTACATCGACCTGACACGGCAGCATCGGCGCGGCGCTCCGTACTTCATCGACAAGATGCCGAACAACTTCGCCAGCATCGGGCTGCTCAGCCTGATGTTGCCGAACGCCAGGTTCATCAATACGCGCCGTCATCCGCTCGACACCTGCCTTTCCTGCTACAAGCAGCTGTTCGCGCGGGGCCAGCCGTTCACCTACGACCTGATGGAGCTCGGCGAGTACTACCTGCAGTACGATCGCATGATCGCGCACTGGCATGCGGTGCTGCCCGGCCGGGTCCTGGATGTCCAGTACGAATCCGTCGTTGCGGACCAGGAAGCCCAGACCCGGCGCCTGCTCGAGTACTGTGGCCTGCCTTGGGAGGACGCCTGCTTGCGCTTCTACGAAACTGAGCGCGCCATTCGCACTGCCAGCTCCGAACAGGTGCGCCGCCCGATCTACAGCAGTTCCATCGGCGTCTGGCGGCATTACACGCAGGAACTCGCCGGGTTGATCGAAATTCTCGAGCCGGTCTTGTCGTCATTGCTGCCCGAAGAACGGCCGTAATCAACCGTCGGCGCGTTGCGCGGAAACCACGTGCGACGCCCGTTGGCAGTGGCGTGTGGATTCGATTTTGGAGTTGGTCTATTCTCTGGACGCTCTCCGTATTTTTGAGGGGAAAGCATGAGCTCGAAAGACGCCGGGAAAGCGCCTGTGAACACGGTTGCATACGCGGTGTCCATCGCCCTGGCCGGAAGCTACGCGCCTGTGCTCTTCGCCCAGACCTCGACGGTCGGTCTTGAGGAAATCGTCGTCACGGCCCGCAAACGCGAGGAATCGCTGATCGACATCCCGCAGGAAATACAGGCGCTCAGCCAAAGGGAGCTTGAGCGAGCCAATCTCGGCAGTATCGACGATTACGCGCGCTTTGTTCCCGGCCTGAGTTACAACTCAACGGCACCCGGTCGTGGCTCGATCTATTTTCGCGGCGTCGCCGACGACTCGGCCTCTTTCATTGCCGATTCATCCGCGGCGATCTATCTCGACGAACAGCCGTTGACTCAGAGTGCGCTGACGCCCGAGGTCCGTCTGGTCGATATTGAGCGCATCGAGGCGCTGCCCGGGCCGCAGGGCACGCTGTACGGTTCCAGCTCCGAGTCCGGAACCCTGCGCTACATCACCAACAAGCCCGATCCGGCGGCTTTCGAGTCGGTGGTCAATGTCGACGTGAGCTCCGTCCAGGACGGAGGCCAGGGTTACGACTTGAGCGGCGTTCTCAACCTGCCGGTGAGCCAGAACGTTGCAATCCGGTTGGTCGGATTCTCGGCCCGAGACGCGGGCTTCATCGACAATGTGCTGGGCACCAGCCTCGGCGGCACGTTTGACAACGCGGATGTCGTCGGCAAGGACATCAACAGCGTCGACTATACGGGCGGCCGTGCGGCCATGCGCTGGTTGATCAACGATGCATGGACTGTCGATGCCGGGTTTGTCTACCAGAAGATGAATGCCCACACCTATTCGGAAGACAACGTGTTGCGCTCGGGTCGCACACTCGAGGTGGTGCGCTTCCTCGACGAGACGCGGGATGACGAATGGGGCCAGGCATCTGTCACGCTGCAGGGCGACCTCGGATGGGGCAAGTTCACGTCGGCGACGAGTTACTTCACACGCTCGATCGCGTACCACCAGGACAACACCGATTACACCTTTTATCTGTCCGAAAACCTGGGAGCGACAAATCCAACGTACGACCTTGGCCCGGATCCACGCGGACTCGGTTGGGATGACCTGGACTCGGAGCAACGTGTCGCCCAGGAATTCCGCCTGCAGGGAGCCACCAGCAGGATGACCTGGCTGGCCGGCCTGTTCTACGAACGCATTCACGGCGGCTTCGATTTTCGTTCCCGCATCGAGGATTACGAGAACTCACCGTCGTTCAACAATTGGGTGACTTACTACAACGTGCAGCCGGGCCGGTCGGACAACGTGTTTTACCGCTCGAACAACGACCAGATTACGCAGCAGTACGCCGCATTCGGGGAATTGGGCTTTTCGTTGAGCGATCGCTGGACATTTACCGCGGGGTTGCGCTGGTTCGATCACACGCGCACGCGCAAGTATTTCATTCAGCAGCCGAAGGGTCACTTCACGGCAAACCTCGCCACCGCGAAGAACTCGACCAGCGATTTCACCAAGAAACTCAGCCTGCAATACCGTATCGCCGACAATGCCATGATTTATGCCTTGTTCTCTGACGGATTCCGCGCCGGCGGCCGCAACGTCGTGCGACTTGGCACCGTGCTGCCGCCGGACTACGACCCGGATTTCCTCGACAACTATGAAATCGGCTTCAAGAGCCAATGGCTCGATGACCACATCGTCTTCAACGTGACCGCATTCGACATGAAATGGAAGGACTACCAGGTCGAGGTCGTCGATCCGGGCCCGCTGTTCGACGTCGTGGTCACCAACATCGGTAATGCGGAGATACAGGGCCTCAGTGCTGAATTCAGCGCGCTGTTATGGGATTCCGTCGAATTCGGCCTCAATATGCAGTTTCTTGATCCGAAGACAACGTCCGACAATGCCATTGTCGGGACGACCAAAGGCTCGCGCCTGCCGTTCTCGGCGAAGGACAAGGGCGCGGTATGGCTCCAGTACACGTACCCGAGGCAATTTGCGGGTGGCAAGTTCTACGGTCGCTACCAGTGGAGCTACAACGGCAATTCGCTGAATGCCGTGCTGGACCCCAACGTCCAGCCCGCCTACCAGATCTCCGACGTGAAATTCGGCATCGAGTCCGATTCCTGGGAGATCTACGCCTACGTCGACAACCTGAACAACGAAAGGGCAATCCTGTTCGACCAGCAGAGCGCGCCTCCCGGGACAATCACGATCAATACGCCGCGCACCTGGGGTATCGGTTTCTCGAAGAGCTGGGGCGGTAACTGACCCGCGCTGACTGGGCGAAAGGGAGTCCGGAAATGTCCCGGACCCTGGCATGCGCCATTTCAAGAAGTAAAACCGGACCGGGCTTCAGCAGCGGAACGGTCGGGTAGTACACAGGCGGTACTCGTGCGCGGCATTACCGGACTTCTCATCGCAGCCAACGTGATCGTGTTCCTGTTGCAGCTGCAATACCCGGACGCACTGCTGGTGCGCTATGCATTGTGGCCATTCGGCGCCCACGAAGTTCCGGACCTGGGACATGTCGCGTTCGAGCCATGGCAGCTGGTCACGTCGGCATTCCTGCACGGAGGCTTCGCGCACCTGTTCCTCAACATGTTTGCCCTATGGATGTTCGGTCGCGACTGCGAGCGTGTTCTTGGCGCGGCGCGGTTCCTGGCGCTCTATTCCTGCGCTGTGCTCTCCGCAGCGCTCACCCAGCTCGCGGTTGCATCGATGGCCGACTTGGCTTACCCGACGGTTGGAGCATCGGGCGGGGTCTTTGGCGTGCTGCTCGCCTTTGGGATGCTGTTCCCGGACCGGCGGATCATGCTGCTGTTTCCTCCGATTCCGATGCCTGCGTGGCTGTTCGTGACGCTGTATGGCCTGGTGGAGCTCGCGAATGGCGTGCTCGGGACACAGGCCGGCGTTGCGCACTTCGCGCACCTGGGCGGCATGCTCGGCGCATGGCTGCTGCTGCGGTACTGGCTTGCGCAGGCGCGTTGACACGCGCCGCCTGCGGAGCTCTCTCACATGAGGGGTGCGATGATGCGCAAGGCGCCGCTCAAGGCGGTGCGCGCAAACCCCGCGGGCCGCACGTCCTCGATTGCCGCGGCCATGTATTCCGCGGCGACCGCAGCCACCGATTCTATGTCCGCCAGGCTGTACAGAACGGCGGCGACCTCGTGATTGATGAACAGGCTGCGCATGTCGAAGTTGGCAGACCCGACCATTGCGACCCGGTCGTCCAGGATGACAATCTTGGCGTGAAGCATCGTAGCCTCGAACATGAAAATGCGTCCGCCAGCCGCGCCTATCTCCCTCAGATAGCTTGTCCGCACCCAGTCCGCCTGCCGCTGGTTGGAATGGCGCGGCACGACGATGCGGACATCCAATCCACGGCGACAGGCCAGGTGCAGCGCTGATTGCAGCGCATCGTCCGGCACGAAGAACGGCGAGACGATCCAGATTCGACTTCGGGCACCCATGATGCCGGCCAACAGCATTGCGTGCAGTGTGTCATCCGGCAGATCCGGCCCTGCAGCCAGGACCTGGACACAGGACCCGCCGGTGCCGGCCTCCGCGAGGAATGTGCTTTCGTCGGGAACGCTCTCGCCGCTGGCCGTCAGCCAGTCCGACCTGCATACAGACTCGAAGACCGAGGCAGCAGGACCCTCGATCAACAGGGAAATGTCGGCCCAATGCGAGCCATCCGGACAGGACGCGAGATATTTTTGCGCGATATTCCGTCCGCCTACCCATGCCGCGCGCCCGTCCGCGATCACCATCTTGCGGTGATTGCGGTAGTTGAATGCTCCACGCAGGGTCCCGGACGCCACCAGAGGGCGGAACCGCGCGATCCGTCCTCCGGCCGCCTGCAATTCGCGCAGTGGCGGCAAGGCCAGATTGAGTGATCCGTAGCCATCGACCAGCATGCGCACCTGCACGCCAGCCGCAGCACGATCTTTCATCGCGTCGATCAATTGGCGCCCGATCCCGTCGGCTTCGAACGAGAAGACCGACAGGAAGAGTCGCCTGCGCGCCAAGCGGATCAACGAGAACAACTCCTCGGCCGCATGCCCGTTGCGGCTGCAGACGCGGACGCGGTTGCCGATCGTGGCGCCAGGCAGGCCGAGCGCGCGCAGCAATCGCTCCGTGTCCGGACAGAAGGTCTCGGCGATACCCGGCAGTTCATGAACGTGTATTCGCAGGAATTCCGCCAGCCCCGAGCCGCGCTTGCGAGGAGCGCCGCCCAGGAAATAGAGGGCGATTCCGACGTAGGGCAGCAGCAGGAGAATCGTCATCCAGGCGATGGTCGCCGCGGTGCTGCGATGCTGGCGCAGCAGATCGATGACAAAGACCCCTGCGATCAACAGATGGAGGACGGCCAGGAGCTGCAGCAGGGATTGCTGTAGGGGCACGCGCGGAGTCTAGTACCTTCTGCTGAGTGCCGGGTGCAATCCCTCAAGGTGCGGGCAGCGACGCGCACAGGTCATTGAAGTTGCACTTCACCAGCCTGGTGACTTCGCCTGAATCCGGATTGGTCTCGAGGAAGGTGCCGATCCACGGCGCGTAGTACTTTCGCTCGACGACGCCGGGTTCCAGCAGCGAGACGTTTTCCGTCACGACGCAGTCGTGATGACAGAGCAGCTGCGCAAGCTGCCGCGGCACGTGGCGATCCAGTTCCCTGTCTTCCCCGTACTGGTAGGTCTTCGAGAGAATCTGGGCGAGGTCCTCGGCATTGCCGAGCGAGAATTCCTCGAGATACGTCTCGCCAACGACCGGATTCGCCTTGGAGATTATTCCAGCCTTTGCGCCGTCAACATCGGCCTTGAACAGGCCGTCGACGCTTACCAGCTCCGGATTCTGCGGCCGGTCGCCTTCGAATGTTTCGTATTCCTTGGCCTCTTCGCCGCAGTACCAGACGTCGCCATTCTTCGCCTGCGCAAACCAGTCGTCGGTGGCCTCAATCAGCGGCCCATCGGCTTCGGAGACGAGATCCCGCGCGACGATGCAGTTCACTTCGTCGATGAGCTTGGTGTCGCTCAGGATTTCCACGACATCCGTTTCGGACTGGACGCCGTGCGCTCCGGTCCAGTACTCCCAGCGATTGCCGATGCCCAGCGGAAAGTAGCGGTTGGGATTGGTCGGATGAGCGAAGTTCTTGTCGAAGAATCGTGGCTCGAAGGGAGGGTCGTAGCGGCCTTCGCCGAGCGCTGCGCAGGCGTCCAGGCGGCCCGCCAGCTGTTCCTCGCAGGAGGCCTTGGTTTCGCTGCGTTCCGTCGCGGCGTCGACGAGGCACTGCTTGCGATCCGCGGGGTCCGTTTCGTTGGTGCAGATCGCTACTGCCACCCAATAGTTGTCCTGAAGATCAAAGCCGCAGGCGCGATTCATGGCGGAGGCCGTGTCCGAACAATACTTCCCTGCGGCGACCGCGTTAGTCGGAAGAGCGCCGCCGAGGAACAGGATCAGCAGGCTCGCGCCAAGCGCGATCCTGGTCTGGTTGTGGGACAGCGAGCTGTATCGGTCGAATGTGTTGCTGCATGTCATGGCTAAGTCCTGGATCCGTTAAGGAATCTCTGCGATGGAGAGTGAGACGACCCAGGAATGAGAATCCTTCGCGCGCCGTCGTGCGGCCCGCGGGGGACGCATGACCGCGAACGCGATCGGCCTGATAAATCAGGGAATTGTCCGCCTCGAAGGCGGAAGACTCGCAGCGGGTGCTTGAACCCGTTTGCTGAATCCCTGGCGCCGGCGGTGCTTCAGGCCCGCTGGCGTCGCCTCGCGATCAGAATGGCAAGACCGAGCAGCAGATCGAGCGCACCGGTGGCTCCGCCGCCGCCGCCGGGAGGCGGCGCGTCCTTCGTCGTTGACTTGAAGTCCCCTGATACTCCACCCACCGTCAACGTCGTTATTGTCTCGGTGCTGAATGCTGCAGACGCGGTATGTCGGACGCACACGGTGTCGCCATTGTTAATCAGGCTGTTGGTGGCCCGGAAGTTCGCACTTCCGCAACCGATCGAGTATTGACCATCCGTGACGCTGATCGGAGCGGGGCCATTGATGCCCGAGATGGTGACGGCGCTGGACGTAACTGTCGCATTGGGCGTCGCATTCCGTTTGTTCGGGAAATCGAATGGGTCTGGCGTCGTATCGCATCGCCCGAAGGCGACGCTTGCCGGTGCGGGCTGGCCTGTTACCGTGACCTGCAGAACATGCTGCCCGCAGTCAGTGACGGCATTGGCGGGGAGGGTCAGCAGATATTCATTGCTCAGCAACTGGGAGATGGTTGCATAAGCGCCCGCGATTTCGGCATCGCCCGGTGCGGGGAGGTAATCGCCACCGGTCTCGGTCGTCAATTGGGTCAGTAAATTGATGCGTTTCTGGATCGTGATGTCGCCCACGCCGATGATGAAAATAGGAATGCTGTTGTCGTTGGCAGTGGCGACGGCTTCGCTCGCGGTGACCATGGAAGCATTCTCGCCGCCGTCCGTGATGACGATGATTGCCTTTGGTCCGGCCGGAAGCGGGCTGGGAGGCGTAATGAACTGGTCCATGGAAACATTGATGGCATCGAGCAGGTTGGTGCCATTGCCCGGATAGGCATCCATCACCGCACTTGCCAATGCCAGGTTGCCTGCCCCCTGATCGATCTGTGTGAACGGCCATACGACCGAGGCTCGGGCGGGATTGGTGTTGTTGAACTTGACGATGGCCGCGTAGTCGCCGACGTTCATTGCATTGATGAAGTCAATCACCGCGTTCTGCATCGCGGTGAGCGCGATGCCCGTAACGCTTGGGCTGAAATCCATTGCGAAGACCACGGATACCTTCTGATTCGGGTCCTGGGCCGGCGGCAGGGTCAAGTCCGAAGGCTGGATCGCTATCGGCACTCCATCCAGTGTCACGATGAAATCGGCGGCCGTCAGTCCGCCAACCGGGGCACCCGCCGCGTCGGTGACCGTAATGAAGGCCTCGATCGGGTCGCTGATCGGCTTCGCCTCGACGCGCAGATCCGTGCTCGCCAGCGCCGGTCCGGCGATGAAGGTTGCCACCAGCGACAGCAGGCTTGCGGCAATCGAATACGCTGCCTTATGCCTTCGTGAATGGCGAATTGGCCCGGTGAACTGCTTCATGACGAGACGTACCTCAAATGACCGCAAATGCACTGTCTGGCGAATGGATACGAGCGACAAGCGCGCATGGTAGTCACCATGCTCGCCTGAATCCAACGCTGATTCGGTAACCCGGCTGTCGTCCTGGATCAGGAGACCCGTGGCTTTGCGGCTTCGCCTCGCGACGAATGTGCCCTTTCGTCAGGCCATGTCTTGTCTTGAGCAACTTAGCAGTTGAGCCAAGACCGACCCTGCAGACGCCACATAAGCACACAGGCCAATGCAGGTATCGTGACCTACGTCGCAATTCAGGCGCTGCATGGTGCCGCATTTCCAGCCGTCAGCTCGGGAAGGCGGCATCAGAACGGCGCCATAGTCCTCGCGCCGGCAACCTCCATTTTGATCCCGGACCCGGCGCCGGGGTCTCTGTCTGAGGATCCGTTGGTCACGTCGTGGGCCATGGCATTAGCTGTTGTGGGGTCCACACAAGATTCGAGATCTTGACGGTTCGTGCCTATTCATCTGCCGTGCGCAATATCGCGCACCAGGTGCCGTCGTCCTCGACCCAGGCCCCGGCCTGCCAGGAGCGGCGGCAGGTCGGGCAGTCCGCGACGCATTCCTGGCGCGGGCCGCAGCTTGCATCGATCTGCAACTTGACCGGTTCGCCGCAGTAAGGGCATTCCAGGCGCAGGCAGTCGTCCATGAGGACCATTGGTGCGCGACCGGCGTACGCTCGCCTGTGCACCGAGGTATTCATCGGATATTGCTAGCGCATGACTTCGAAAGTGATGATTGCGCCAATCACTGCGCCGAGCAGCAGGTCTGAACCATTGTCATTGCTGCCATAGCGGCGCCGGCTGTAGTAGCCGTCGTCATAGCCGCGCCGGAAACCCTCGCGGAAATAGTAGTTGTATTCGTCCTGCCGCAGGTAACGGCCGTTGTAGCCGAAGTTGGCGTCCTCGTAAGCGTAGGACTGCCGGTAGTCGAAACGCCAGCCGTCCTCACGGTCCGCGCGCCCGGCATGAAAGCCTTCCTGGTAGCCGTAGTTCAGGGCCTGCCGCAGTATGTCGGCGCCATACTGATTGGTCTGGTAATAGCGGCCGTCGCGACGGTAGCGATAGTTCGAAGGAGTGTAGTAATAGGGGTCGTTATAGTAGTCGTAGCGCTCGTTGGCGTAGCGTGCCTGCTGCTGGCGCATGCGCTCAAAGTAGTCTTGCTGAAAGCGGTACTGCGCCATGCGCTTTTGCTGCTGAAGCCGGGACACTTTCTGCTGCAAGGCCGCCTCGCGGCGTGAAGCTTCCTGCCGGTACCTGGCCTCGTTCTGCTGCTGTTCGCGGATGCGCTGCTCTTGCTGCTGTCGCGAAAGTCGCCTTTCCTGCTGGGCCTGGCGCTGTTCATTCTGCTGTTGCTGGGCCTGGCGCTGTTCATTCTGCTGTTGCTGGGCCTGCCCCTGGTCATTCTGCTGCTGGTGATCCTTCAGCTCGTCTTTATTGTCCCTCTTATCCTGCTTGTCCTGCTCGGCCTGCTTTTCTTCGGCGGTTTGCTGGTCCGGGGATTTCGATTCTGGTTGTGCGTGGATTGGGACGCTGAATGCTGCCAGTGCCGCGCTGATCACGACTGACATCGTCAGTCGATTCAAGGTGCTGATGTTCATCGCAGGTCTCCGTGGTGAGTCTGGCGGGTTCCGGGCGAACCATAGCGCCGGGCGCTCGAGTCGTACGATGAGGCTGGGCCAGGAAGATCGGGCTGGTCTGTACGCTAAAGCACATAACAGCCATACGTACTCTCACGGATGGCGAAGCGAGCCTCGTTAACTCAACATCCACGTCAGCTTGCGATGAGGAAACGGAAAAGGCGCGTTTCTTTCCACTGAGTCGAAGGGGGCGCAAATGAACACGATTCGACCGGGCAGAGCAGGGCTGGTCTTCGCGATGTTGCTGGGCGGGTATCACCTGATCTGGTCGCTGCTGGTTGCGGCCGGCTGGGCCCAGGCCCTGATCGACTTCATCTTCCGCATTCACTTCATCAGGCCCGTCTATGTGATCGAGCAGTTCAACGCGGGCACGGCGTTGCTGCTGGTTGCCGTGACCTCTGCCATTGGCTACGTCCTGGGCTGGTGCTTCGGCGTGCTGTGGAACAAATTGCATCAATAGGCCTTGAGCGTGCGCTGCGATACTGGAACCGCAGATCCAATGCGCGTGGGGACGCCAGACTATTCGCCCAGCAACTCGCCGACCGGCTCCAGGTTTTCCACGTGGTCGCAAACCGACTTGATGATCATGATGATGGGTACGCCGAGCAACAGACCCCATGCACCCCACAGCCAGCCCCAGAACAACACGCCGACGAACACGACGACTGGGTTCATACGGCTCGCCCGCCCGGTGAGCCAGGGCGTCAGCAACATGCCAATGAGGCTCGTGACCAGCAGCGATGCACCGCCGACGAGGAAAGCCATGCTGAAGGATCCAAACTGCAACAGGGCGACGAGCGCGGTGCCGGCGGTAACAATGACGGCGCCGAGATAGGGAATCAGGTGGAGGACCCCGGCTGCGATTGCCCAGATCGCGGCGTGCTGCAGGCCGAGCCAGCGAAATGCGATCCAGCTTGCGATACCCACCAACGTGCTGGTTGCAATCTGGACCAGCAGGTAGCGTTGAATCTGGCCGTTGATTTCATCCAGCACATGAATGGTGATCCTTTTCTTGCTGACCGCCGGGCCGGTGATCGAGACCAGCTTGCGCCGGAACGTATCGCCGCTGATCAGCAGGAAATACACGAGGAAAAGGACAATCGCAGTCTGGCCGGTCAGTGCGGCCGCACCGAGTGCTCCCGACCACAGGTAATCGGAGATATTCAGCTTGGGCTGCTCGACTTGCACTCGTGTCGCGCCGCTGGACGTCGTTCCTGGCGGCTGGACGCCGGATTCGCGCGCTGCCCGCTCGAGTTCGGATGCGGCTTTCTGCATCTGGGCCACCGCACTCGGCGAAGTCGCGCCTTCGTCGTGCAGGGACTGACGAAAATTCCGCGCGGCCGCGGGGAGGGTCTCGATCAGTTCGGCCAGGTCGTCGCTCAGCGAGTACGCAAGTGATCCGGCTCCGCCCACGATACAGAGCATCACCAGCGTGGCACCGACCGCACGCGGGATCTTCCATTTGTGCAGGAAGTTGACGACGGGAGACAGCGCGTAGCTCAGCATGACTGCCAGCATGGTGGGGATGAACACCGGACTGCCCATGGATAGCGCGAACACGACCGCGATCACTGCGATCAACGCAAGCGATACAGTGCGGAAGTCGCCAGGCGCACGAACAATCGGGAGAGCCGAGTCCGCTTTCGGTGCGGCGGGAGACTGGCTGTCCGCGGGAGGCTCGACGTCAGTCTTGTCTGCGACGCTCATGCAGATCGACTCGCCGGCGAATGACGGTGTCCGAGCTTGCTCGCAAACCTGCCGGATATATGTGCGCTACCGTACCGAACCATGACCAGGCGCAAAAGTAAGAAAGCAATGTCTGGGGAGGGTTACGGAATTGTGAGCAGCCGGTATCTCGCTGCGCGCGCCGCGCGCCGGTTCATTGTTGGTGCGTTCGGGATCATGTTGTGCGCGGCGGCGACGGCACAGCAGGGCGAAACCGGCCCGCGACCTCCGATCGCATCTTCGGCGCTTCAGTGGATCCGGGCCATACCCGTGCCGGTCGAACCGGCATTTCCGGCTGCCGACATCAGCGAACTTTGCCGGGACAAACCACAAGGTCCGGCATGGATCGATCGCATGCATGCCGGACTCTACAAATCCATGTGTTTCACCGCGGTATGGTTCGACGGCTTCTTCGGCAGTGCGCGCTTCGATGACGAGTACCAGGCAACGCATGGCAGTCTGGCCGTTGGCACGTTGTGGGACGAGCGCGATCACTTTGATCCCAGCGTACGGTTTCGGGTGCAGATGCACCTGCCGCAGATGAGTGACCGCTATAGCCTGTTTGTCGGCAAACTTGACCCTGATGAATACGTTACGGAGCTACGCGATGACTTCGATACGTTGCCGCGCCAGTTCGGACGGGAGGGGGATGATGCGTTGCTGTTCGGCCTGGGCTATAGCCAGCCCGGCCGGCGCGGCGGGCACTTTGACGCCGGGGTAGGCATGAGCCTCGACTCCTCGGCGGGGCCGTACGCCAAGGGCACCTATCGAATTGCCGTGCCGATACTGGCGCGCAATCTGCTGCGTTTGCGCGAGACAGTTTTCTGGGAACATAGCGAGCGCCTCGGCGCTACGACGCGCCTCGACCTGGAACGATTGTTGACCGAGAGATTGCTCGCGCGCTGGACCGGGTCGGCCACGTTCACCCAGGAAACGGAAGGCGTTCGCTGGTTCTCGAACCTCACGTTCTACCAGAACCTTGGAGATGGACGCGCGCTTTCCTATCAACTGGGGTTGACTGCAGAGTCCGACCGCGCTGTTCCCGTCACTGACTATGGCTTGCGGGTCATCTACCGTCGCACCATTTTTGAAAGGGACTGGTTATTCCTTGAACTGCGCTCGAGCGTTACCTGGCCGCGCGAAAATTTGCTCGAGCGCCGTGAACCCAATATCGGGGCAGGTATCGCCTTGGAAATGATGTTCGGCGAGCGCAAGAAGCACGAATCCCAGACGACACGCTGATTGTCATTCCTAAGCGCGCCAGCGCACTGACGCATTGCGGTGGCCGCTTCAGTATTTGCTCGTAATCCCAAATCAGTTTCAAGGTGAGGAGCAAAACCATGTCCAGTATCAAGAAAGACCATCCTGTGGGCGCCGGAACCGGTGCAGTAGCCGGCGGCCTCGCCGGTGCTGCTGTGGGTGCCGTCGGCGGACCTCTTGGCATGGGCGCAGGTGTGGTGGTGGGCGGAATCATCGGAGCGGTTGCGGGCGACAGCGTCGCGGAATCAGTGAATCCGACGGTCTACGCGGACCATTGGAGGAGCAACTTCAAGAATGCTTCGTACCTCATGGTCGATCGCGGATGGGACGACTACGAGCCAGCCTACAAGCTTGGCTACAGCGCTCACGGCAGCAATCCCGGCCGCAGGTTTGAGGATGTCGAATCGAGCGTCCAGGAAACCTGGCAGGCCGCCAAGGGAAAGTCGCGCCTTGCCTGGAGCGAAGCGAAGGGCGCGGTGCAGGATGGCTGGAATTATCTGGAGCGCGCGATGCCCGGAGACTCCGACCACGACGGGAATTAGTAATCCTGCGTCTTTCCATTGCAAAGAAAGCTTGGGCCAGCGGGGTCCGGTAGTAAGCTGACGATCAGGCTGGCGGATGAAAGCGTTGATCACCTGAACCTTGCGGCCGGCCAAGGCGCCAGACTTGATGAGCAATACGAAACGCGTGATCGCCGACTCTTCGCTAATGGAAGAGCCGATCCGTGCCGAGCTTTTTGGCGTCGAGCGGCTGGAGCAGCACGCCGAAAGCCTTGCGGCTGCCGATCTTGTAACGACCAGGCCCACCGGTGGACGCGACCTCCTGCCGAGAGTCCGCGATAACGGGCGCGTACTTCTCAGTGCCTATCACAGCATTGTCGAGGCCGTTGGCGCGAAACGCGACATCACGCTGGCCGAGGAATGGCTTCTCGACAACTTTCACGTCGTCGACGAGCAGGTCCGGGAGATCAGGGACCATCTGCCGAGAAGTTTCTACCGTCGATTGCCGAAGATTGCCGCGGGCCACCTCGCAGGATGCCCGCGCGTCTATGGCATCGCCTGGGCTTATGTGGCCCACACCGACACGCGGTTCGACGTTGAAACGCTCGCCCGTTTCATCCGGGCTTACCAGCACGTCCAGCCGCTCGGCATCGGCGAAATCTGGGCGGTCCCCATCCACCTGCGCATGGCACTGGTGGAGAATCTGCGGCGCCTGTCGGACCAGGTGATTCACGCCCGTCATGCGCGGGCAAGCGCCGATGAACTGGCGGACCGCCTTCTGGGCCTGAGCGGCCGGCTGGCTGAAAGCGCCGGGGACGTGCTCCATCAGCTCGACGATACGCCGCTGGACGGCGCATTCGCAGTCCAGCTGCTCCAGCGGCTACGCGACCAGGACGAATCGATCACGCCATCGCTGGTCTGGCTCAATCAGAAGCTAAGTGCCCAGGGGACTTCGCCCAGCGAGGTGGTTGCAAGGGAGCACCTTTCCCAGGGTGCGGCAAACGCGACGGTCCGGAACATCATCACCAGCATGCGCTGGATGTCCTCCATCGATTGGCTGGAGTTCTTCGAAAGCGTCAGCCTCGTGGATGTGGAGCTGCGCATGAGCCCCGCGTTCGCGGCGATGGATTTCGCGACGCGGGATGAATATCGGAAGCAGATCGAATTCCTGTCCCGCGGATCGGATCGACCGGAGATCGAAGTGGCGCAGGAGGCCGTGCTGCTGGCCCAAAAAGCGGTCGACGAGCGGCTGAACTCGCCCGTCCCCGCGGTCGATGATTCTTCGGGGATCATGCCGAGGCTCTTCGGCGGTCCCGAACGCGCCGCTGAGGACCCAGGTTACTACCTCATCTCCCGCGGCAGAAGACAATTTGAAAGGCAGCTGGGCTTTCGCGTGCACCTGCGCCTTCGGTTGCAGCGGGCCTACCGTTCCCATGCAGTCGTGGGTTATCTGGGACTGATCGTTGCTGTCACCGCGATCCAGCTCTACGTTCTGCTGACGATCGCCGGGGTCGCAGGGGCAGGGCCCTGGAGCCTGGCCTTGCTCGCGGTGCTCGGCCTCGTTCCCGCCTCCGATGTCGCGGTGGCTCTGGTGCACCGCCTGGTTGCGGCTCTGTTTCCACCCACGAGGCTCCCAAAGCTCGAGCTTGCCCAGGGCGTGCCCGCGGAAATGCGAACTCTCGTCGCGGTGCCGACTTTGCTGATGAACCAGGCAGACATCGAAGAGCAGCTCGAAAGGCTCGAGGTGCACTACCTGGCGAATCCGGAAGGACATTTGCATTTTGCACTCGTCACCGACTGGCCGGACGCGCCCAGCGAGAACATGCCCGGTGACGAGCAACTGGTTGCAGCGTTGGCCGACGGCATCAGCCGCCTCAATGCCCGGCACGAAAGTCCGCCAGGAGGCGGAGATCGGTTCCTGCTGCTGCATCGCCGGCGCATGTGGAACGAGCAGGAAGGAAAATGGATCGGATGGGAGCGGAAGCGGGGCAAGCTGCACGAGCTCAACCGGCTGCTGCGCGGCGCCACCGACACGACGTTCATTCCGGTTCGAGGACGACCGCTCGCGGTGCCAGAGGGCGTTCGTTACGTCATTACACTGGATGCCGACACCCGGCTTCCCAAGGGCACTGCCTACCGCCTGATCGGCGCGATGGCTCACCCGTTGAATCGACCGCGTTTCAATCCCCGGATCGGGCGTGTCGTTGAAGGCTACGCAATCCTGCAACCGCGGATCACGCCATTCCTTCCAACGGGCCCCGGCAGCACTGCCTATCAGCGAATCGTTTCCGGTCCCGGTGGCGTGGACCCGTACGGAGCCGCGGTTTCCGACGTGTACCAGGATCTCTTCGAAGAGGGGTCCTACACCGGCAAGGGAATATACGACGTAGAGGTCTTCGAAGCGGCGCTCGACGGCAAGGTCCCGGAGAACACGCTGCTCAGCCACGATCTTTTCGAGGGATTATTCGCGCGCGCCGGGCTGCTGACCGACGTGGACCTTTTCGAGGAGTTCCCCTCGAATTATGAGGCGGCAGCGCGCCGCCAGCATCGCTGGGTGCGCGGCGACTGGCAGCTCCTGCCGTGGGTGATGGGCCATGCGCGCGCTGCCGACGGCGGAAGATCGAAGGTCCGCATTCCGGGTCGCAGCCGCTGGAAAATGGTGGATAACCTGCGCCGAAGCCTGGCAGCGCCTTCGTCATTTCTCCTGGCGGTCGCCGCGTGGGTCCTGCCCGGCATTCCACCGTACCTCGGAACCGGTCTTTTCGTCGGATCAGTCGCGGTGCCGGCTTTCATTCCGGTGCTCGATGATCTGGTGCCAAGGCGATGGGGCGTCGCGCGGCACAGTCAGCTTCGAAGCTTCGGCCAGGATGTCTTTGTGGCCGTATCGCAGATGCTGCTGTCGATCACGATGCTGGCCCATAAGGCCTGGCTCATGACGGACGCCTGCCTGCGCGCGCTCGGGCGGGTCTACATCACCAAGCGGCACTTGCTTGAATGGCTGCCGGCAGCGCAGTCGGGATACGGTGCCGATCTCAAGCTCCCGCACTTCTACCGTCACCAGATCTGGGGAATCGTTCTCGCCGCACTGGCGGCATTGCTCCTGGTCGCGTTCAAGCCGCTCGCCTGGCCGGCAGCCGCGCCGTTCATCCTGCTCTGGATGCTTTCTCCCGCCATCGCGTGGCGGATCAGCCTTCCGCCCAGCCTGGCGGAGGAACGGACACTGACATCCGGTGAAATACGCTCGATGCGCCTGGTGGCCCGCCGCACTTGGCGTTTCTTCGAGACGTTCGTGGACGTGAAGGGCCATGCACTGCCGCCCGACAACTTCCAGGAGGACCCCGAGCCGACGATTGCCTACCGCACTTCGCCGACGAACATGGGCCTCTATCTGCTCAGCACGACAGTGGCCCACGACTTTGGCTGGATCGGGGTCCTCGACACCGTCAAGCGACTCGAGGATACGTTCGAGACCATGAAGAATCTGCGCCGCTTCCGCGGCCACTTCTTCAACTGGTATGGCACGCAGGACCTCCGCCCGCTCGATCCCGTCTATGTCTCCACCGTCGACAGCGGAAATCTTGCAGGTCACTTGATCGCGGTAGCACAAGCCTGCCGGGAATTCGTGTATCGCCCCGTATTCCGCCCGGAGATCCTGGAAGGGATCCGGGATTCGCTCGATCTCCTGGTCGGTGTGGAAAAGAAGGTCAATCACCCTGGACGCGCTCAGACGGTTACCGTGGGAAATCTGCATGAAGCCACGGAGGCGATGCGCGACCTGCTCGATGTCATCCCGGCATCGGATCCCGAGTGGGTGCCCAGGCTGGAAGCGCTGGAGGCGCAGGCGGACAACATCCACGACATCGCCCGCACGCTCGCGAGCGCCGTCCAGGAGAACTCGCCGTCCGAAGTCCTGACCTGGGCGACGAACCTGAGGGAATGCGTGCGGAGCCACGTTCGAGACGTCGAGGCGGCCCGGCTGCTCGCAGGTATTGAAGAGTCCCAGAAGGTGGAGACCGCCCTCGGGCACCGCCTCTCCGCGCTTGCGCTGCGCGCCGAGCGAATGGTCCAGGCAATGGACTTCCGGTTTCTGTTCGACACTTCACGCAAGCTGTTCGCCATCGGCTATCGAGTTGCGGATGGCACGCTTGATTCGAGTTGCTACGACCTGCTGGCATCCGAGGCGCGGTTGGGGAGCTTCGTGGCCATCGCCAAGGACGACGTTTCGCCCCGGCACTGGTTCCTGCTGGGCCGTGCACTGACGCCAGTGGGTCGCGGTGCAGCCCTCGTATCCTGGTCAGGTTCCATGTTCGAGTACTTGATGCCGCTGCTGGTGATGCACCAGCCCGATCGCAGCATTCTGGATCGCACCTGCCGTCTCGTGGTGACACGACAGATCCAGTACGGCGCGGAGCGGGCGGTCCCTTGGGGCGTCTCCGAATCGGGCCAGAATCTTCGCGATGTCGAACTCACGTACCAGTATTCGAATTTCGGCGTGCCGGGCCTTGGGCTCAAGCGAGGACTCTTCGAGGACGTCGTAGTCGCTCCCTATGCAACCGCACTCGCAGCCATGCTGGAGCCCAGGGCCGCGCTGGCCAATTTTTCGCGCCTCGAGAGAGCCGGGGCCCGCGGAGCCTACGGATTCTACGAAGCACTCGATTACACGCCATCGAGGCTGCCGGAAGACGCGCGGGTGGCCGTGGTGCGGTGCTACATGGCGCATCACCAGGGAATGACCATCGTCTCCCTGGGCAATGTGGTTCACGCGGGACTGACCCAGAGGCGTTTCCACTCCAATCCGATGGTTCAGGCGGCGGAGTTGCTGCTTCAGGAACGGACGCCGCGTTCGGTGGCCGTGACGCGGCCACGGGGCGAAGAGGTGCGCGTGGCCCCGCTGGTCCGCGATTCCGTTGTTCCCGCCCTGCGTCGATTTGCATCGCCGCACGACATCACACCACGGAGCCACTTCCTTTCCAATGGCCGTTACACGGTCATGATCACGGCGGCGGGCGCTGGATTCAGCCGCTGGGAAAATCTTGCCGTCACGCGCTGGCGGGAAGACTCGACCCGTGACTGCTGGGGCTCATTCATCTATCTGCGCGATAGCGCGAGCGGCGAGGTCTGGTCCGCGGGTTTCCAGCCGAGTGGAACGGAAATGGACCAGTACGAGGTCGTCTATTCGGAGGACCGCGCCAAGATCCTGCAGCGCGACCGGTCGCTGTCGATCACGCTCGAAATTGTGGTCTCGACCGAGGACGACGCGGAATTGCGCCAATTGACGGTGACCAACGTCGGGGGTCGGGACCGTGAATTCGACATTACGTCCTACGCGGAGGTCGTGCTGGCATCCCAGGCTGCGGATGAAGCCCATCCCGCCTTCTCGAACCTCTTCGTGGAGACCGAATTCGTTCCAGAACTCGGAACCCTGCTGGCAACCCGTCGTCGGCGCTCGGCGGATGAGCGGCAGGTCTGGTTGGCGCACGTCATTGCGGTCGAAGGACCGCCGGTCCTGCCGTTGCAGTGTGAAAGTGACCGCGCGCGCTTTCTGGGGCGGGGACGGGGGATCCGGTCCGCGCTTTCCGTGAACGACGGCGGACCCTTGTCGGACACCTCGGGGGCGGTTCTCGATCCCATCGTGAGCCTGCGCCAGCGGCTGGAGATTCCGCAGGACGGAACGGTCCGTCTCGTCTTCACGACGCTCGTGGCACAGTCACGACAGGAGGCACTCGAGATTGCGGAGAAATACCGCCAGCCGACGACCTTCGAGCGGGAAAGCTCGCTCGCCTGGACGCAGGCGCAGGTCCAGCTGCATCACCTGAGGACCAGCCAGGACGAGGCGCACCTGTTCCAACGCGTCGCAAACCGCCTCCTGTATACCGATCCGACGCTGCGCGCAGCACCCCAGGTACTTGCTGCGAACCGCAACGGCATGTCCGGGCTCTGGCCCTATGGCATCTCAGGCGACCTTCCAATCGCAATGGTCCGCATCGAAAGGGACGAGGAACGCGACCTGGTACGCCAGTTGCTGCGGGCGTGGGAATACTGGCACCTGAAAGGAATCGCCGTGGACCTGGTGATACTCAACGCCAGCGGCGCCTCTTACTCGCAGGTTTTTCAGGAATCTCTCGAAGGCATGGTGCGCGCGAGCCAGGCAGCCGGTCCGGTGCAGCTCACACAACGCGGAGCTGTGTTCCTGCTGCGGGCGGATCTCGTGTCTCCGCGCGACCAGCTCCTCCTGAGCGCAACGTCCAGGGTCGTGCTGTTTGCGAACCGCGGGACACTCGCAGAGCAGTTGGTCCGGCTCGAGGGACCACGGCCGGGGCCGGTCCCGTCGCGCCTGCGAACGCCGCGCGAGACATCCGACGCTTTTCCTGCGCCGTCACTGGACCTGGAGTTCTTCAATGGCCTCGGTGGCTTCGCTCGAGGTGGCCGCGAATACGTCACGGTCCTGGGCGAGGGGCAGTGGACGCCCGCTCCGTGGATCAACGTAGTCGCGAATCCGCGGTTCGGGTTCCAGGTCTCCGAGTCGGGCTCGGGCTTCACCTGGTCGGTCAACAGCCGGGAAAACAAGCTCACGCCATGGGCGAACGACCCGGTCAGCGACACGCCTGGCGAAGCGTTCTATGTCAGGGACGAGGACAGCGGGCAGATCTGGGGACCGACCAGTCTCCCCGTGCGCGAGGAGCCGTGGCCATATGTCATCCGCCACGGCCAGGGCTATAGCCGCTTCGCTCACACTTCCCACGGCATCGCATTGGATCTCCTGCAATTCGTGCCGCTGCGCGATGCCGTCAAGATTTCCCGCCTCACGCTGGAGAATCAGTCCGGGAGCCGGCGTCGCCTGACGGTCACCGCCTATGCGGAATGGGTGCTCGGCGTCTCGCGCAGCAGGACCGCGCCATTCGTGGTCACCGAGATGGAACCCGCAACTCGCGCAATGTTTGCGCGCAACGCCTGGAACGGCGAGTTCGCGGACCGGATCGCATTCGCAGACATGGCCGGACGCCAGACTTCCTGGACCGGCGATCGTCGGGAGTTCCTGGGGCGAAACGCGAGCCTTGCGCATCCCGCATCGCTGGAGCGTGGGGAGACGTTCTCGGGAAAGACCGGAGCCGGTCTGGACCCTTGCGCCGTGCTGCAGACCGAAGTGGAGCTCGAACCGGGAGAGCGCACGGAAGTGCTGTTCCTGCTGGGTCAGGGGGCCGATGTCGAGGAGGCCCGCACCCTGGTTGAGCGTTATCGCACGCTGAATTGCGATGCGGTCCTGCACGAAGTTGTGGACCATTGGGACCAGGTGCTGGAAACGGTCCAGGTCGAGACGCCGGATCCCGCGATGAATCTCCTTTTGAACCGCTGGCTCCTGTATCAAACGCTTTCCTGCCGCATGTGGGCCCGCTCTGCGCTGTACCAGTCCGGGGGCGCGTACGGATTCCGCGATCAACTCCAGGATGCGATGGCGCTGGCAGTGGCGAGACCCGGGCTCGTGCGCGAGCACATATTGAGGTCCGCCGCGAGGCAATTTCGCGAGGGAGATGTGCAGCATTGGTGGCATCCCCCGACCGGCCGGGGAGTTCGCACTCGCATCACCGATGATCGCCTCTGGCTTCCATTTGCAGTCACCCACTATCTGCAGACGACGGAAGACCGGTCGGTGCTGGACGAAGAGATTGCGTGGCTCGAAGGGCCAGCCCTGAAGGAGGACCAGGACGAGGCTTACTTCCAGCCCACGGAGTCGGACGATCGTGCAACATTGTACGAACATTGCGCGCGGGCCCTGGATCGCAGCCTCGACACGGGCGCCCACGGCCTCCCGCTGATAGGCGCCGGGGACTGGAACGACGGCATGAATCGCGTCGGCCACGGGCACCGCGGCGAAAGCGTCTGGCTGGGGTGGTTCCTGATCGCGAATCTCCGGGAATTCGCATTGGTCGCCGACCAGCGCGGCGAACAGAAGCGCGCCGCAACCTGGCGCACGACCGCCGCCTCAATCGCGGTGGCGCTGGACGCGAAGGCATGGGACGGAGAATGGTACAGGCGTGCCTTCTTCGACGACGGCACTCCGCTCGGATCGGCGCAAAACGAGGAATGCCAGATTGACTCGATTGCCCAGTCCTGGGCAGTGATCACCGGCGCTGGCGACGAGCAACGCGCGCGCAAGGCGATGGAGTCTGTCGAGCAGCGGCTGATCCGCCGGGACGACCGCCTGATGTTGCTGTTGTCCCCGCCGTTCGAACGGACACCCCTGGATCCCGGTTACATCAAGGGATATGTCCCCGGAATCCGCGAGAACGGTGGGCAGTACACGCACGCTGCTGCCTGGTCGGTCATCGCATTTGCGATGCTCGGCGAGGGCGGCAAGGCCGTCGAGTTCTTCAACCTGCTGAGCCCCATACATCACGCGGGCCGCCGCGCGGACCTCCACCGCTACAAGGTGGAGCCCTACGCCGTGGCGGCCGACGTCTATTCCCAGCGTCCTCACGTGGGCCGTGGCGGGTGGACCTGGTACAGCGGCGCCGCAGGCTGGCTCTATCGCGCGGGCCTGGAATGGATCCTGGGATTCCGCAAGCGCGGTTCCACGCTCTCGATCGATCCCTGCATTCCCGCGGAGTGGAAGGGCTTCCGGATCACCTATCGCCATGGCAGCGCCAGCTACCGGATCACCGTCGAGAATCCGCTGGGCGTGTCTCGCGGGATATCGCGGATCAGCCTCGACGGCGTGCTGCTTTCTGCTGGTGCACCCATCCCGCTGGCGGACGACGGTTCGAAGCACAGCGTGCTAGTGGTGCTCGGCTAGAAGCGGGGTTCCTGCGACCGGCGGAATGGAATTGCCGCCGCGGCCCGGCAAACTTGCGGGATAATCGTGCGCACAGGATACCGGGAGCGTTCTCTACATGATTCACATCGACAGTTCTTTGCGGGCGGATGAAATGATCACACACTTCGCAAGCCGTCTGGTGAAGGCGGTTTTGCTGAGCGGGATTGTACTGGCGTCACTCGCCAGTGGAGTGGCATCCGCCGCCGAAAATGCGGAAACACCGGCACCGGCTGCGACTCCGAAGGCGGATACCGCGCCGCCGCCCGCGCCCCGGTCGCAGAGCACGCAGCATCAGTTGCGCCTCGGCGGACAGGTCCTGAAATACACCGCGACCGTCGGCTGGTTGATCATGAAGGACGACAAGGACAAGCCGATCGCGCGTTTCGGCTATACGGCCTATACGCTGGACGGCACCAAGGACCTGTCGCACAGGCCCGTGACATTCGCTTTCAACGGCGGCCCGGGTTCAGCCTCGATCTGGCTGCACCTCGGCGTACTCGGACCACGGCGAGTGGTGGTCAACGACAACGGTTACGCCCCGCCGCCGCCTGCCCAGCTGACGGACAACGAATTCAGCATCATCGATGCGACC
>Ga0326726_10000762_pt1 | contig 29498 bp, 29 predicted proteins | sample MHFenrmetagenome_2_FD_207603 | JGI IMG/M metagenome (GOLD analysis project Ga0326726, IMG submission 207603) | Lab enriched peat soil microbial communities from Michigan Hollow, Ithaca, NY, United States - MHF15MN | ecosystem: Environmental > Terrestrial > Soil > Wetlands > Peat | place: USA...
TCGAGGAAGGTGGAAACGAGCGGGTGGTCATCGCCCTGACCTTCGCAAGTGTCCCAAAGGCGGGCGAACTGGACCCCGACATGCTCTATCGGGTGCGAATCTATCCCGGCCAGCGTACTACGCCCCCGTTGGCGAACGACCAGAGTCTCGATGCTTTGCTCCAGTATTTCGACGCTGTTAAAAAGAAATACCTGCATATCCACCCGGCAGAGGTGCGCGCCACCGTCGACGGCACCGGTAAGGCGACGTTGACCTTTCTCGGCTTCCCCAGTGGACAATTCGAAAGAGTCATCCCGACGAACACCGTAACCAGCGTCAAGAGCCGAGACGGTCAGACAATCAAGGTCTACGTGGGCGGGCGCGACGACGCCTTCTTCAACGATTTGCCGGGCTTCTTTCGCTCAATCAACTACGCCCCTCAGTTCTACCACGTGCCGCTCTCCGCACCGAAGGAGCTGCGCGAGCTTCCGATCCCCAAGACGCTCCTCGAACTGGAGGGTAACAGCCTCTTCAACTTCAACCCGCAGAAGCCCAACTTGGGCAGCGGCGTCAAGGAAGACTTGCCTCCGGGCCCATACACGTGGACCGGCAAGAACTACTTGAAGGATGCGAATGGCAACTACCGCTTCGTCTACAGCGGAAAGGACGCCCAGGCGGGACGCAACATCAACGCCGTCATCTTGGAGCTGCCTCTCGCGTTTGTGACGAAGATGCCGCAGACCGACCGAATCGTGAACACCTGGGGCGAGAGCTGGGTCCTTAAGGCTGCTCACAAGATAAACGCGATTCCAGATAACCGCGATCGGCCGCGCGGACCCTTCTGGGTACGCCACCCGTGGATCACGGGCGGTACCGTGGTCGCAATTGGGGTAGCGCTCCTTTTCTTGGCTAATCGACGAAAAGGAGGTACGGAGCGTGGCCCCAAGCTACTCCGCGCCGCCGCCTTCGCACTCATCGCCGTCGGCGCCGTAGCGGGCATCCTACTTTCGCGCCTTGAGCAGGCCAGCGATCCCTTGTACGGCCCACCCGACGCACAGCTCGCGAGATACAAGCTCGTGGACACTGACGGTCAGGCCTTTGCCGACGCGGCTCTGAACGAGCGCCAAGACGAACGTCAGCTGGGCGCCGACAATTTCTGGATCGGCCCCAGTCTCATTACGCGGCTCGGCCACCTGGGGTGGGGGTTTGGGCCGTCGGTTACGGCGCTGGGTCTCAAGACGTCCTTCGACCACGGCAACACGAAAGTCTCGGTGCACAAGACCTATGCCCTTCCTATCGAGGCATTCCCCCGCGTCAAGAAGATGATCTTCCAGCCTCTCAACATGCCGGACGACTCGTGGAACAAGCATCATCTGAACATACCGCTACGGCGGCCGTTCGAGATCTTCATCCCCAACGTCTGCGCGATCGACATGGACACGACTGGAACTTGGCCGTACGGACGGCGGCCCGAGGACCAGGTGGCGACTCGTTTCCTCTCGCTGTTCCTTGACATGAGCGCCACGATGGACGGAAAGCCGTACAACATCGAGACGCTAAACGACCCCGAATTGTGGACCAAGGCGCCGATCGAGCCGAAGACGCCGCCAAACCCGCTCAAGAACGACAAGCCGTTCTTGAACGAGTTCCCGTACCTGGCCGACCCGTGGTAGGCAGCCGCGTGCGCGGCGTACGTTTGGCGCGCGGGAGCACGCTCGCGCTCGTCGCTCTGAGCGCGAGCGTCGCGTTCCTGCTGCGACCAAGCAGCTCCCAGGCCTCCCTGAGCGACCACGCGGCCGAACTTCTCCGGATCGACAGCGAGCTGCAAATGGTCGGCTCGGGCGCCACCGCGCCCCCGCTGTCAGTCGAGCGTTCGACCCGTCAATTGGCGCTCCTGCAGCGCTACGCGTCGCTGACCGGAAGTACGGCCGACGAAGTGCGCGCACGGGCCGCGGCCGAAGACGCCCTGGCACGTCTCGGCCCGGCGCCCGATCTGCTTCTACTCGGCATCGACTACGCTCTGCGCGTCCACGACGTGCCCAGGGCACGTGCTTACGTGGAGAGCCTCGTGCGGCTGGGGGATGCTCCCCCGCGCGAGCGCGGCCTCCCAGCAAGTCAAAGAGACCAGTCCAGCTCCTCTGCAGAGCCGTCCCGCTATGACAGCAGCGCGACGGCCGTCGCGCTGAAGTCGGACCTAGCTCTCCAGGAGGGCGACTACGCACTGGCGCGGCGCGACTGCGAAGAGGCTCTGCGCGAGCGGCCCGACTGGGCCATGCTCGCCCGTCTTGCTCACCTCGAGTCGTTTCGTGGCCACGCCGCGACCGCCGATGGCCTCTACGCTCAGGCAGAAGACGACCTCAGTGCTAAAGAGATGCACGCCTATGCATGGCTCGAGCAGGAACGCGGGATGCTCTGGCTCAATCGTGGCCGCCATGACAGGGCCGCACTGCACTACGAAAACGCCGACCGCGCGTACTCGGGCGACTGGCGGCTCATGGAGCACAAGGCGGAGCTGCTGGCTGCCGACCGTCGCTTCAACGAAGCTGTTGCTCTCTATGAAAGGGCTCTGGCGCAAGCCCCGCGGCCCGAGATCGAGCAGGCTCTGGGCGATCTGCTCGTCTTTGTCGGCCGCCCTCGTGCGGCACGCGTCTGGCACGACCGGGCGCTCAGCGGCTACCTGGCATCCGTCGAGCGCGGCGAGGTGCAGTACTTCCACCACCTCGCCGGCTTCTACGCGGACGTGCGCATGGATGGGACCTCGGCGCTGCAATGGGCGCTCCGGGATGCGGCTCTTCGGCGGAACGTCTATACGGAGGACGCGTTGGCTTGGGCGCTTTTTCGAGCCGGACGCTTTGCCGAAGCGCGTGAAGCGATGGGTGCGGCACTCGCGAGCGGCGCCCGCGATGCGCATCTCTTTTTCCACGCCGCGATGGTGCAGTTGGCGGCGGGGTTCGCGGAGGATGGCCGGCGCTTTCTGGCCCAGGCCGCCGAGCTGAACCCGCGCTACGACGCGTTCCATGCGCACCGGTGACGCAATCGCGAGGCTTTCGGGGCGAGCCTGGCTCTCGGCCGGGATCGTCGCAGTCGCGCTGAGCGCCACGGCTCATCCCGTCGCCCAAGGCCGGCTGTGGGTCGAGATTTTCCCCGACCACATCACAGTCCGGGCGACGGTCCCCCTCGAGGAGGTGCTCGTCGAGGCGCAGGACTCCGGCCCGGAGATCTTGTTGGTCGAAAAGCTGCGTGCACACGGCCGCTACCTGGCGAGCCACCTGCAGTTGATCGCCGATGGGTACGCCTTGACCGGGCGCGTCGCGCAGCTGCCCGGGCAGGCCACAACCGGCTGGTCGGAGTATGCACTCGACTACGGCCCGACCGACGGGCCGGCCACCCGCGTCGAGCTACGCCAGGATGTGCTCAACGAGTTCCAGTTTGCACCCGGGAACCGTTGGGAAGCGTCATACCTCGTCCGCATCGGCCGGTCCGACCGGAGACCTCTGAACGAGCTGCTCCTCACCTCGCAGCGACCTCTTACATGGCTGGACCACACCGAGGCGGCGTCGCAGAGACAGATTCAGTTCGCAGCGAGCTTCGTACGTCATGGAATCAGCCACATCCTCGGTGGCTGGGATCACCTGCTGTTCGTCATGGCGTTGGCACTCGGAGCGGCGTCGATGTGGGACCTGGTCAAGGTCGTCGCGATGTTCACACTGGCGCACACGGTCACGCTCACGCTCGCGGCCTTCGATCTGGTCCGCCTTCCCGGCCGCGTCGTCGAGCCCATGATCGCGGCCAGCATCGTTTGCGTCGCCCTTCAGAACGTGTTCCGGCCGGAAAGCGGCACGAGCCCGACGCGATTGGCGACGGCATTCGTGTTCGGTCTCTTCCATGGCCTGGGCTTCGCAGGCGGTCTGCTCCGAGTCATGGCGGGCCTCTCGACCATGAAAGCACTGGGCGCGATCGGCGCGTTCAGCGTCGGTGTGGAGCTCGGCCATCAGGCCGTCGTCCTGCCGGCCTTCCTGAGCTTGAGGTTGCTGCGCCGCGCCAGAGGTCCGGGGAGCTGGCGCGGATCTTCGGTGTGGCAGCTGCGCCGTTACGGCTCTGCGCTGATCGCGCTCGCCGGGTGTTTCTACCTCGCCGAAGCCTTGCGCTAGGCGGAGTGGAGGAGGCCCATGCCGGAGTCTTTCGTGAGCGAGCTCGAACCGGTGAAGCTCGAACAGGTGCTGCGAGACGAGCTGGAGCACTTCGGGAAAGACAACGAGCTCCCTTCAGACGCCAATCTCAAGGAGACCTACTCCCACATAGGAAAACTGTCGGAAGGCAACGAGCTGTCGGCCCTGTGCCTTTCCGGAGGAGGGATCCGGAGTGCGACGTTCAACCTGGGCGTGCTCCAGGCGCTCGCCGAACTGAAGCTTCTCGGTAAGTTCGACTACATGTCGACCGTCTCCGGCGGCGGCTACATCTCGGGCTGGCTCAACGCGTGGACACATCGAACGAGCCCCGCGAAGGTGGCCGATCTGCTCGCGAAGCCCGCCGATGTCCCCGGCTTCCGGCCCCTGGCTCCCGAACCTCAGCCACTCGACCACCTGCGCGTCTACAGCAACTACCTGACTCCGCGACTCGGTCTCTTCTCCGCCGACACGTGGTGCGCGGCGGCCATGATCATTCGCAACCTGCTGCTCAACTGGCTCGTGCTCATCCCGGTGCTGATGGCCATCGTGGCGATCCCTCAGGCAACTCTGATCGTCGCGGCGGCTTCGGTGCAGGACGAGAACTGGGGCAGGGCGGCATTGAGACTGGCGATCGCGGGCGCGTTGGTGAGCAGCGTCCTGATCCACGGCCTGCGCAGGCGCCGCGCCAACGACGCGACCGTCGTATGCCTCGGGGTTCTGCCCCTTTGGACCTCCGCGCTCCTTCTCGCGCTGGCGATTCTCTGGCTGCCCGGTCGCTTCGAAGGCGTTCCCCTGTGGGCATTCTGCGTTTTGTGGTGCGTCGCGATCCCTCTCATCGGATGGATCGCCGCCCGTCCGATCCGAGGCGACACGGTCTTGCCCCCCGCGGGCTCCGACGTCGTCGGCATCGTCCTTTCGGGCACGGTCGCGGCGCTGGTGCTGGTACTTCTGGCCCATACCGTCTTGCGCAGCCTGCTTCGGCGCCCCGAGTCTTTCGTTCTCTTCACGGTGCCGATCCTGCTCGGCGTCTATCTCCTCGCGCGCACGCTGTTCGTGGCCTTCGCGAGCGCATGGGAAGGCGTCCTCGGCTGGACGGGCGAGATCGCGACGGAGGAGCGGGAGTGGTGGGCGCGACTCTCCGGTTGGGTGCTGGTCCTGTCGGTGAGCTGGATCGGCATCAGCGCGCTCGTGCTGCTCGGGCAGTACCTGGTCGTGAAGGTGTCCCACTGGGTGGCGCTCGCGACCGCCGGCGGCATGACCGCGGTGAGCGGCGTGCTCACGGCGCTGCTCGGAGCGAGCTCACGTTCGAATCCGGGCTCCGCCGGCGTTCACCAGCGCCCGTCACCACGCCTGGAATGGGCGCTACGGTTGCTGGCGCCCGCGACGATTGCGGGCATCGTGCTCCTGCTCGGCATGGTGAATGTCTGGGGCGGTCGCCGTCTGACCGGGGAGCCGTGGCTGCTCGAGTACGGTTGGAAACCCCAACTGCAGTCGGCCGGCGCAGTCTTCCTGCTCCTGCTCTCGTTCGCGATCGTTCCGATCACCTGCGCCGTGGTGTCGTGGGCGCTCGGCTGGATCGTGAATATCAATCGCTTCTCCGGACACGGCTTCTATCGCAACCGCCTGGTGCGCGCGTACCTGGGCGCCTCCAACCCCAGCCGCAACAGGGGTGCGGACCCCGAGAGGGCTCCCAATCCCTTCACCGGCTTCGCCACCGATGACAACCTGACTCTGCACGAGCTTGCACGCGACGCGGACGGCAAACCTGTGCGGCCGCTGCCGGTCATCAACGTCGCGCTCAATCTCGTGAGCAGCACCAACCTGGCCTGGCAGCAGCGAAAGGCCGAGTCGTTTTCGATGACTCCGCTCTACTGCGGCAACTTCTACGAGGGGTACCGCCGCACGAAGGAGTACGGCGGGAAGGATGGCGTTTCACTGGGCACCGCGATCACGATCTCGGGCGCCGCGGCGAACCCCAGCTCCGGCTACCACTCCTCGCCGCTCACGGCCTTCCTGATGACGCTGTTCAACGTGCGCCTCGGCGCCTGGCTGGGCAATCCGAACGCCCACGGCAAGAAGGTGCACAGGTTTTCGGGTCCTCGCCATGCCTGGAAGCCGCTCTTCGCCGATCTCTTCGGCTTGACGAACAGCTCGGGCACATACGTCAGCCTGTCCGACGGCGGTCACTTCGAAAACCTCGGCGTCTACGAAATGATCCTGCGACGCTGCCGGCTGATCGTGGCCAGCGACGCCGGCCACGATCCGGACTTCGGTTTCGAGGACTTGGGGAACCTGATCCGCAAGGTCCGCATCGATTTCGGCATCCCCATCGAGTTCGACGCGCCGATCCGGATCCTGGCACGCACCGCGCAAGGAACGGGCGTCGTCTGTGCGCTCGCCACAATCCGTTATGGTGAGGTAGACAAGGGCTCGCCGCCGGGCTGTTTGATCTACATCAAGCCGACGATCCGCGGGGCATTCGCCGTGCCTTACGACGTTTACAGCTACTCCTGCGTCGCAGAGGCCTTTCCCCACGAGCCGACCAGCGACCAGTTCTTCAGCGAAGCGCAGTTCGAGAGCTACCGTGCCCTGGGCCGCCTCCTCGCCGGGCAGCTTGTTGGGAGCTCGCGACCGACGAACCTCGCCGGCTTGTGCGGAACAATAAGAAAGCAGCTCAGCTCTCCAGCCGCCACCAACGTCGCCCCGTCTCCTCATCATTGTTCGACGGCGATCGATTCTTCTCCAAAGCCCGGTTGCTGAGTCCACTCTCCAAAGGAGGTCGCGGTGTTCTTCGTACGGAAGGTCCTGGTGGCGCTCGCGATCGTTCTGCTCGCCGGCGTTGCCGGCCTTCTCGTCCTCTACCTGTCGAGGCGACCACAGGCGTTTGGAACGATGAAGGACGAAGCGCTCATCGCCAACAGGTCCGCGGAGAGCATGCCCGGAGCCGACGAGGACTACTTCGCCGACATGGATTACGGACTCACTCACAACCCGGAGGCGGTCCGGGCTGCTCTCGATCGCTACCTGCCCGGAATCAGCGCAAAGGAGGCGGTCCAGAGGGCGGTCCGGGGCCGAAACAACTGGGTCGTCTGGACCGCTGGCAACGACCGCCTCTGGGACATCCTCTCGACCGCAAGCGTCGGCAACCTCGACCTGCTCAAGACGATCTCCAATCACCCGTCGCTGCATCACAGCCGGACCGATCGGTGGAGTTACTACGGTCTCGTCAACGAGCCGTGTTATCGCAAGAGTGACAAACCGCGGGCGGATCGCTTCGGCCTCTGGCTCGACGAGCGCGTGACCGATCCGGGCTGCGGTCCGGATCCCTTCGAGAACGAGGCGAAGTACCCGGGCGTGGCGTTCGGCACTCGCGGCAAGGACATCGGAACGGGTCCCTACCTTCCGGCCGGCTCTCATTTCCCGCTGGGTTCCTACTACGGCTACGGCACGGGCGTCGTCGGTCTGCGCCTCTTCCCAAACCCGGCGTTCGACAAGGCCGCGCAGGCCCGCTGGGACCCGGTGAGGTACTACACCGACCCGAAGTACTACAACGACCGGAAGCTCGTGAAGCCGTATCGGGTCGGCATGTCGTGCGGGTTCTGCCACGTCGGCCCGAACCCGACCCATCCTCCCGCCGACCCGGAGAACCCGACCTGGGCCGACCTCAACAGCAACCCAGGCGCTCAGTACTTCTGGATCTCACGAATCTTCATGTTCAACCAGGACAAGTCGAGCTTCGTCTGGCAGCTCTTTCATACCTCCCGGCCGGGCGCGCTCGACACGTCGCTGGTCTCCTCCGACCAGATCAACAACCCTCGCACCATGAACGCGATCTACAACGTGGGTGCACGGCTCGAGATCGGGCGGAAGTGGGGGACGGAGCGCATAGAGGGCGGCGGCGTGTACAACAAACAGTTCAACGACTTCCTCCCGGCCGGCACACCTCTCACTCGGTTCTACGATCGCGACACGGAGACCGTTCGGACTCCGCACGTCCTCAAGGACGGCGCGGACTCCGTAGGAGCGCTCGGCGCACTGAACCGCGTCTACGTCAACATCGGCCTCTTCAGCGAGGAATGGCTGCTCCACTTCGTACCGCTGATCGGAGCGGTCAAGCCGTCTCCCATCAAGATCGCCGATGCGGATCGCAACTCGTCCTACTGGAACGCGAACAAGAATCAGACTCCCGATCTTGCCGCCTTCTTCCTGGCGACCGCGAGGCCCGACTACCTGAAATGGGCCCCCGGCGGTGAACGTTACTTGACCGACGATCCCGCCGTCGTCACGCACGGAAAGGACGTGTTCGCTGTGCGCTGCGCGCGGTGTCATTCGAGCAAGCTGCCCAAGAAGGCGTTCGATAACTACTTCCAGCCGGGATGCATTGGCTCCAACTATCTCCAGTGCTGGGACAAATACTGGGCATGGACCAAGACGCCGGAGTTCCAGGCTCAGATGAAGGAGATGGTCCGGGATCCCGACTTCCTGGAGGCCAACTTTCTGTCGACGGACGTTCGCGTTCCGATCACGCTGCTCGAGACGAACGCATGCAGTCCGCTGGCGACGAACGCCATCCGCGACAACATCTGGGACAACTTCTCCTCGGAGTCCTACAAGCAGCTGCCGTCCGTCGGTAAGGTCATGGTGCATGATCCGTTCACCGACCAGCCGTCGTGGTACGAGATGCCGGCCGGAGGGCGAGGCTACACGCGTCCCGCGTCGCTCGTCAGTCTCTGGTCCACCGCGCCCTACCTCCAGAACAACACGGTCGGCCGCCTCGATCCGGCCGCGCCCAACGACGACTACAACCCGGACCCCTCGGTCGAGAAGCGCATGAAGGCATTCGAAGACGGCATCACGAAGATGCTCTGGCCCGAGAAGCGCGACGGCAAGGACCAGGTCGCGACGCTCTCCGGGAGGACACTTCCGGGCTTGATCGACCGCACCACCGAGCAGAGCTACATCCGCGTCTCGCCCGGCTACCTCCCGTCGCAGCTGGCTCGTCTCGGGAGCATCGCCGGGCCGTTTCTCCCGGCCTTCTTCAACATGGGCGCTCTTCGCATCGGTCCCATCCCGGAGGGCACGCCGGTCAACCTCATTTCCAACATCGATGTCACCAGGACAGATGATGTCATCGCACTGCTGCTTCAGACGAAGCGCGCACTCAAGACACTCCCCGAGAAAGTGTCGAACGACGAGGCGCGAAAGCACTTCGAACCGCTTGTGCCGGCGTTCCTCAACGTCTGCAAGTGCCCCGACTTCGTCCTCAACCGCGGCCACTACTTCGGAACGGACTACCTGCCGGCGTACGAGGGCGAGCCCGGCCTAACCGACGACGACAAACGCGCGCTCATCGCGTTCCTGAAGACGTTCTGAGGGGGAAGAGATGCCGACGCCTGATGCGAAAGCACCGGAATTCGAGTATGTGGTCGTCGGGTCGGGCGCAGGCGGCGGAACCGTCGCTGCACGCCTGGCCGAGCGTGGATATCGAGTCCTGCTGCTCGAGGCGGGCGGAGATCCCGAGCAGCTGAAGGGCGGTGACCCGGCCTATCCGACCGACGACCGGTCGAAGGACGACTACCAGGTGCCAGTCTTCCATGCGTTCGCCTCCGAAAACCACGCGATGAGCTGGAACTTTGCCGTTCGCCACTACAAGGACGACGCCCTCCAGGGGCGCGACCAGCTCTGCTATCCCGAGACTCGCGATGGAAAGCCGGTGGACGTTGTCCTCTACCCACGTGCCGGCGCTCTCGGTGGGTGCACGGCGCACAACGCGATGATCACCGTCTACCCGCACAACGACGACTGGCGCTTCATAGAGATCCTCACCGGCGACAGCTCCTGGAGCCCCGAGAACATGCGCAAGTACTTCCAGCGGATGGAGAACTGCCACCATCGTCCCGGGTGGCGGTTCCTGGAGTGGCTCACCGGGATCAATCCGACGCGGCATGGATTCCGGGGCTGGCTCAGAACAGAGAAGGCCATTCCCAAGGCAGCCATCAAGTCGCGGAGCCTCAAGAACTTCATCATCGACACGGTCGCCGCCGAGCTGAGGGATGCCGACCAGGACGTCCGCACACCTCTACTGGAGCGCCTTCGCTGGATCCTCTTTGGCAAGGGCGACCCGAACGACTGGCGTCTTGTCAGAGAGAACTCTACCGGCCTGCGATATACACCGCTCGCGACGTCCAACCACTGCCGCTCCGGGAGCCGCGAGCGCGTGCTCGATGTCGCGAAGAATCACCCGGAGAGGCTCGAGATCAGGCTGGACGCGCTCGCCACGAAGATAATCTTCGACAAAGATAAACGTGCCATCGGAGTCGAGTATCGGAAGGGCGCGAGGCTCTACAAGGCCCACAAGAACCCAAGTACAGACACTGGAAAGAAGTGCGAAGTCTTCGTCTCCCGGGAAGTCATTCTCGCCGGCGGAGCGTACAACACGCCCCAGCTCCTGATGCTGTCCGGTGTAGGTCCGAGCGCCCACCTGGTGAAAAAGGACATCAAGGTGCTCGTCGACCTTCCCGGCGTCGGCTCCAATCTCCAGGACCGTTACGAGGTCGGCGTCGTCAATCGGATGAACTTTCCGGAATGGGACATTTTGAAGGGGGCGAAGTTCAAGAAGGGCGATCCGCAATACACACAGTGGGCTCAGCGTAGGCGCGGCGTGTACACAACGAACGGCGCCGTCGCGGCCGTCGTCCGGCGCTCGGATCCGTCCCGGTCGCTGCCGGATCTCTGCATCTTCGCTCTTCTCGGCCTCTTCAAGGGCTACTTCCCCGGATACTCGGCTCTCTTCAAGGACAATCTCAACTGCCTGACGTGGTGCATTCTCAAGGCGCATACGCAGAATAGTGCCGGAACGGTGCGTCTCCGAACCGAGGATCCGCTCGACACACCGCTTATCGACTTCGCCTATTTCAGCGAGGGGAACGATTTGCATGGCCAGGACCTCAAGGCGATGGTCGAGGGGGTCAAGTTCGTTCGCAAGCTCACGGAGCGTCTTCGAAACGAAGGTGTGATCGAGGCTGAGGAGGTGCCCGGCGACACGGTAAGCACCGACGAGCAGATCAAGGAATTCGTTCAGGACAGCGCCTGGGGCCATCACGCGTCGTGCACGTGTCCGATCGGAAGGCCGGACCAGGGCGGCGTGGTCAACGGAAACTTCGAGGTCCACGGAACGAACGGTCTGCGCATCGCGGATGCATCGGTGTTTCCGAAGATCCCGGGATTCTTCATCGTCACGTCGGTCTACATGATCGCGGAGAAGGCAGCAGACGTCATCGCGGCCGCCGCGAGGCGCCCGACGGCAGCGGAGGTATGAACATGCCCGTTCGGATTCTGATTCTCTTGAGTCTCATCGTGGCCGTGGTCGCGTCGTTCGTCCCCTCCAGCGTGCTGCCCTGGGTGGTTGGGGGAACCGGCATCCTCACCGGGATCGTCGTGAGCCGACAGCCTTTCCGTGCTCTCGTCGTCAGCACGGTCCTTGTCGTTGCTCTTTCGGCGATCCGGGAGCAGTTCTTCAACCCCGCTTGGCTGACGAACGCGGTGTTCTTTGTGCGCGTGTACGTTGCTCACGTCGGCCTCGCCGCGGGCGTGCTGACAGCCCTGGTGCCCCGCGTTAGCGACGAGCCCAGGTTGCCGAGCCTCTAGCGCATGGACGACGACACCTTCGGAATCGAAGGCATCACCAGCGCGGATCGGAAGTTCTCCGGCTCGCGGTTCGGCGAGGTCCGCGACGCCGCCTTCGGAAATCCGTACCAGAAGATCTGGGGACGACCCGGCGAACGTACCTTCGAGAGGTTCCCGGTCACGACCGGAAGCGCGCTGCGCGGATTGCTGAGCCTCGGTAAGTCCTGGCAACTCCTCGCCGCGGCCCGCCGCACGGTCGCCTCTCATGCCGACTTGCGCTGAGGGCCGGACAGGAAGGGCTACCGCCGCCTTCTGCATCCCAATGGGATCTGCATGTTTGGGATGTGGGAGATCACGGCCGATACGCCCTATACGGGATACTTTCGAAACCGCAGCCGTGGGCTGGTCGTCGCGCGCTACTCCACCTGCTGCGCCGAAACCCGCAGGGGACACACCAGGTCGCTAGCCCTCGTGGGACGGGTCTATCCGACGACAAGCCCCGACCATACGGCGCCGCTGTCGACGGCCTGTTTCATCACCCAGGAGGACATCGGTGGCGAGGATAGTCAGAGCATCAATGAGGCAGTCCTACGCAACGCGCCGAATACGACCGCCTTCCGTCGCGGTAGCGGGCTGCCGGTACTGATAGCGACGGGAATCGCGCTAATGCTTGCCGATACGCAGCCGAGCATCCGTCAAGTCTATCAGCTCGCCGAACTCGGAAAGCCAGCGAACGAGCCGACTTCTGCGCCTGAGTTTATGCAGCTCTCCGTAGTCCCCGAACAGCCTGTGATCTCAGGTGTCGCGTTAGATTTCCGCGACGAGATCATGGCACAGATCTACGATCGTGGCGACCCGACGCCAAAGCGCCTTCTGACCTTTCAGATTGAGACCTCCAATAAAGGGGTGAGTCGTGGAGGTGCTCTCAAGCAGATGCGCGAGATCACCGATTGGCGCCAGATCGGAAAAATAATATTCAACGCCGCGGTGGCCTCATACAACGGCGACCATGTCGTTCATTTTCAACATCCCCCCTGGCGAGACGACCGAAACGACCCACGCACGGCGCGATCCTTCATGACTTGATTGCTCTCGAGCCGCATCTCGCAACTATGGCGACCGCCAAGACACTGCGCTTGTCAGCCTCGTCCGACGCCTCATTTCTTCACATTCCTCACCCGACCTCGCCCGAAGGGTATGGCGGTCCTGGATCGTTTACGGATGGCGTTCTCGCGCGCGATCAATGACTTAGCCGTTTGTACCGGATCAACAGGAAACGAAGATAGCAGCGACGCCGTTCCTGTTCCGGCCGTAAGTGCTCCCTGGGCTACCTTCCCCGCCGCCGAGCTTCTCGCCTCGATAGAATGGTGTCAGACCAACATGGCCTCACCTCCAATGCCAACTCCCCGACGGACGGGCTGCTTTTCGCGGCGTGGGTAGCGATCACTCCAGCCGAGATTACACGAAACGATCCCTCGGCATTTGTGCGGGCCTTGCTCGACCCAGAATCGCCGAATCTATGATGGGAAGCACGTCGAGCTATTACGAGACTTCTGAGGCCGCGAGGACTTTTCGCCGCTGGCACCGCTACCGCCGCGGCCAGAACCTCTGCTTCGCCGTCAACGCAATCGCTGACCTAAGAAGCGACTGGGCCCGCAGCGTCACCGAACCACTTTCTTGCCCCCCTCCATCGCCGGCCCCTCTCCTTGACAGGGTTCAACCAAGAGCGCTAGCCTTTGCCAAACCAAACGGCCGACGATGGAAGCCCCCGCAGTTCCTCCGCCCGACGACAGGGCTGCCTGCCGTGTCTGCCTTGAGCCTATTAGACGCGGCGCCTCGAAATGCACAAAGTGCGATAGCTTCCAAGACTGGCGCCGCGTCTTTAGCATAAACACAGTTGTGCTCACGCTCATCGTGGCGCTAATCTCCGTTATCTCCGCAACAGTCCCAGTGCTCAAGGAGGCTCTCACGCCTCATCGTTCAGACGTACGCATCTCGATCCTTGAGATTGGCCCCGACGCTATTACCGTCGTGGTCTCCAATCTCGGAAATCGGGCGGCGATTCTAAAGCGTACCTCCCTAAGGGTCCAGCACGCTGGAACAGAGACCAACTTCGCGCTCCAGTGGAACCGCACGAGTCTTGCACCGGCTATCCAGCCGGGCACGCTTCAGCTAATAAGCTTCTACCCGCAGTCTAGTGATGCGAACGTTCCGCCACCCACGGGCGGTACCGACTGTCGCTATCAACTGTCCCTCGACGTAATTGCGTTTGATCATCGAGCGCTAACTGTCACGACATCTAGCCCGTGTCCTCATACCAAGCCCTGAGACGGAGGCACATGCGCAAGATCGCATTGGGGACAATAGTCTACGTCGTCGCGGTCGCTCTCGCTGGCTTCGTGCCCATCGTCTACGGGCTGGACACACCGCGCCGGTTGATCATTGTCTTTAAGTTCTCCGGCATCACGCCGGGGAGTGCAGAACTCGCCTTCGGACAGTTCCAGACACTCTTGTACGACAAGCAACTCATCCTCCTTACCGAAGTCTTGAAGATTCCTCAGGATCGCCTCGAGCTACGCATTATCTCCACAGGGGCACCAACAAACCTCGATGACTACTGGCGACAAAGTGACTCTCTCGTGGTTATGGTAGGCAGTCTCTTCCAGGCCGGCGACTTGGCCAGCGTCGAGGTGCGCGCATTTCTGGGTGATCTGAAGGACGGCCTCGCAACCCCGTCTCTCCCGCTGTCCTTCCAAGTGCGCACCAATGAGTTTCGGACGACCAAGGACACCTATTCGCTCCTCACCACCTTTGCCCTAGCGATGGACGCCGAGAGACTGCACGAGCCGACGAGCACCGTAATTCGCTATCTGAGCTACGCGGAAGACCTTGCTCTAGACCTCGTGAAGGGACCGTCGCCGCCGCCCGAGGCACAGGCACTCTTGACAGCTGTGCGCCAGCACCTGGCCACGCTCAAACGCCGGCCTACCTAGGCTATGCAAACCGCCAACGTCCTGTTCAGCGCTTTTGTCTTGTTACTGCACTGCCTATCGAGCGCTGGCCAGCCGAACGACCTCGTCCGCCTTCTTGTTCCCCGGTTCACCGGACCCGCGCAACTCGGTCAGAACGTAGCGACTGTGCTCAACCTCCAAGTGTGGCAGACACTGCGAAGAGCGCCGACGCCGAATCCAAATGGTTTGAACTTCGGAAATGGCGAGGTCACGTGGGATGACGAGGCCCTCTCCGTGAGCACCTATACAGCAGCCGAGCAGCGGGCGGCCATTACAGCCTCTCAACTCGTTCTGTGGGGTGAGGCGGTGCCCTATGGTGAGGGTGTTATCGCGCGTACCTTTCTGTCAATTCCTCCGGCAGCAGGCGGCCTGCGTCGCTACACGGACATCTTGACAGTCGACGTAGGCGCCATAGGTCGTCACGTAACTGTTAGCATTGATATTCCTGCTCGACGATACGAGTTCGCGCCGGTCGTCCTGAGACGGGAAGTGGTTGACACCTACACTTCTCCTGCGGCGCTACTGCTTTACTCAGCGCCACAAGGCGGATCTGTTGTCGGACAGTGCGGAGAGTACTTTACAGCTCTTCGGCACGATTCCGGCGCAGTGTTGGTCTCAGCGGCTGGGAGGCAAGGGTGGGTGCGTCTCCCTGAACTCGCCACTCAGCCCTCCGAGGTCGTCGACTTTGTGGCCGGTGTTCTGCGAGTCTTTCGGGGCGACTGGGGTGGTGCGCAGCCAATGTTCTCGGCAGTCATCGACAACACACACACGCCGACTTCGATAAAGATCGACTCATATCTGTATCTCGCCATCTGTCGGATGGCAACGGGTCTTGATCCTCGCGGTCCACTCGACAAAGCTCGAGAGCTGAACCCCTACTCGAGCAGGATCGCCGAGTACATTATTCTGGATGATCTGGGGCGGCTAATGTCTCTTCGCCGCAACGGCGCCCCCAAACCGGAGCAGAGCGCTGTGTTGGCGCAGGTCGACCAGGACCTAAGCGACGCCCAAGTCTTGTTCGATGAGACGGATCCGTTTCCCCGGAGTGTTCGAGAGGCGACCGCACTGTTGCGGGCAAGCTTAAGCTGACACCTTGGGCTTCAGGGTACAGCCTGCGATGCGTCGACATCCGCGGAACCTGACCGACCATCATAACCCTATATCAAACCCGCGATGAGCGACTCATGCCCCGCCAGGTCCCCGGCTCAAGGCTGCCTCGTAAACACTTGGTCAGCCAACTCCTCCACGTGCAGGTCCCTTCTCATGAGCAGTTCCATCTGATCCGTCAAGGTAGGCAACCGCGGAGACGTCGCCGGAAAGGGAGCCCGGTCAGCGTCCATGGCCTCTCGCCATAGTTGACCCACGAGAGTAAGGAGCTCGGGGCTCACGTACAAACTGTTGGCGGTGTAGTAATCATAGAGTTGCTTGCTGCCCTTTACGAGTAGCGAATGACGAAGTTCCGACGCTGCGCGCACTTGAATATCGGCATCTCTAAGCGCGAGGGCGAGCGTATGCAGCTGAGTGTACACGGAAATGCGCTGCTTGAAGAATTCCTGTGAAAGCGCTAGACGCGCCGACAGCATTGCCTTCGCATCCTCAATCTTGCGTGTGACGCTGACCTGCAATTGCCATACGACCAAACCGAGAATAGCCGTCAAGCAGGCTTGAACAAAAATCAATTTTATGTCTGAGCGCCGACTCTTAGTGCCGATCTCCTCTAACTTCTTAAGAATGGCGACTCTTGTGGCGTCTAGAGCCACTGTCGTGACAGGCAGCCCCTTATCAGAATCGTCGGTCATGGCTCAGGCACGCCGGTCGTGGCCTTGGCGACCTTGTCGAAGAGCGCTTGCTTATTCGCGTCACTATTGGTGCACACCGTTTGCGCCTTCGGCGTGCCGGGATTGCATTCAAAGCATGCGCATCCTTGAGCCTGACCGAGAAAGCGAGGTTTGTTGCAGGGATCAGGTATCTTGTCGTCGCAACTACTCGGTGATGCGATTGCAAATGACAGCCATCCTAGCGTGGCTAGAACAAGTGAACTCACCAAACGGGTCTTCATACTTAAAGATTCCTCCTCAGATTGCATCGGATCAGTCGATGTCGTTGGTAGCCAGTGGAGCAGAGAGGGCCGCCTATTGCCGCCAAGACGTACGCAACGTTCTCGTTGGTCTCTTTGGTATGCATCGGCGATCTCCCGTGGTTGTACGTATTCTAGCTCCGGCGGCTGTCTCGTGGCAGCCCGCTCCGTCCGTGTGCCGAGGCAGCTTTGACTAAACCCCTGCCTTGATCGTGTTAAACCACTGAAACATATGGTGCGCCCGGCGCGATTCGAACGCGCCACCCGAGACTCGACATTTTCGCGCTACCTGGGAATCGATATCGTTTCAGCCGGTGGTCTGACCATGGCACTCAGGTTGGCGATCGAAGCCTTGCTTCGGAGTATTTCGCGCCGACACCGGCGGGCGCCAGCCGCTTAGCCCGGATCCGGGGTTGCAGACCCGCGGGAAATCGAGACCGCTCGTCCTCTTTGCAGGACCGGAACTGCCTACGAGACCGATGGTCGCCGGACCGATTGCAGGACGAACATCCTCACAGGCAGAGGTTTAAACGGGCGACGTCTCTTGGCCTTCACCTGTGGCGCAGTCACCGCGCACTACCAGCAATAGCGAGCCTAAGGGCCACCCCGCCCACTTCCTCCGCCACCGTCGTCCCGTAGCACCTTCCAGATAAGTTAGCCGCGCTCGCGGCCGGCGCCCGGTCCCCCCTGCTGTCGTCCCGAACCGGAACCTCCGTGCCTGTCCGGCTTGGGCCGCTCTCTCTCCTGATAGCGAGCCAACTTCCGCTGTTGCGAACTCTGGTACTTGGGCCGGGCGCCCTGCCCACCTTGTCTCGCCTTCCCGCTGAACGCGACGGGCCTCGCCAGCTTTCTCGCAGCCTTGATCGCAGCGTGCACGCCCGATCTCTCCCGAATCGCCTTTACCTTAGCCTTCGCGCCTTTCGGTAGGGTCCGGACGTGGCCGAGATAACTACCGTGTAGCTTCAATACAGCGCGACGCGCAGAGGACATTTTCCGCCTCGGGCGCGTCACTTTCCGGGTAACCCTTCTCGCGGTCGCCTCGATGACAGATACCGCCCCGCGTTCAAGGGCTTCGAGTCGCTGGCGGAGTTCGTGGATCATCTCCTCTCGGCGTTTCAGGGCGCCGGAGACGTGTGTCGCGGTGAGCTTGCCCTCGGCGATCAGGATGTGAAGGACGTGGGCAGCACGGTCAGCGGTGATGTTCAGCGCTTTGTTGGTCTTCAGGGTCTTTCGTTTCAAGCCAGTTCTCCTTTGAAGGATCGGATTCTATAGCGGGCCGATGCGGTCACCTAAGTGGGGCCTTGAAGCGTTCCGCTTTGCGATTCTCATGCACAACGCGCGGCCCGCATCTTCAGGACATTCGTCGACACTGTATCGGCGAGACCCCGACGAGCCGTCGGAACGCCCGGGCGAAGTGACTCATCAGACGGTCTGCGGTTAGCCCGCGCTCCGCGGGTTCGCAAGCTCTGCCTGAATCTCACGCCACGCAGGGATCATCGAGAAGTCCCATGAGTTCAGCGCGACGGTATGGAGTTGCCCTGTTGGGAACTCATTCAACATGCGAAGGGCAAGCAACGCTGGGTTAAACGCATGCATTAGGATCGGCTGGATCAAGCTGCCGTGCTCTGCTAGAAGGGCGCCGATAAGATCCCCGTCTCCAGGGTCGATGACGGTCCACTCAGTCTCCCCTACCTGCGTGAAGAACGGGTCGACGCTAGCCTTGGCGGCGTGAGTTAGTTCGCAGAGCTTCGAGTAGAGCGCCTGCACGCCAGGGACCTTGGTCTCGAGATATGCGATGTAGTCCTTCACCTGCTTGGCGCGATGGCTCTCTGGTAGGGCCGCGGCCTTCGGCGCTTTCCGTGCAAACAGGAAATGAATAAGAGCGTCTTCCAGAACTGGTCCGAGCACCAGGCCAGTAGCCCGTCCCTTCAGCGAACGCCGGATCGGCTGTGCATGCGCCGCCACTGTCAGAGAAAAGCACCGCAGCGAATCGTGCGAGTCAGCCGCAGATTCAAGAAGCCCACGCAGAGCCGCCGCAAAACCGAGATACCGGTTCGAGCTTGCCATTTCCAGCGTTGCGTCGAACCATCGTAGACCGCGAAGTATCGTGATGACAGACGCGGCATGAGCCCGCGCAAGGATCTCGTACCAGTACTCCTTCTGTAGACGGGCAAGGCCGAGCTTCTCGGCGTCCTGCTTGGAGCGGAGAGGTGTAAACGTGTATCGGACGCTGATAACGTGAGGAACGAGCCGGCGCACGAGCGCGACGTAGTGGTCGTTGACGTGTTGCGCTAGCACTGCGCTATTCCGCGGCGCTACCGGGCTCCGCATCAGCGGCGAGGAAGAGTCAAAGGCGACGAGCGAGTCCGCTGCATGCGCGTGTTAGGCCACCGGCCGCCCTGTGCCCGTGGCGGAGAAGGCATTGGCAACCTCTGGGTCTAGGCTGATGACATGGCGAAGGACGGTCATGCCAGCATTTAGCAGAGCTGAGTCTCGCTCGGCCAATGCGTGATCGCGCAGTTCCTTGCCTCCATGGAACAGATTGTTCCGAATAGTCTTGACGTGGTCTATCAGGATCCTTGATCGGGTGTCATTTGGTCGTGCCGGCCGGGGACGCCAAGACAGAAGGTTCCCATTCCAGGCTTGCTGCTGCGGAGGATTCGCTTCCAAGTAGGCCACTGCGCCGGTAAGCTCGCCGGCCTCAGCATCCTTGAAGATGCGAGCGCCGAAGTTCCCAACCAAACCGTCCCAATCCGGCTGCGCCTCGCCGTACCGTCCGCTCTTCGCCCAACCAGCAGCCTTCAACGCATACTCTGTCCGGCTAAACGCGAAGAAGAAGGCTGCGGCCAAATCATGGTCGACCCTCGCATCAGCAAAGACGCGACTACCGCCCGGGAAACGGTTCAGGCCCTCGGAGTACATCGGCCGTATCGGTGACCTAAGGGGTGGCGCTCAGACAGGCTGCTGCCGGCGCTGTCTAGTTCGCGTCTGGGCCCCAGGGGCCAGCCGAACGAGCACCGATCCATGCCTCGGATTCTATGCCCCCTCGACCCGGGTCGAACGGCACGACGCGGGCCAAGCGCTGCTGGCGCGGCGAACTGTTGCGACTAGTTCGCGGCAGCTTGAGGCAAGCTGTTGGCGGAAGCGTGTGGGAGTCGAAGGGCTACCGAACGTCCCTTTTGCTGAGGAAATCCACCAGTTTTTCCGCGTTCGGCAGCGGAGTTTCCGCAAGCCTCTTCTTCAGATAAGCATCGCGCTGGCGAACATTCTTCCGATGGCGTTCGGAGAACTTGATGACGTAGCGATCGAACATCGAGGGGGTCTTGTGGCCCGAGAAATTCATAGCATCCCGCTCGCTTAAGCCTGAGTCGATCAGCAGCCCCGCCGCCGTCTTCTTGGTGTCGTAGAGCGTGAATCCCTCCCGTCCCGAAGCCAGCTCGCAAGCCTTCAGCGCAGCGTAAAAGATCCTCCGCGTCCGATCCTGCTTCAGCTCCCGCCCCCGATGCTGGAAGATGAACGGACAGTCGAGCCTCCGCGAGGCTAGCCGCCGCTCGATCACTCGCCTCAAGGAGCCCTCGATGGCGAACTCTCGGGCATTGCCGCCCTTCTCGCTCGGGATGCGGAGCGTCCATGCCTTTCGGTCAAACCAATCCCAGCGAAGCTCCCTCGTGCCCTTCGGCCTCATCGCGGTCAGGAGCAGCCACTCCTCGAAGTCGCGCACGTCCGGGCAGTCGATTGCGGCGAGAATCCGCGGAAACGCCTCAAGCGGAATCTCCTTCTCACGGACCTTGTCCTCGGTCGGCTTTTCGATGAAAGGAGCAAAGGCGAGCACGCGGCGGCGGACAGCGTACCGGAAGGCCCCATCGAGGATCTCAAGTTCATGACGGATGCTCGTATCGCTTACCTTCTCCAAGCGGCGCTGGCGGCGATAGGCGTCCAGATGCTCGGCCCGCAGCGCCAGGGCGCGGAGCTTCCCGAGGGCCGCCTTGAGGCGCTCCGTGCGGTATCGGATGCCCCGCGCGCTCGCTAGCTTCTTCTCCTCGGCGCGGCGAAGGTTCGCATCGAGCAGCTCGCCGATCGTCACCCGCTCGGTCTTCGGAGTCGCGAGCGGCTCCTTCCCTTCCCGAGCGTTCTCTCGATTGCGGGTGAGCCGCCTCAGCTCCTGCTTCGCATCCTCAAGGTCGTCCGTCTTGGCCGAAACCCTCTGCTCCTGCCCATCCGCCCGATAGCTGAGGTACAGGTTCGGGCTGATCCGCTCGCCCGAAATCGAGTCGATCAAATAGAAGATCGAGCCCTCTCCTCGATCCCCTTTCCAGATGATCTCTCGCTTCATTTCGCGCCTGCCTTCTTAAGCTTGGTGCCGAGATGCGCTTCCAAGGCCTCGATGACCACATTGCGGAGATCGCGGTCCGTATCGAGGGCGCGCTGCTTCGCCGCCTTCCAGAGGGCTTTGGGAATCACGCAGGTGAGCTTTGCTTCATCGGGTTTCATGCCTCTCCTCCTCTGCGGCGACGAGTATATGCGCATACGCGCATTGTCGCAATTACGGCCACAGGGGCACAGCGGCCGTCCAATCGGGCTGCGCTGCACGCGAGGCCAGCTCGGCAAGGCGCGCGTCGAAGGCATTGGCGCCGACGGCTGCCGACGCTTGCTCGTAGAGCCGCCTGACGTCCGGCCTTAGCCTATGCCGCTCCACAACTCCGAACCGATGAACGCCCGCGAAATTGTCGAGCGCAAAGCGTCGAAAGAGATCTTCCTTCCCAAACTCGAAGATGAGATCCGTCTGAAAGGGCGGCATGGACCCGAGCCGGGTCAGGACGTCGAGCGAGAAGGCCAGCAACGTGAGCAGATTTCCAGCGTGCGCGCCTTTGTCTCGGAGGCAATCGCGTCGATAGGAGACATCGCTGCGCCCAGCGGCGAGCGCACCGAGACGCCGTACCACGCATCCGTAGCAGGTACCGTCGTGATCACCGAAGCGCTGACTGATGCATGAATGCGTCTGAGCGAGCGACACTCCCTGAGGGCACAGCGCGATCACTTCGGCCTTCGTCAAGTCAGAGAATGGAATCAAGATCTCGACGCTGCGCCCCAAGATGACTTCCAACGTCCGTCTTGCCAGGCGCATCACCTCCGGATGCGTGGTCATCGTGATCGCATCTGCAGGCGAAAATCTGGGTTGGAACATCGTGGGACCGCATTCGGTGACGATGAGTGTCTTACCGCCCGACTCCGCCAACTGTGCTCCTGCCGCAAGAACATAGAGAAACCCTCGAAGCTGGATATAGCCCCGCGAGCCCATTGCAGGAACCTTTACCGTGCGTACTGGGATGTGACGAAGCCGCTTTGCCACGAGCTCGTCAACGATTCCGATGACCCGACCCTGATCTCGATGAGCGCAGAAGACGGCCTCGGTCGAGGCCCGCTCAGCCGCTAGCTGCAAACCGACGAAGGAGTCGATGCCGCCCGAGAAGAGACAGAGCTGCGCGGGGCGGCTTTCGGTCGCCGACGGAATGACCTCTTGGTACGGGCGATTGTCGAAGACGATCTCGATGTCTTCAGAAAGAACGAAGAGGAGCAGGTCTCGGAGACTTGCCTCCACCGTATCGAGCTCCATCTCCGTTGCGAGCGCCCCGAAGACTGGCATCCGAACTCGACCGACGAGCCTTTCGATTGCCAGCTGTTCGATCTCCAGCACTGCCGCGCCCACATGCAGAGCCGTCATGCCTCGAGGGTCAGCCAGATCGGAGCGCGACCAACGGCCCGGCTTCGGAACCCGGTAGAAGTAGGGGCGCTTAGTCTGGTGGCGTTTCTTTGAGTGCATAAGCAAAGGCCTTCCGCTCAAGGACGCGAGCCTCCTCCTCGGAGGGCGGTTTGCCGTCTTTCCAGTGCGAGACGTAGTACTCCGCAGCCACCTTGGCGGTGAGCTTCAGCTGCTCCTCGGTCTTCCTTCTCCCGACGGGGGCAAAAGCCGCGTAGGCGCTCTCCAATTCCTGCGAGCCGAGGAGAGACTGAAGATTGGTGTAAAAAATGGTCTCGATCACTTCGCGGTAGCCATCAGTCACGTCGCTCGACGACGACGCGGCCTTACGACGCGGACGCGGCGCCTTCACTTCTTCCTCGTCCGTGTGCCCGGTAACGCGGCAAACGCCGCCGAGAGGACAAGCCGACTTAGAACAGGATCAGGCTTGAGCTTGTCATCGCGCCGAATGGCTGACCAAGCGCGCCGAACTGCGGCTTCCTGGGCAGCGCGCCCGAGATCAGTACGCGCCGCAAGAATCTCGCGAACTGCGAAAGCGAGGCGCCCCGCGTAGTAGACAGCGGAAGCGGGCTTCGGCGCTTCAACGAGAACTCTCGCCGCGCTAGCCGCGATCGCGGCGGGATCTTGCGCCGAGACAGCAGCTCGCAGCTGCGTCTTGGCTTGGGCGGCCCCGAGCCCGACAATCGACCGCAGGGAGCGCGATTTTCGACCGCCCACCTACGCGCCCCTATGAGGATCGAAGGTCCTAAAAAACTCGTCCTCGTCTCGACCAATCTGAAACATAAGCACCACGACGAACGCGAAAAGCGTCGCTGGCGCGAGGAGAATCAGGCAGACCGAAAGCGCGCTGCGATCCGTGAATAGCGCTGCCGCCGCTCCTGACACCATGAGGGAGACCATTAGAAATAAGCTCACCCAAAACTTCCGCCGCACCATGGAAGTAAGGCGGTCCAGGAGACTAATCCACTTGTTAAACCGTTCCACCGCCTTGACGTCCTCTCCGGTTTGGAAATCTGCGGCTCTAGCAATCTTCATGAAAACCATCAACTGGTTTTCCGGCTTTGCTCGTTGATATTCCTTGAAGAGGTCGTATGGGACCTTTACACGCTGCAGGTACCTCTCCAGAACGTCGTGAGTGTCCTTGGTAACTCCCCTAATCTGGTCGGCCCACGCCAACAAGCCAATGAACAGAGCGAAGCCGCTCCCGAGAAGGAAAAGCGGTAGATCGAGCGCTTTATCCGAATTGTTGTTCGAGCCCGAGGAGGCAGGGGTCGGAGTCGGACCTGCGCGAAGCACGATCGGAGCACTCGACGCAGGCGAATGAACAGGGTTTGATGCGGGCAGAGATGAAGGCGACACAATTTGCGCGGAGACCGCCGTTGCGGTCACAAGAATCGCAAATGCCAGCCAGCTCACTCGCTTCATTGGACTCGCAGTTGGCGTGGGCGTATCGTATCGGCTTTCGAGATCATCGACGCGCCCGAGCTTCCATCCATTTCAGGAACCGGCTCTCCATGACCACCCAGCGCCCCGATGGCAGCGGGGTAATCGGCAGCGAATGGCGATGGCGATAGACCCAGTCTTGACTTCGCCCGAGCAGCTGGGCGACTTCGAGCGGCGAGAGCGCCCGATCCCGCCTCTCGGGCTTGAGGACTGGCATCATCAAGAGTTCCGCCTGCACGGCGGCGAGCGCGCCGCAGAGGGCCGGCAGATCCTCGCGGGCGGCGGACCGGATCGGGGCTAAGAGTTCGTCAAAGGATTGAGTTCGCTTCCGATTTTCGCTGGTCATCGCTGACCTCCATTTGCGGCGAGCCCGTCACCGAGAATTCGATCGAGCGCAGCGCGAGAAAACCGCAACCGATAGTCGCGCGGTCCGCTCACCAGCGCCTTGCGGTACCTAAAGCTTGTCGCGAACGGTCCGCTCCGGCTCGCCTACGTAGGCCGCCGCCTGCCGAAGATTTAGTATCTCGTCCCGCTCCCGTGGCTTGACGGCCTCGGCCAGCGCTCCCGGGAGCTCCGCCTCAAGATCGGCCAGCTCGCGCAGGAGCGCAGCCTTTCGAGCGCAGAGCGAATCGAAATCAGCCACAGAGAGTGTTCCCGACTTTGCCGCCGCTGTAGCCTGGAGGAAGGAGGTGAGCCGATGCCCAGTTCTCCAACCGCCGCTTCTGTGAACTGCCCCGATTGCGACGAGCAAATGTGGGTCGATATCCCCGGCGGCACCCCCGTGGGCACGATCGCTCAGCGCGAATGCTCTCAGGGCCACAGATTCCGGGTTCGTGTCGAGGAGACGAAGCTCTCGATCCTGCCTGCTGAAGATAAGGACTAGAACGCCGACGCGGAAACCGCTGCGGAAACAACCCCCACCCGCTTGGTGCGACAGCGGTTAGAAGCCTCGTGTGGGATGCCATCCCATCGGCATCGGCGCGGAGCCAGGGACCCCGGGAGGCGCTTGCACAGGGGGCTAAGGGCTGCTCCGGGCCGATTCCCCGTCCCCCGCGCGAGTTGGCCGCCATACGCCAGCGGGAGAGGTAGGTGCGGGCATTCAAGCCCGCTCCGCAGCCGGGGCGAAACCCCCGCGCGGGCAGAAGTACGGGCGCTCCGCAAGGGCTCGCCGCTGGCGCGCTTTGGAATGAAGCCGGGGGCTCCGCCGGACAGATTACGCCGGGTAGGGCAGCAAAGGCAGCGGAATGCCTACTCCTATGGCCCTGCCCTCTTTCTCCCCTCTTTCTGCCTTCACCCCTCCTCTTTTCTTTGTTGATGAGGGGGCCGAGAGGTAGGCACTTTGCTGCCCTATCTGCCCTCCTGCCCTCCCCTAGAGCCATCTCCCTCCCCCGATGAGGCTTCCGCTCTGCGGAAATCAGGGCAGGACGAGGGCAGGAAGGGCAGCAGAGGGCAGCACGGGGCTGAGCGTCCTGCCCTGTAGTTTTACATCTCAGTTTTCACCCCCGTAGCCGCCACCGTCACGCACACGCGCCGGGGGTTTTTGCCGGGGAGGCGCTCGAACTTGATGCCGCCTTTTTCGAGGGCCTCCTTGATCGTGTTCAGTTTCTTTCCGAGCGCCGGAGCATTGGAGGGCCAAGATTTCTGACTCGCGGCTTTGGCGTTATAGGACTCAAGGTAGTCCTTCAGCTCCGCCATAGTTCCAATCCATTCGCCTTCGGGCAGGCAAAGCATGGCGCTCGCCACGGGGTCAGAGGTGAGGACCTCTTCGATTTGCCGCTCGATGTTCCGCAGGTAGAAGTTCAGAAACCTCTTCGGCTCATAGCCGAGGGCCTGAGCCGTGGCCTCTCCCCACCTCGCGAAGTCGGCCATGCGGGGCGTGGCCTCGCCCGGGATCTTGAACTTGCGGCGGAGGACGCTCGCTTTGACAAGGGTATCGAGAAGTCCGCCGAGGATAGCGGGGCGCACCTTCTCGAATTCGCGGAGCAGCTCATCTTCTTCGCGGCGCGCCGCCGGGGGAGATAGTTCAATCAGGATCAGCCGGTCGAGAAGATCCGAGGCCGCCGTTGGAATGTTGATCCCGGTGATGATGTACGTCCGCTTGAAGGCGAAGAAGAAGTCGTCGTCATTCGTGTAGTGGGCGCGCTTGGCATGCCCTCCTCCCGTCGTTGCAAGGCAGAACATGTTGCTTTGCCATTCGTTGACGGTCGTCACGTTGTCGAAGACCGCTACGGCGTTGTGGTCGAACAGCTGCGCCAGCTCATCGGGCTTGCGCGAAATGTCCTGACCTCCGAGAGCGGAGGGATCGACGACACCTCTCAGAAGTTGCGCGACGAAGGTCTTGGCACTCCCCTTCGGTCCATGGAGGTCAAGAGCAGGCCGAGGGATTGAACCCAGTATCGAAGTGACGAGCCAGACCTGAACCATCATCAGGTCATCCTCGTCGGGCAGATTCAGAAACGGGTTTATGAGCCGGAGGTCGCCTCCACGTATTGGCTCGGGCAGCGGGGCCTGATGAGGGAAGCGGCGGAAGAGGATAGGAGGGGTGAGTCTGATCTCCCAGCTTTCCGAAGTGATGAGAATTGCGCGCCCTGTGCTGTCGCACATGTCGAGCCAGACGCCTTCCTCATTTTCAGCAAATCGGACAAAAAGGCGATGCTCGTTCTCCTCGGCGGCGGCCTTGGCATCGGCGGCGGCCACTGCTTGGTGGAGGGCGTCCGCGCCCAGCGCTTTGCCGTGCTCCTGCCGGTAGGTTTCTATTCGCTGCGCCCAGCCCCGCGTATCGAGCCGGGCCTCCCGCTCGGCGCTCACCGCTGCCCCCGCCGCCGCGCATCGTGGTCGGCAAAGAATGCTCTGAGGTGGGCGGCTGCTCGCGCGTTGCGCTTTATCGGCTCGGGAATCTCGCCTCGAAGCAGAGCCTCGACGGCTGCGGCTGGCACGCGCCAGCGAGCGAAGAGTAGAACCGAACCGGGCAGGCGGCCGTAGGAAATCCAGCCGCGAAGCGTGCCTGTCTTGATCCCTAGGCGGCGGCCTGCCTCTCGCGCTGAAAGGAATCCCGCTCATGTGCCATGTCCCGTAGGATCCGGCACGGCCCCTTATAAGGCGAGGGCTCAAATCATGCTCAGACAGGAAGAGCTTTGAGCCCCCCCCTCTTAGGGCTTGGAGCCGAGCACCTGCATGAATTGGCGATGCTCGTTTCTGGCGCGCTTCCATCGCGTGCGGACTGTTGCCGCGTCCTGGCAGTCCTAATCGAGTCGCGGAACGGTGAGATGATTTTCGGTGTCCCAGGAGAGAGCACTCATGGGTCTCCTCGGCAATATGCGAACAAGCGAAACGGTGGCGCCTTCGGCAGCGAAGACGATAGTCTCGTTGGGGGAGTCGGCTTGAAGGGCAATCGCGCCGGGGTCGGCTGTGAAACAGCAACGCTGCCTAACACGCGCATGCAGCGGACTCGCTCATCGCCTTCGGCTCTTCGCTCGCCGCTGATGCGCTGCCCGTTAGGCAGGCGTGTAGTTATTTGGTCAGCCCCAGTCGCAGCGCTCTTGGGCCTCCTCCTCGGCTGGAGACAAAAGCCAGTTCTCGCGCATGATCTATCTCTCGATCAGATGCGGAGCGCGATTGAACAACTGGTGCCCATGAACACCGACGTGGAGGTGGCGCGCAAGACGATGGAGAAGGAAGCGTTCGTGTGCGAGGTCAAGCTGAATATGTCCTGGAATGGCGGCCCTAAGGGCCCGTTTCTCTGGTGCGATAGGCGCGAAGACGCTGGGGCCTCGACGATCCGCAGATGGAATATCGCTTTTCCCCTCAACGGCCAGAAGATCGCGGGAGTGCGGCTCAGCGAGGGCCTGATAGGACCATGATGGCGCGCCTGCCTAACACGCGCATGCAGCGGACTCGCTCATCGCCTCCGGCTCTTCGCTCGCCGCTGATGCGCTGCCCGTTAGGCCGCGATGGCTTCACCCGATGATTCGAGATCTGCTCGCAGTCCGTCACCTCGAGCAGGTTGGGCCACTTCTTGAGCGCTACACGGAGCCTGCAGTTGCATTCTGGATTGCCGAGAAAACGGCGTCGGGAAAAAGCAGACTCGGTGGAATGCCGCGGTTGCCCCGCAGTTTTGCTTGGCCGACCAGCAAGGAGAGGCCCCTCGATTTCCTTCTCCAGATCGATCTCGCAGAAATCGCCGGCATCGGTCTACCCAGTGCTCTCCCGCCAGTCGGCCACCTGACATTCTTCTACGACCTGGTCAACCAGCCGTGGGGCTACGATCCTGCGCGGCAGGACGGCTTTTCGGTCGGCTATTTCCCGGACGCAGACCTAGCGCCTGCCGAGCCTTCGGACTCGGCGTCTCTTCTGCCCGAGTTCAATCTCAGTTTTGGTGCCGCGCGGACGCTACCGCAAATCGGTTCACGAGCGTACGAGAGACTGGAGAGGGAGGCAGGGCTTGACGAGCACCAGTGGGCACGGTATTTCGAGCTCCTTGAAGCGTTCGAGAATCAGTTCTACCCCCACGCCGGGAGTCGGCATCGGCTTCTTGGCCACTCCTCAAATGTGCAAGGAGATATGCAACTGGAAGCGGCGCTCGTAACGGCGGGGCTGTACTGCGGCGATGCTACTGGTTATGAGGATCCCCGCGCTCAGGGCATCGCCGCTTCGGCCGACGAGTGGCAGCTTTTGCTACAACTCGACTCCGACGATCGCGCTGACCTCATGTGGGGAGATGGTGGGATGCTCTACTTCTGGATTCGAGCTGAGGATCTTGCCGAGAGAAGATTCGAGAAGGTGTGGATGACACTGCAATGTGGCTGACGAGGCGGCCTAACACGCGCGTGCAGCGGACTCGCTCGTCGGCTTCGCCTCCTCGCTCGCCGCTGACGCGCCACCCGTTAGGCGGCTTCCGTCTTGAGTTGGTTGCGCGCGTAATGGTCGCAGCTTGGTACATGCTTGGTGGAGTCAGCCCTTGCGGCGCGGGCGAGCTGACAGCGTCCGCATCCGGTGACGTACCGGCGGTGCCGCCGCGCCGCAGCGCTGATGCGACGTGTCCTGTTCACGGCATCCGCCTTCGCCAGCTGCTGGTCCGGATTACGAGCGGGGAGTCGTCACTCCAGTGGCCTGACACATCCATGGAATATGCCAAAGCTATGAAAGCGCAGTTTCCGCTCGCCGACTTTGACCGACACACCGGCAGCTGCCTGGTGACGCCGGGAGAGTACGACCCTGTTCTGGAGTGGTGCTGCGTTGATTGCGTGAAGGCGAGGAGGACGTGGATAGCCTCGCATGAGCCCAGCCGCCTGTCGCCGTTACCAGTCGGTCGCTCCATTTGGGACGTTTCGGCGTGACGTCCCGGCTCGGTAACGCCAAGCCGCCTAACACGCGCATGCAGCGGACTCGCTCATCGCCTTCGGCTCTTCGCTCGCCGCTGACCCGCCACCCGTTAG